>Ga0208244_101313_pt1 | contig 14137 bp, 12 predicted proteins | sample SubbioCR12Aug_5A_FD_184828 | JGI IMG/M metagenome (GOLD analysis project Ga0208244, IMG submission 184828) | Serpentinite rock and fluid subsurface biosphere microbial communities from McLaughlin Reserve, California, USA - CR12Aug_5A (SPAdes) | ecosystem: Environmental > Terrestrial > Deep... | reverse complement strand
TTAGAAGAGAAGCATTACAGGTTCGTATTGCCGGGCATTCTATACATGATATTGTTAAACTCCCGATAGAAAAAACATTGAGCTCCTTTTTAGAGTTAAAACTTTCAGACTACGATTTCCGGGTCGGTGAAAGAATCCTTAAAGAAATTATCAAAAGATTAACATTTTTAAATGATGTGGGGCTTGGTTATTTAACTCTCGATAGATTGTCTTCTACTCTTTCCGGCGGTGAAACACAAAGAATAAATCTTGCTACTGCACTCGGCTCATCACTTGTAGGAACGCTTTACGTCCTTGATGAACCGAGCATAGGATTGCATCCACGTGACAATGCGAGGTTAATAAAAATTTTAAAAAATCTGCGGGATATCGGAAACTCCGTTTTAGTGGTTGAACATGACCCCGAAATGATGCAGAATGCAGATATAATTATTGACATGGGACCGAAAGCCGGACAATTTGGAGGAAGTATTGTTGCACGCGGCACTTACGATGAAATAATAAAGAATACCTCTTCTCTAACGGGTAAATATCTTTCGAGAGAAATTGAAATTCCATTACCTGCAACAAGACGAAAAGAGAAAAGAAAATTCATTAAGATAGTGGGAGCCAGAGAAAACAACCTGAAGAGCATAGATGTTGAAATCCCTTTAAACTCATTTGTAGTTGTAACCGGTGTTAGCGGTTCAGGGAAAAGCACGTTGATCCACGATGTCCTTCACGGTGGGATTACAAAACTGATGGGTATGAATCCGCACAGAATCGGTAAGTATGATGATATAAAGGGCCTCAATTTTCTCGACAATATTGAAATTGTTGATCAATCACCTATTGGGAAATCACCAAGATCAAACCCGGTTAGTTACATTAAGGCTTTCGAGTTAATAAGAGAAATATTTGCATCCACACACCAGGCAAAAACAAGAAAACATGCACCCGGATATTTTTCGTTCAACATTCCCGGCGGAAGATGCGAATCATGCCAGGGGGAAGGTTTTATAAAAGTTGAAATGCAGTTTCTTGCCGATCTTTACCTTGAATGCGAAGACTGTAAAGGTACGCGTTACAAAAAGGAGACTAGAGACATAACTTATCGGGGTAAAAATATCGTTCATGTTCTTAACATGACTGTTGATGAAGCCATTCCATTTTTTGACGGAAATCGAAGATTATTAAGACTTCTTCAAATACTTGCCGACGTTGGGCTTGGTTACATTAAACTTGGACAACCGTCAAACACACTTTCAGGCGGCGAAGCACAAAGAATAAAACTTGCTCTTCATCTTTCATCAAGAAGAGATAAAGAACACACACTTTTCATTTTTGATGAACCAACTACCGGTTTGCATTTTGATGATATTTCTAAACTATTAAACTGCTTTAATATGCTGCTCGAAGCAGATAATTCGATCGTAATAATTGAGCATAATCTTGAAATTATAAAATGTGCTGATTACATAATTGATCTGGGTCCCGACGCCGGTGAAAAAGGGGGAGAAGTAGTTGCAACGGGAACACCGGAAGAAATCGCTGAAAATGAGGTTTCATGGACAGGTAAATACTTAAAACAGTATTTGAAACAAATTTAATAAGGCTTTTTACCGTTAAAGCAGTAAAATTAAATGATCTTCTTAATCTACATAAGCAAATATTTCTTTAAACGTATTTTTTACTGTTATAGCGGTAATTATTTGACTTAATTATTTTATTTCTCTATTTTTGTACATCAACAAACAAATTTTACTGTTATAGCAGTATTTTTATGACTTCAAAAGAGATCGGAAATATAATACTTCAACATAGAAAAGCCGGCGATTTAACCCGGAATGAATTGGCTGAACTTGCCGGCGTAGGTAAAACGGTGGTTTTTAATATTGAGAAGGGGAAAGAGACAGTACAATTAAATTCCATCCTCAAAGTACTTAAAGTATTGAATATTAAAATTTTACTTGTTAGTCCATTAAATAAATTTAATAAAGATGCGAACAGTTAAAGTATTTACCTTAGGCGTTTATGCCGGTGATTTAGTTGAATTGGAGAAAGGATCTTCATACAGTTTTATATACGATAAAGACTATAAAGGTGAGCCTGTTTCTTTAACCATGCCGTTAAAGCAGAAACAGTTTGTTTATGAAAATTTTCCCCCATTTTTTGAAGGGCTCCTGCCCGAGGGAGTACTTCTGGAATCACTAATTCGCCACACAAAAACTGATAGAAATGACTTTCTCTCATTATTGATAACTACAGGGCAGGACCTCGTGGGAGCTGTAACGGTGGAAGAAACTGAATGAATTTTTGTCCTATTACTTATAAAGAATGTGGCAATAAAAAGTATTCAAACGAAGGATTGAAATCACTATCAAGCAGGTTAAATGACCTTAATGATCTACCTTTCACTCAAGAGGAATTGTTACACGAAGCTTCTAGACGTGCATTAAAGATGTCAATTCAGGGAGTTCAACCGAAATTGAGTGCTAAACTTAAACCGGTTGAGTCCGGGTTTGAGATAGTCGATATTGGTGGAGAATATATTCTTAAACCCCAAAGTAATTTTTATCCCGAATTACCCGAGAATGAAGATTTAACCATGAAACTAGCTAAAATAGTTGGTATCGCTACACCGTTACACGGTTTGATTTATTCTTGTGATGAAAAATTGGTGTATTTCATAAAAAGATTTGACAGATATGGCAAGAACAAAAAAAGGGCTGTTGAAGATTTTGCACAACTATCCGGTAAATCAAGGGAGACAAAGTATGATTCCAGCATGGAGCGCGTATTAAAAATAATAGAACAATTCTGCACATTTCCCGTAATTGAAAAAGTGAAACTGTTTCGGTTAACTACATTCAACTTTTTAGTAGGGAATGAAGATATGCACCTGAAAAATTTCTCATTGATTACAAGAGATAACAAAGTAGAATTATCTCCTGCTTATGACCTTATCAACACATCAATTGCTATCGGTGATGCTATTGATGAAGTTGCTTTGCCAATCGCAGGTAAGAAAAGCAATTTAAATTATGAGATTCTTATTGATTATTTTGCACGTGAAAGATTGAGTTTGAACGACGTTATAATTGACAAAGTAATTGGTAAAATAAAAGACTCTTTGGAAAAAATGGAAAGTGTTATTAAAATTAGTTTTTTATCCCAATCTATGAAAGATAAATACTTTTTATTATTTTCATCACGGGTAAAAAGATTAGGTCTATAATTATTAATCATTCTTGCCTCATATATCTATTTCAATCGTTTCTCCTGCTGTGTAGCTAGTTTATTCAATTGTTTATACCCCCCGCTTTCCGTAATTTTGCAGCAAATTTTTGGAAGTTATGGAGAATATTAGAAACTTTTGCATTATAGCACACATTGACCATGGAAAATCCACTATAGCCGACAGACTGCTTGAAAATACAGGGACAATAACCGAAAGGGAATCTAAAAATCAAGTTCTTGATGATATGGACCTTGAACGGGAGCGCGGGATAACAATCAAATCTCATGCAATACAAATGAAGTATAAAGCTTCAGACGGTCAGATTTACACTTTAAATTTGATTGATACTCCCGGTCACGTTGATTTTTCTTACGAAGTATCCCGTTCACTTGCAGCATGCGAAGGAGCTCTTCTTGTTGTTGATGCCGCTCAGGGAGTTGAAGCACAAACAATAAGTAATCTTTACCTTGCTATCGATGCTGGATTAGAAATCGTCCCGGTACTAAATAAAATTGACCTGCCAAGTGCTGAAGTTGAAAAGGTAAAGCATCAAATTGTGGATCTAATCGGTTGTAATGATGAAGATATTCTCCAGGTTAGTGCTAAATCGAATATCGGTATGGAAGAACTACTTGAAGCTGTTGTAAAAAGAATTTCTCCTCCTAAAGGTGATTCTACCGCCCCACTGCAGACATTGATCTTTGACTCTGTATTTGACCCGTACCGCGGAGCAATTGCTTACATAAGGATATTTAACGGAACATTAAAAGAAAAGGATAAAATCCGTTTTTTTGCACACGACAAACTTTATGACGCAGAAGAGATAGGCATACTCGGGCTGAAAAAAATCAAAACTTCGGAATTGACAGCAGGTGATGTCGGTTATCTTATCTCCGGTATAAAAGACGTTCACGATACTAAAGTCGGCGATACTGTCACCCATCAAAAAGGAGGTGCTTCCGAACCGTTACCCGGTTATAAAGTGGTTAAGCCAATGGTTTACAGCGGACTCTATCCAACCGACTCGGAAGAGTTTGAGAACCTTCGCGATGCACTTGAAAAATTTAAGCTTAATGACTCGGCATTGGTTTATGAACCGGAAACTTCAGCCGCTCTCGGGTTCGGGTTCAGATGCGGTTTCCTGGGGCTGCTTCACATGGAAATAGTTCAAGAAAGATTGTTCAGAGAGTTCAAGCAGGCAATCATAACTACTCTACCTAACGTTGAATATATTGCATATAAAAAAAACGGTGAAAAAATAATTGTTGATAATCCCGCTACCATGCCGGCAGTTGGAGAAATTGATTATATCGAAGAGCCTTATGTTAAAGCTCAAATAGTTACACCAAGCGAATACGTGGGGAATATAATGAAGCTGGCAATGGATAAAAGAGGAACATACATCAATACAACTTATCTCGATCCGACAAAAGCTGATTTGCAATTCGAGTTTCCTTTATCTGAAATAATTTTCGATTTTTATGACAAACTAAAATCCACCACCCGCGGTTATGCTTCGCTTGATTACGAATTTATCGGCTACAAAGAATCTGATTTAGTAAAACTTGATATTTTACTAAATGGAGAAGCTGTTGATGCTCTTTCGATGATTGTACACAAATCCAAGTCTTATGATTGGGGAAGGAAAGTCTGTTCAAAGTTAAAAGATTTAATACCAAGACAGCTTTTTGAAATCTCAATACAGGCTGCAATCGGTACGAAAGTTATTTCTAAATCGGTTGTGAAAGCGTTGCGTAAAAACGTTCTCGCAAAATGTTACGGTGGAGATATAACACGTAAAAGAAAACTTCTCGAAAAGCAGAAAGAGGGAAAAAGACGAATGAAACAGGTGGGAAATGTAGAAATCCCTCAAGAAGCCTTTCTTGCTGTGCTGCAGATAGAAGAATAAACAAAGCAGAAATGAAATATTTATTCCATTCGGAAAACCACGAAACCGAAAAACAGGAAATTTCACCTTTAAGGAGTATCTCAAAAAAACTGAGAGAATATATTAAAGTCCTCTTGATTGCTTTAGTTGCTGCATTATTAATTAAAACTTTCTTCCTCGAGGCATTTAGAATACCAACAGCTTCAATGGAAAATACTCTGCTTGCTGGAGATTTTATACTGGTTAATAAAATGGTTTTCGGGATAACCACTCCTTCTCATCTACTTTTTACCAATATTGAAATCCCCTCTATTAAATTCCCTTCTTTCAGAAAACCGAAAAGAGGAGATGTTTTAGTATTCAAATTCCCCGGCAACCGGGACGAACTTAATCCTTCTTCCATATACAGTTATATAAAAAGAGTTGTCGGTGAACCCGGAGATAAAGTACAGATAATCAATAAAACTTTATACATTAATGATCAAGTGGTTTCGCTTCCCGATAACGGATTATTGAAGTCTTCAAGAATAAGAATACCTGGTGAAGGTGATGCACGCATCTTTCCCAAAGGTGCCGATTGGAATGAAGATTTTTACGGTCCAATCACAGTCCCCAAAAAAGGGATGAATATTGAACTTACTTTTGAAAATCTTAACATCTGGCAAAACATAATTGACAGGGAAAACGGGAGACGATCAGTCCAGGTCAATTCAAGTTCTATTACTATTGATGGGAAAACAACTACACAATACACTATTCAAAAAGACTACTATTTCGTTCTCGGCGATAACCGTGACGATAGCATGGATAGCAGGTTTTGGGGATTCGTACCTGCAGATTTAGTCATCGGGAAAGCTGAGTTAATCTATTGGTCTTATGATGAAGGATTTAATGAAAATAGTATATTCAAAATCTTATCAGGGATTAGAACAGGTAGAATTCTATCCAGGATAAAATAAAAAAGCTGTCCCTTTGATAGAACAGCTTAACAATTCTTTTTATGCCTATCAATTCTATTTCACTCGTTCAACATACTGACCGGTTCTCGTATCAACTTTAATCATAGTCCCTTCCTCAACAAATAGCGGAACCATAACTGATGCACCGGTTTCAAGTTTTGCAGGTTTCAGTACGTTTGATACAGTATCACCTTTTGCCCCCGGTTCAGTTTCAACAATTTGAAGATTTACGAATATCGGGATTTCAACGGCAAGAATAACTGTGCCGTCAAAAAGGATATCGATGTTTGTGTTCTCTTTAAGGTATTTTTCACCTTCTCCGATTACCTCGGGGGAAATGTTCAACTGTTCATAAGTTTCGTTATCCATTACAACAAAGTCAGCACCCTCACGGTAAAGGAACTGGAAAGTTTTTCTTTCAACACGAACTGCATCAATACTTTCACCTGATCTAAATCTATTTTCGAGTACACGTCCGGTTTTCAGGTTTTTTAATTTTGTTCTTACAAATGCACGCCAGTTACCCGGGTTAACATGTTGAAATTCAACTACAGTATAAAGATCGTTATTCCAGCGGATAACCATACCGGGTCTGAAATCTGATGTAGATGCCATTAATTCTTTTTCTCCAAAAATTTAATAATTAATTGTGCAAATATAACTATTGAGGATTTAACTTAAAGAATAAAACTTTAAGTCAGATTTGAATTGTTCAAACATCGATTCTAATATTTTTTTAAGTTGTTATTACTTCATGATTAATCGGTATGTTTTTCCTCAGTAATTCTTGCTTCAGCAACTTCTTTTGAAAATAGTATTACTTTCGGCGGACATTTACTTGTACTGCCTGGAATAAAAGAGAAGTGATTCTCCCATGTCTTTTCAAAACAAACATCTTCAAAAGTTAGAGAGGAACCTGTATCTACCACTTTATCGAAAAACATCTTCCTATGCAAGGCTACTTCTTCCGGCAGTAGTTTGAAGTAGTTGAATTTAGTCAAATCCTCTTCCGGCTTATTGAGTTTAGCGGAAAAACTATTACTGTAATAAAGAATATTTCCGCTTTTATCAGTTATCACCGCAGTATAATTTAGTGCATTAAGTAACCCCAAAATTAGGAATTCGCTTTCACAAATCTTTTCTTCAATATTCACTCTTTCGGTTATGTCGGAGACAATCCCGCCGAGCATAAGTGACTCCTGCAGTTTAAGAGGAAAAAATCGTGTAAGGATTACTCTGCGGCTACCGTCGTTATGTTGAAATGAGATTTCACTCCAATGAAAAGAAGAATGTCCTTCCAGCAGTACCTCTGCTTTATCCAGAATATCACGAAATTCTTCATAAGTCAACAATCTATGATATTTACCGGGAGAAAGCTCTAATTGAACATTCCAGAGATATTTGCCGAGAACATCACGCTTAAAAATTCCGGTCAACTGTTCTAACCGAATATTCCACTCAAGTATAATTCCCTGCTCATCGACCATTAATATCCCGTTAATGGATTTCTCAACGAATCCCCGGAATTTCCCTTCACTTTCCCGTAGCCTGTTCTCAATACTTTTTCTTTTGGTTATATCTCTGAAAATACTTAGTAATAACGTCTTACTATCCCCCATTTTTATATAGGAATTCGAAACTTCAAACCAAACCCTTTTTCCATTCCATAGCGGGAGTTTTCGTTCGAAGTGAGATTCGATATTTCCCGATTTGAATCTCTCCCTGATTTTCTGGATCATATTTTCGCGGTATCTCATATCATATACTATTGAACATGCTTCTCCCTCCAATGTTGCTTTACTTCTACCGATCATACGGCAGAAAGCATCATTTACAAACAAGATACGACCATCTTCATCAATCAATCGCATCCCGTCAAGCGTATTGTCCCATATTTCTTTGAATGGATTTTCTAAGCTACCGTAAGTATTTTCCAATTCTTCCATATCATTTACCGCATCAAGTTTTAACTAATATTTTAATTCCATGAACAATTTCAATAGTTTTTCTTTTTTATTTAACAAAAAAAGGGGAACAGCTTTAAACAACTGTTTACTGTTGAAGTGAATTTAATCAATAATAGATATTGATGCAACATAAATTGTTTTAAAGTTAAAATATTTTTCTTACCACAGATCCATAGTCTAAATGTCGCTTTCAAGACGAATTAAGGCATGCCAACCGGGTGTTATTGATTCCGTACCTGTTTATCTGTTTAAGCAAATCCGTGTAATTTCTTATCTTTGGACACTTAATTTTTATAAACAAGGATAGTATGACTTCACAAGAAATTAGACAGCAATTTTTGGATTTCTTCAAAAGTAAAGAGCACAGAATTGTTCCCAGCGCACCTGTAGTTCCGTTTAACGACCCTACGCTTTTATTTACTAATGCCGGAATGAATCAATTTAAAGATGTGTTCCTCGGACAGGGCACACGCGATTATCACCGCGCCGCCGATACACAGAAATGTATCCGTGTTAGCGGTAAACATAACGATCTTGAAGAAGTTGGCTATGATACTTACCATCATACTTTCTTTGAAATGCTCGGCAACTGGTCTTTCGGTGATTATTATAAAAAAGAAGCTATTTCATGGGCTTGGGAATTACTTACCGAAGTTTGGAAACTTCCGAAAGAAAGACTGTGGGCGACTGTTTATCGTACCGACGACGAGGCATTTGAATTGTGGAAAAGCGAGACTGATATTAATCCTTCACATATTCTCAAGTTTGATGAAAAAGATAATTTTTGGGAAATGGGAGAAACCGGTCCATGCGGTCCATGCTCGGAAATACATATTAACGTAAGCGATGACTTTGATAACCCCGTATGGGTGAATGCCGGAAAACCGGAGTGTATCGAAATTTGGAATCTCGTCTTTATTCAATACAACAGGGATAAGAATGGCGAACTGCATGAACTCCCGGCAAAACACGTTGATACGGGAATGGGTTTTGAGCGCGTATGTGCAGTACTTCAAAAGAAAAATTCAAATTATGATACCGATGTTTTTTCTCCTTTAATTGATAGAATTGCCTCGCTATCTAAAATTACTTATGATACAGAAGAAAATAAAATCCCGATGCGTGTAATTGCAGACCATATCCGTACGCTCACATTTGCAATAACTGACGGAGCGGTTCCTTCAAACGAGGGACGTGGTTACGTTTTGCGCCGCATTCTTCGGCGTGCAGCACGTTACGGCAGAAAATTGAATTTGAATGAGCCTTTCCTTTTTAGCCTGGTTAATGTTCTTGTTAAGAATATGGGCGATGCATTCCCGGAAATAAAACAGAAACAGGACTTTGTTAAAAAGATAATCAAATCGGAAGAAGAGAGTTTCAATAAAACCCTGGATAGAGGAATAGAATTATTTGAAGGAATAGTTAAAAATCTTCAATCGAAAAACAAAACAGTTATTGCCGGTGAAGAGGCATTCAAGCTGTACGATACATTCGGTTTCCCGGTTGATTTAACTACTGTAATGGCACGCGAAATCGGCTTCACAGTTGATGAAGAGGCTTTCAATAAATTGATGGTAGAGCAGAAAGAAAGAGCCAGAGAAGCAACCAAAGAAAAGATGGCTACAATTAACATCCAGGTTAATGATCTGAATTCATTTGAAACAATAAACGGCGATTCGATTTTTGTCGGGTATGATACACTTTCTACCGAAGCAAAAATTACAGGTTTGAAAAAAGCGGAAAACAGCGAATTGATAATTCTTGACAAAACCCCTTTTTATGTTGAATCAGGCGGACAGGTTGATGATACAGGCAAAATTATTATCGGAGAAACTGCGTTGAATGTAGTTGACCTGATTAAAGTCAATAATAAAATAGTTCACGTTGTTGACAATCAAGCCGAAGTAGTAATGGATTTAGGAATGACCGTTATCTCTTCAGTTGATACCAAAAGAAGATGGGATATAATGCGGAATCACTCCGTTACGCATTTCCTTCATGCTGCATTAAGGAATATATTAGGAACGCACATTCAGCAGTCGGGTTCTTTTGTCGGAGCAGATAGATTGAGGTTCGATTTTTCTCACTACGCAAAACTAAGCGATACTGAAATACGGGAAGTTGAAACACTTATAAATGAGCAGTTGAGAAGAAATTTAATACGCACCTATCACCGCGATATTCCGTTTGACGAGGCGAAGAAGATGGGTGCTTTGATGTTCTTCGGTGATAAATACGGCGATAAGGTTACCGTGGTTCAGTTCGGTGATTTCACTATGGAATTCTGCGGCGGAACGCACGTTGAAAACTCGGCACAAATCGGACTGTTTAAAATTTTGTCCGAAGCCTCCATTGCGAGCGGAATAAGAAGGATTGAAGCAGTTACCGGGCGGGGTGTGGAAGAGTTCTTAAATCAACAACTTGAAAAAATTCACTCGGAGGAAGAAAAGATTGCTGAACTAATTGAGCAGAAAAAGAAACTTGAAAAGGAATTAGCCTCTTTTAAATTAAAAGAAAAACTGGAGCAAATTCCGAAGTTATTAGCTGCACCGCAGGTTGTGAACGGGATAAATCTTTACAAAGGGAAGGTTCAAGCCGACAATATGGATGAACTGAAATTATTCGGTGATGAACTCCGCAATAGAATCAAAGACGGCGTCGGTTTGCTGGTTAGCGAACTTGATGGAAAAGTCGGGCTTGTGTGTGTAGTTTCCGATTCGCTGATAACAGAGAAGAAACTGAGTGCGGGAAAGATAGTCGGTGAAGCCGCTAAAATTGTCGGAGGAGGCGGAGGCGGTCGTCCTCACCTTGCTACTGCAGGAGGAAAAGATGTTTCTAAGATTGACTCTCTTTTGTCAAAGGTTGTGGATTTTATTAAGGTTTAGTCGCAGGATGCTAGAGGCAAGGAGCTAGAAGCGAGAAGTTTCGGTGAAAATGAGACCAAAGTACCCGAAGGGTCAGGTAGATAAGTGAGTGAATGGATTATCTTCCAAAGGAGCATTTTCCCTCTCACCTGCCGCGAACAAATATATTTCTGTAAAGGGAGTATATTCTCAATTGACATTGATATTAGATTGAATGAATATCATATTACTAAAAATGAAATTGTATAATTTTAGGAATATGGCTATAATGTAGCCATAATTTTATAATTATTAGGAAACGGAGGCAAGATGAAAACAGCAACAGTAAGAGCGATGATAAATCCTAAAAAGAAAGAAAAAGTATCAAAGATTCTTGCACGACTCGGGATGAGTCACTCGGAAGCAATAAATATTTATTACAGTTTGATTGAAGAGTATAAAGGTCTGCCATTCGATATAAAACTACCCGAAAAGGATTCACCATCTGAAACAATAAGTCCGGAAGTAGTAACCTTTCTTAAAGAAAGTATAAAAAACAATTACCGTCTCGGTGAGTTGCTGGCTAAATGAAAAGACACTTAACTGTAGATGAAGTAGTATACATTCAAGAAGAATTGATAAAAGAATTCGGTGGGATCTCTGGAATTCGTGATAGAAAATCTTTGGAAGCTGCTGTAATGAGACCACAAACAGGTTATTATAAAAGTATATACGATGAAGCCGCTGCTCTAATGGAAAGCTTAGCGATGAATCATTCCTTCATTGACGGTAACAAGAGAATATCATTCTTTGCAACAGACATATTTTTACGGATGAATGGATATTATATATCTTGTGAAAGTGAAGAAGCAAGTCTGTTTTATTTTAAAAATCTTGAGGGGAATACATTTCGCTTTGAGCTAATAAAATCCTGGTTGAAAGAAAAAATAAAAAAAGTAAAAAGGTGAGAGGTTTGAAGTCTGATTGAAGGATGTAACGCTGATGGCGACATGCCCCTGGCATTTTTATGATGGGTTATGATTTATTAGCGAAAATCAAAATAAATCATATGTGTCCCAAAAATATTAAATATTCGGGATAAATTTATGAAGTTATTATGAACATTATCCCCGGAATAACAGTAATGGCAGATAATCTATAGTGAATAGCAATATATTCAAATCATTATTTGGCTTTTTATTGCCGTCTGCTTTAGCTGACGGAACAAGATTCCAACCAAATGCTTTGGACTTTTCCAAAGGAATCCTTCGGATAGTCCCATTAAATTCAGATAATGGGGCTAAAGCCCATTTGTTTTTGGGGCTTTTTTACCGGGACTGTCTAATAAGCCCTTTTTCTCATTAACCAACGGATTTATCCGTTGGATTTAAGCTAAAAACTAAACTTTCGCTAACTTTTTCAACCGTTTTTATTACTTTTTGAACAGCCCCCAATAAATCTCCCGAATGGACGAGTGTGGGTTAATGAGATCGGTTACCGAGTTTACTATTAACCAACCCAAGTTTCCCATTACCCAACGGCTTCAGCCGTTGGGTCACCAACAGAAAACAAAATTGAGCATAACGGTTTCACCTGTGCGCCTTTGGTGTAACCGTTTTAAGGGCTTGTGAAACCGATGAATCGGTTAGGGATGTTTGGGTGTGGTGTTTCATAATCCCACGAATGAATTCGTGGGTTAATGAGATTTCTCCCATAGGGACGGGTAGGCAAGTTAAAGCCCAGAAATACTTTTACCATCTTTTTCAAAAAGCAACTCCGTTTTTCCAAACAGTCAATTAAGAAGAAATAGCACGGGCAATATCTTTATTTGAGGTTCCGAGTGCTAATAGAGATCTAATAATAAGATCAAGAGAAACGGATGGGTCGCATGTCTCAAGTTTTGCAACCCGTGATTGGCTTGATTTAATTACTTTAGCAAGTTCAATCTGTGTAAGTTTTTGCTCAATGCGTAGTTTCCTTAAATTGGCACTTAATTTCATTTTTAATTCAATGTATGCAGATTCTTCTTCGGATAAACCGAGAAACTCTTCTGCAGAACCGACTTTCCATCCTTTATTTTCTAACTCTTTTCTTTTTTGTTTATTCATTGTCATACTCTTCAATTCTTGCCGCCGAAGAAAACGGAGGAGTTTTAATTTCTCCATGCAGCCAAACAAGTGGTTTATCATTCCATTTCACGGTATAAATATATGTCAAATATGACATAATATGCAAGGGGCAAAAAACGAAAAGCAAGAGGTGAGAGGCTATATGTATGATTAAAAATTGGGCACTGATCTTTATGATTCGTTATGATCTATCAGCGGAAATCATAACTGATCTACGTACCATTAAAGCGATAGGCTAGAGATTTTTCGATAATTGGACTGTTGTTAAATCCTGCTGACGCTGATTATTCTTGGTGAATGACGGTTGAATGAGGATTTGGATTTATTGGTAATAAAAAAAACAAGGTAGTAAACTGCAATCAATCCTGCTCCAAGTAGAAACGAATACAACTCTTTATACTCGGCTTGAAAAACAGAAAACCCAATAAAAATACCTGCAAGTAATAAAACGAGGGGGATGCCGTATAGCATCGTAGTTAATAGAAGGACATCCCCTCCTCCGACAGAAAAACTAACTTTATCCCCCGGCTGACAGTTAAAAGAGTCGTTTACTTTAATTGTTTTAAGTTCCGATTGAGAAGGTTTGCAGAATATCTTTGCATGACACTCTTCACAATTTTTTGTTTCAAGCAATGCTACTTCGGCAGTACCGTTTTCAGCTTGAACAACAATACCTTCTTCAATTATCTCTTCGTGCATCAGTTTTTTGAAATATCAAGTTTTTTAATCGCCCCGGTTGAGCATTTTTCAAACGGGATTTTTTCCGGGTCTAATTTATCGTAGTTGATTACTCCGAGAAAATTAACCATCTCGATACCGCCGTCCGATTTGCGAGAGCAGATCCCGCAGCCAAGGCATGCAACCGAACAAACAGATTTTGCTGTTTTTGGATCGTCGTGATTTTTACAGAAAACAAATACTTCCCTGTCTGCCGGATGCATTTCAATTATATCACGTGGACAGGCTTTAACGCACATACTGCAGCCGGTGCAAAGTTCTTCTATAACTTCCGGTATTCCGTTTTCATTCATTACCATTGCACCGAAAGGACAAGCTTCAACACAGTCGCCGCCGCCGAGGCATCCGTAAAAGCAGAGTTTATTTCCGCCGGAAACCAAAGCCATAGCGGAA
>Ga0208244_101312_pt1 | contig 14152 bp, 11 predicted proteins | sample SubbioCR12Aug_5A_FD_184828 | JGI IMG/M metagenome (GOLD analysis project Ga0208244, IMG submission 184828) | Serpentinite rock and fluid subsurface biosphere microbial communities from McLaughlin Reserve, California, USA - CR12Aug_5A (SPAdes) | ecosystem: Environmental > Terrestrial > Deep... | reverse complement strand
GCGGGTGAACCAGCCGGTGCCGCAGCCGACGTCGAGCAGGCTGTCGCCCGGCTTTGGCGCGAGCAGGCGCGCGGCCAGCGCGTATTCGGTTTCGCCGATCCAGTGACCGCGCGGGGTGTGGTACCAGGCGTCGTAGTCGGCGGGATCCAAACCATCAATGCCCGGCGGGGCGGCTGGCGCGCGCGTGGGCCTCGAATCCGCCCTTGGACTTCCAGCCTTCGATGCCGTCCTGCAGCACCTTGACGTTGTCATAGCCCAGCAAACGCAGGGCGAACACCGCCTGCGCGGACAGCGAACCGGAGTTGCAGTACATCACCACCATGCGGTCCTTCGGCAACTCAGCGCGGCGCGCCACCGCCTGGCGCCAGTCGATGTTGATTGCGCCGGGGATATGCTCTTTCGCGTATTGCGCGGCGTCGCGTGCATCGACGATGAAGACCTTCTTCCAGTCCTCTTTCGGGATTTGCTCGGGCCAGATCAGGCTGCTGCCGTATTCGGCGAAATCCATGTAGCCAGACAGCGCATCGACGACGGCGGGATTTTCCTCGGCGTGAGTCGGGCCGGCGAGCAGGGCAAGGCCGGCAAACAGGGTAATGAGCGTTTTGTTCATGCGAATTCCTTGTTGAATAAGATCAATCCCGGGCGGGATTGAGGCGCGGATGGGTTTCCTCGCACGCCAGCAGCACGATCAGGCCGGAAACGAACATCGCGGCCGCGGTGAACCAGAAGCCCGCCTCGATGCCGCCGGCGAGTGCCGCGACCGCGCCCAGCAGCAGCGCGCCGATGCCGTAGCCGAGGTCGCGCCAGAAGCGGTAGATGCCGATGGCCGAGCCGCGCCAGTTGGGGTGGGCAATGTCGGACACCGCGGCCGACAGCGTCGGATACAGCAGCGCCATGCCGAAGCCCATCACCGCGGCGGCGAACGACCACCACAGTTCGCCCTCGCCCATTAGCACCAGCGCGACGCCGGCGCCGCACAGCCACATGCCGGCGACGATGGGCTTCTTGCGGCCGACGCGGTCGGAAAGATGGCCGGTGAGGAACTGCGAGATGCCCCAGACGAAACCGTAGACGCCGACCACCCAGCCGATGCCGGCGAGGCTCAGGCCCTGCTGATAGAGATAGACCGGGAAGAACACCCACACCAGCGCGTCGACGAATTTCTCCACCAGCCCGGCCTGGCTGACCGAGGCCATGCGCGCATCACGCCACGACATCAGCGTGAAGACTTCCAAGGTGCTGGGGGTGTCCGCAATGTTGGTCGGATAGCGCGGCGTCGGGCCGGTCATTTGTCCGGCGGCGTGCTTCCTGCCTTCGGCGTGCGCCCACGGCAGCGTGTCCTTCACCCACAAGAGGGTCAGCAGGCCGGCGGCACCCACCACGACCAGGCCGAAAATCAGCAGGCCTTCGCGCGGACCGTAGGCAGTGGCAAGGTAGCCGGTGACGATGCCCGCTACCGCGACGCCGAAGTAGCCGGAGAATTCGTTGAGCCCGATGGTCAGGCCACGCTGGTCGGCCGTGGTCAAATCAAGCTTGGAGGTCTGCGTCATCGACCACGCCAGGCCCTGGTTCACGCCCAGCAACACCGTCGCCGCGACGATCCAGCTCCAGCTCGGCGCGTACAGGATCATGAAGGGAATCGGCACCGCGGCGAGCCAGCCGATGAACAGCACTTTCTTGCGGCCCAGGCGCTCGGACATCCGCCCGGCGACGAAATTGAGCGTGCCCTTGACGAAGCCGAACGCGGTGACGAAGGCCATCAGCATCATGAACGAGCCCTTGGCGACGCCGAACTCGGATTCGGCGAGCGCCGGCACCACGGTGCGGAACATGCCGATGGTGAGGCCGACGAAGAACACCTGCACCAGCTGGTGCGAGAACTGGGCGAGGTTGTGGCGGATGCCGTAGCGGTACTCGTCCACCACGTGGGCCACGTTCTGGGTCAGCGACATGTTCATTGGCCGAGATTGAAGGCGACCATGCGATCCATTTCCGCGGGGCGCGGCGGGATCGTTTCGGTCAGCGCGGTCACGAATTCTTCGCGGCTCATCGACAGCATCGGGTTCGAGCGCTTCTCGAAGCCCAGGGTCGACATCGGCTTGCCCGACATGCCGGCGCCGCACGCGCTGCCCGAGGTGTGGCCGGGATACAGCTCGACCTCGGCCGGCAGCGTGAGCAGACGCTGCTGCAGCGTGTCGTAGAGCTGCCCGGCCATCTCGGCTTCCTGGCCGGCCAGATCGGGACGACCGGCGCTGCCGACGAACAGCGTGTCGCCGGTCAGCACGAACCATGGCGCTTCGGTGCGGCGCTTGTCGGTGACGACCAGGCAGATCGAATCGGGCGTGTGGCCGGGCGTGTGGATCACGTCGACGAGGACGTTGCCGACCTCGATGCGCTGCTTGTCCACCAGCGGCTCGAACGGAAAGCTCACACGCTCGGCGTTGGATGCATGCAGGCAGTAGGCCGCGCCGGTCAGCTCGGCGAGCTTGCGGCCACCGGAGAAATGATCGGCGTGGACGTGCGTGTCGATCACGTGGGTGATTTTCACGTCCTGCTTCGCGGCTTCGTCGAGAAACCACTGCTCGTCGCCGAGCACGGGGTCGATGGCGACGCCGACATGGCAGGACCCGCAACCGAAGAAATAGGACAGGGTGGCGTCTTTGGTGAGTAGTTGACGGAAAAACATGAGGTGCTCCTTATTGATCGAATGTTTCGACAGGCAGGCCAGCAGCGCGCCATTCCGGCACGCCGTCTTGAAGGCGGCTCGCGCGCAGGCCTTCTTCACGCAGCAGCGCCAGCGCTTCCTTGCCCCACAGGCAGAACGGGCCACGGCAATACGCGACCACCGGTTTTTTGCGCGGCAGTTCCTTGATGCGTGAGCGCAGTTCACCCAGCGGCATCGAGTGCGCATGCGGCAGATGGCCGGTGTCGTATTCCTCGCGCGGCCGCACGTCGATCACCACCACGTCGCCGCGCGCGGCGCGCTGCAGCAATTCCTCGGGGGCGAGCGGCGACAGCTCGTCGCTGTGCGCGGCGAGCTGCGCCAGAGCCATCTGCAGCTCGACCAGCCGGTCTTCTGCCAGCGCGCGCAGCGCCACCCAGAAATCGCCGACCGCCAGCGAGGACACGCGATAGTGGATGTACTTGCCGTCGCGGCGGGTTTCCACCAGCTGCGCCTGGCGCAATTCCTTGAGATGGGCGCTGGCGAGCTTCACCGAGATTTGCGCGTCGGCGGCGAGCTGCTCGACGGTCTTTTCGCCCTGGCACAGGATTTCGATCAGTTCCAGCCGCTTGGGGCTGGAAATGGCCTTCCCCATGCGGGCGACCTGCGCGTAGAGGCGGTCCTTGATGGTGCGGCTGGGGTCGGTCATGCGATGCGCCCTCCAATTAAACATTCTAATGATTGTTAGATTATTGGACAAAGCGAGGCAAGGCAAGCGGTATTTTTCTACCCGCCTTGCGGCAGCCGCTGGATCAGGCGCGGCCGGCCCGGGGCGTCAGCGCAACAGCAGCAGTGGGATTCTGACCTGACGAATCAGCTTGGTGGTGGTGCTGCCGACCAGAAATTCGCGAATCTTGGAATGGCCGTAGGCGCCCATCACGATGAGGTCGATGGCGTGCTCGTTGCGATACGCGCACAGCACGTCCTCGACCTGGCCGGCGCGCAGGCTGGCCGTCACCTCGAAGCCGGCTGCCGCCAGCGTCGCGCGCGCCCACTCGAGCTGCTCGCGGGCTTCCGGCTTGTCGGCGCCGACCATCACCACATGGCAGGGCAGGCCGCTGAACAAGGGGCTCGCCGCAACCATCTCGACCGCCTTGCGGGTGGTGGCACTGCCGTCGAAGGCGACCAGGATTCGCTGCGGTTCGCTGTAGTCGGCGGGGATCACCAGGATCGGGCGATGCAAGGTGCGCACCACATTCTCCAGATGGCTGCCGATATGCTCGCCGGCGCTGTCGCCCTGCTCGCCCTGGCGCCCCATCACCAAGAGGCGGATATCGCTCTGAAACTCGAGCAGGGTGTCGACCAGTTCGCCGTGGCGCTGGCGGCTGGTGGGGTTCGGCACACCGTCGGCGACGGCGCGCGCCTTGGCGGCGTCGAGCATCAGACGGCCCTGCTCCAGCGCCACCCGGCTGCGCTTTTCATCGAGCTCGGCCAGTTCCTGCAGCAGGGTTTCGCGGCTGCCCAGTCCGATGTTGCCGCTGAGGTTGGCGGGAATCGGGTATTCCGAGCGGCCCAGCACGTGCAGGAAGTCCAGCGGGGCGTTCATTTGCCGACTGGCCCAGGCGGCGTAGTCGCACACCGCCAGGGTGATGCGGGAACCGTCGATGCATGCAATGACCTGTGACATGGTGCTATCTCCCTTAATGACCCATCAGATTGTCGACGGCGCCCGGCTTGTCGTGCACCGCGAAACGGTCGACGATGGTGCTGCTCGCTTCGTTCAGCCCGATGACCTCGACTTCGGTGCCTTCGCGGCGGAACTTCAGCACCACCTTGTCGAGCGCGCTGACCGAGGTGATGTCCCAGAAATGCGCCTGGCACAGGTCGATCGTCACTTTGTCGACCGCTTCCTTGAAATCGAAGAAGTCGACGAACTTGTCGGCCGAGGCGAAGAACACCTGGCCGACCACCTTGTAGGTGCGGGTCAGACCGTCCTCGCTCAGGGTCGAGCTGACGTACTTGTACTGCGCGACCTTGTTGGCGAAGAAGATCGCTGCCAAGAGCACGCCGACGAAGACGCCGATCGCGAGGTTGTGGGTGGCGACGACGACGACGACCGTGGTCACCATGACCGTGCTGGTGCTCAGCGGGTGCTTTTTCATGTTGGCGATCGAGCCCCAACTGAAGGTGCCGATCGACACCATGATCATCACCGCGACCAGCGCCGCCATCGGAATCTGCGCTACCCATTCGCCGAGGAACACGATCAATAGCAGCAGGAACACGCCGGCCGCGAAGGTCGACAGCCGGGTACGGCCGCCGGATTTCACGTTGATCACCGACTGGCCGATCATCGCGCAGCCGGCCATGCCGCCGATCATGCCGGAGGCGATGTTGGCGATGCCCTGGCCCTTGCACTCGCGGTTCTTGTCGCTGGTCGTGTCGGTCAGGTCGTCGATGATGGTCGCGGTCATCATCGATTCGAGCAGGCCCACCACCGCGAGCGACAGAGAATACGGGAAAATGATCGCCAGCGTTTCGAAATTGAGCGGCACCTCCGGCCACAGGAAGACCGGCAGCGTGTCCGGCAGTTCGCCCATGTCGCCCACGGTGCGGATGTCCATATTCAGGAACATCGCCAGCCCGGTCAGCACCACGATCGTCACCAGCGGCGAGGGGATTGCCTTGGTGATATAGGGGAAGCCGTAAATGATCGCGAGGCCGCCGGCGGTCATCACGTAGACGTGCCAGGTCACGTTGGTGAGCTCGGGCAATTGCGCCATGAAGATCAGGATCGCCAGCGCGTTGACAAAGCCGGTGACCACCGAGCGCGAGACGAAGCGCATCAACGAACCCAGCTTGAGATAGCCCATGACGATCTGCAGTACACCGGTCAGGAGCGTCGCGGCGAGCAGGTATTCCAGGCCGTGGTCCTTGACCAGGGTAATCATCAGCACCGCCATTGCGGCGGTGGCGGCGGAAATCATGGCGGGACGGCCGCCGACGAAGGCGGTCACGACCGCGATGCAGAACGAGGCGTAGAGGCCGACCTTGGGGTCGACGCCGGCGATGACCGAAAAGGCGATGGCCTCGGGAATCAGTGCGAGGGCGACGACGATGCCGGCCAGCAAGTCGCCGCGGATGTTGGAGAACCAGTTTTGTCGGATGGAAGGAATCATAGAACTACTCACTATTAAATACGCAACGCGGGCCGACTCCGGCCGAGGGCGGAGGTAACCAGAATATGAGCTGAGAACAGAATATCGCGCCACTGCCATGGACGGGAGCGAGGGACAACGGAAGGAAGGGGAAGAAAAACTTACATGGGACCGCGGGCGCGTTGGGGTTTGCGTAGGAACAAGCGCGGCATTATCCCTTTTCCGGCCTCGCCCTGTCCAGAAAACGCCCGCTTCAGGGCTTGCGCCACAAGGCCTGCCAACCTGCCAGCCCCAGTTTTTGCAGCGTCTCGATATTGCGCTGGTAGATCGTTTCGGCCTCGGGGAAGGCCGCCACCGCCCGAGCGATGCTTGCCTCGCGCAACAGATGCAGGGTGGGAAAGGGCGCGCGGTTGGTGTAGTTGCCGAGGTCGTCGGGCGCGGTGCCCTCGAACTGGTAATGCGGATGGAAGTTGGCGATCTGGATCACGCCGTCCAGCCCGTGCTCGTCCACCGCGGCTTCGGCCAGCTGCATGAAATCGTTGAAATCGAGGAAGTCCGGCAGCAGCGTGGGGTGGATCAAGAGCGTGGTATCGATTTCGTCGGGGTCGGCGGCGGCGAGAAAATCCAGCTCGCGGTCGAGGTCTTCCAGAAAACCATCCAGATGCGGGGCCCGGCTCACCACGTAGCGCACCTGGTTTTTCACGTAGACCGCCTTGGCGAAGGGGCACAGGTTGAGCCCGATGACCGCTTTTTCGATCCATTCCCGCATTGCCGCGATGACCGCCGCATCGTCCATTTTCACCACCCTGACCGCCTGTAAGGGCGGAACTTTAACGGATACAATGCTTTATTGTCCGTCGTCCACGCACGAATCGATACCAAGACCATGAAAAGCAGCGCCATCCGCCAGAGCTTCCTCGAATTCTTCGCCTCCAAGGGCCATACCGTCGTCCCTTCCAGCCCGCTGGTGCCGGGCAACGACCCGACGCTTCTCTTCACCAACGCCGGCATGGTGCAGTTCAAGGATGTGTTCACCGGCCAGGACAAGCGTGCCTACACCCGCGCGGTGTCGTCGCAGCGCTGCGTGCGCGCCGGCGGCAAGCACAACGACCTGGAAAACGTCGGCTACACCGCACGCCACCACACCTTCTTCGAGATGTTGGGCAACTTCAGTTTCGGCGACTACTTCAAGCAGGACGCCATCAAATATGCGTGGGAATTTCTCACCCAGGTCTTGAAGCTGCCGACCGAGAAGCTGTGGGTCACGGTGTACGCCGAGGACGACGAGGCCTTCGACATCTGGCACAACGACATCGGCGTACCGAAGGACCGTATCGTCCGCATCGGCGACAACAAGGGCGCGCGCTACGCCAGTGACAACTTCTGGGCAATGGGCGACACCGGCCCCTGCGGTCCCTGCACCGAGATCTTCTACGACCACGGCCCCGATGTGGCCGGCGGCCCGCCCGGCTCGCCCGACGAGGACGGCGACCGCTACATCGAAATCTGGAACAACGTGTTCATGCAGTTCAACCGCGACGAGGCCGGCGTGATGCATCCGCTGCCCAAGCCATCGGTCGACACCGGCATGGGCCTCGAGCGCATTTCGGCGGTGATGCAGCACGTGCATTCCAACTACGAGATCGACCTGTTCCAGGTGCTGATCGCCGCCGCCGCGCGCGAAACACATACTGACGATCTGGCCAACAACTCGCTCAAGGTCATTGCCGACCATATCCGCGCCTGTTCCTTCCTCATCGTCGACGGCGTCATCCCCGGCAACGAAGGCCGCGGCTACGTGCTGCGCCGCATCATCCGCCGCGCCATCCGCCACGGCTACAAGCTCGGTGCGCGCGCCGCCTTCTTCTACCGCATCGTGCCCGACCTGGTGGCGGTGATGGGCGAGGCCTACCCGGAGCTGGTGAAAACGCAGAACCGCGTCATCGACATCCTGCGGCAGGAAGAAGACCGTTTCTTCGAGACCATCGAGCACGGCATGGTCATCCTCGACGCTGCGCTGAAGGCGCTGCCGGCCAACGCCACGCTCGACGGCGAACTGGCGTTCAAGCTGCACGACACCTACGGGTTTCCCCTCGACCTCACCGCCGACGTCTGCCGCGAGGCCGGGGTCGCGGTCGACACCGCCGCGTTCGACGCCGCCATGGCGCGCCAGAAATCGCAGGCGCGCGCGGCCGGCAAATTCAAGCTGGCGGGCACCCTCGATTACCAGGGCGCGGCCACCGCCTTCCACGGCTACGACACGCTGGCGCACGACGCCACCGTGCTGGCGCTGTACAAGGACGGCGCAGCGGTGCCGCAGCTGAACGAGGGCGAACTCGGCATCGTGGTGCTCGACCAGACCCCCTTCTATGCCGAATCCGGCGGCCAGGCGGGCGACTGCGGCGCGCTGCTCGGCAGCGGCGGCCTGTTCCAGGTGGAAGACACGCAAAAGATCCAGGCGCAGGTGTTCGGCCATCACGGCGTGGTGAAAACCGGCACGCTCAAGGTCGGCGATGCCGTCATGGCCAAGGTCGACGAGGACACCCGTGCGCGCACCATGCGCAACCACTCGGTCACTCACCTCATGCACAAGGCGCTGCGCGAGGTGCTGGGCGATCACGTGCAGCAGAAAGGCTCGCTGGTCGATGCGGAAAAAACCCGCTTCGACTTCGTGCAGCCGAGCCCGATGACCGAGGCACAGATTCGCGAGGTGGAGGCGCGCGTCAACGCCGAGATTCTGGCCAACACGGCGACGCAAGCGCGGGTGATGCCGATCGAGGACGCGCAGAAGACTGGCGCGATGATGCTGTTCGGCGAAAAATACGGCGACGAGGTGCGGGTGCTCGACATCGGCAGCTCGCGCGAACTGTGCGGCGGCACCCACGTGGCGCGCACCGGCGACATCGGCGCCTTCAAGATCCTGCTGGAAACCGGCGTTGCGGCGGGCATCCGCCGGGTCGAGGCCACCACCGGCAGTGGTGTGCTGACCTATCTCGGTGAAACCGAGAAGCAACTCGGCGCCGTCGCGCAACTGGTCAAGGCCACCCCGGCCGACGCGGCCGAGCGCGTGCAGCAACTGATGGAGCACAGCCGTGCGCTGGAAAAGGAACTCGATCGCCTGAAATCCAAACTGGCTTCGAGCCAGGGCGACGAACTGGTGCAGCAGGCCGCTGACGTCGCCGGCGTGCGGGTGCTGGCGGTCAAACTCGATGGCGTCGATGCCAAGGCGCTGCGCGAAACCGCCGACAAGCTGCGTGACAAGCTGAAATCCTGCGCGCTGGTGCTGGGCACGGTGGCCGACGGCAAGGTCAGCCTGATCGCCGCGGTGACGCCCGACGTCACCGGCAGGATCAAGGCCGGCGATCTGGTGAATTTCGTCGCCACCCAGGTCGGCGGCAAGGGCGGCGGCAAGCCCGACATGGCGATGGCCGGCGGCAGCGAGCCCGGCAACCTGGCGACGGCGCTCGCCTCGGTGCAGGCCTGGGTGCAGGGCAAGCTCGCCTGATCAGTCGTTAAAGCGCAGGCACAGTAATTGCTGGGAAAGCCGTAAACCGATTGGCCGTATCACTTTTCATCACGGAACAGCTTGCAAACCATGACATCACTCGCCGGAAAAATTGTCTCCAAGCTTGCCCGCATCGCGCCTTTTGGCATGCGAAACGATGGACCGATGGCGAACACCAAGGCCCTGACGCGCTGGTTCGAGACCCTGCCGCTGGGCGACGTGATGAAGTGCCAACAAGCCATCCTCGACGAGCTCAAGCGTTTCGATGGAGACCCGACGCATTTCACGAAAGATCGACTGCCGGTCTTCATGCTGCTCGACGAAAAGTCACGCGACCTGCAGGACACGCTGGTGCGCCAGTACCTGCGCAACCCCCGCATGTCGCGCCAGATGGAAAGCCAGCTCTGGCATGCCGTCTATGGCCTCTACTGGGAAATTGCACGCGGCTACCATGCGTTTGTGCTGAATCTTGCCCGCGAGGCGGGGAAAAACCACGACAACGGCCCGATACCACTGATCACGCTGCGCGCGATCCGCGCCTTCGGCCAGTTGCTGAAATGGCGCACCATCCGCTATTTGCCGGCGAACGAAAAACTCTGGCTGCGGCTGCACAATCTCTACCGCATTGCCGAAGAGGGGGGATTCAACCGCAAGTCGCAGCAGACCTATGCCGATGACGCATCCGCGTGCAACTGCGAAACCGCCTTCCTGCATATCCTGATGCTGAATCTGGCCAATTCCGGATCGCTTTACCCCAAGCAACTCGATCTGCTCGACCGCTGGCTGTTCGGCTGGCACGACATGCTGCAACTGGATAACCAATTCGACGAAAACGCCCATCACTTCGTCATCGACCTGTCGGCCGACCATGGCCCGCGCCGCGTGCGCAAGCCGGATCCCGACAAACCCTACCGCTTTTGGTCGACGACCGAACTGCTGCAAAGGCTCCAGGAAACGAAAACCGCCCTGCGCGAGGGCGGTGAGCCCGCACAGCTCGGCTCGATCGAAATTCCCCGCACCACTGAAAATCTCGAACTGCTGGATTTCCTCATCCACCAATGGGGCAGCCTGGAGGTGCGCGAGCAGCGGCGCGCGCCGCGCCAGACCGTCAAGCGGCTGGTCGATGTGGCGCACGGGCTCAACGCCATCATCAATCAGGTCAAGGCGTCGAGCACGCCCTCCAGCGCGTCGCCCTATGGCACCGGCCTCGATTACAGCGAGGCCGACGATGTGCATATCTACGGTTTCATCACCGATCGCACCCGCGAGCGCGTCTCGCATCTGCATATGCCGGCCAACCCCCACTCGGCCGATGTAGAACGCTGGGTCATGCACGACGAAAGCCAATACGGCTACGGAGCAATCGTCGAATCGCGCGACAAGGACTGGCTGCGCGTGGGCACGCTGATCGGCATCAAGCTGCAAGACGCCGAGCATTGGCAGATCGGCATGATTCGCCGCCTGACGCGGCTGAACGACGACACCAGCTCGATCGGCATCGAAACCCTGTCTGAATCGCCCGCGCTTGCCACGCTGCACGAGACCACGCCCCCGAGCTATACCGTCAATGGAATCGACAACAGCGGCGCCAACTTGCCGCATGCCAGCCTGTGGCTGGAGGGCGACCCCAACACGATCCTGATCGACCCGATCCACTTTACGCCCGGCAAGGTTTTCAATATCCATGGCATCGCCGGCCACGAGGCCATCGGCTTGTCCGACCCGATTGAGCATTGCGAAGGCTGGATGCGCGTCAAAACCGAGCCCGTCAGGAAGTAACCCGCCCGCCGCGAACGCTGACCCGTTTGCGGTACCCCCTCCTGCCAGCAGGCTTTTCCTGGTTTAACTTTCACCAGGTCTCTGGCACAATCGTCGAAAATCCGACATGCGCATTAAACCGCTCGACCTCAAGCGGCAGGCGCGATTTCGGCACCATTCGTTCAGGAGGACATGTGGTCCAACCCAATAAACCCAGTTTGCTGATCGTCGACGACGATCCGCTCATTTCCGATACGCTGACTTATGTCCTGAGCAAGGACTTCGAGATCTCGGCCGCCGAATCGCGCGCGCAGGTGAAAAGCCTGCTGATGCAACTGGATGAGCCGCCACAACTGGCGCTGGTGGACCTGGGCCTGCCGCCGCACCCGCACAAGCCCGACGAGGGCTTTGCCCTGATCGCCGACCTGCTGGGCATTTCTCCCAGCATCAAGATCCTGGTGCTGTCCGGCCAAAGCGACGAAGCCAACGCGCGCCACGCCCGCGCACTCGGCGCCATCGACTTTGTCGCCAAGCCCTGCGAACCCGAACGTCTTAAATCGCTGCTGTTCAATGCGCTCCTGGTGCAGGACGCCGAGCGCAGCGCCGACAAGGCGCCCGCGCCCGCCAAGGACTCCGGCATCGTCGGCAGCAGCCCGGCGATGGACAAGCTGCGCGAGCAGATCAAGCAATATGCCGCGGCGCCCTTCCCGGTGCTGATCGAGGGCGAATCGGGCAGCGGCAAGGAGCGCGTCGCCTCCAGCCTGCACCAGCTTTCGCAGCGCTCGGCCAAACCCTATCTGGCACTCAACTGCGCGGCGATTTCGCCGACGCTGGTCGAGCCGACCCTGTTCGGCTACGCCAAGGGCGCGTTCACCGGCGCCACCAGCGCGCGCGCCGGCTATTTCGAGGAAGCCGAAAACGGCACCCTCTTCCTCGACGAAATCGGCGAACTGCCGCTGGAATTGCAGGCCAAGCTGCTGCGCGTGCTGGAAAACGGCGAATACCAGCGCGTCGGCGAAACCCAGCCGCGCTTTTCCAACGCGCGCGTGGTCACCGCCACCAACCGCGACCTGCGCGCCGAGATCAAGGCCGGCCGCTTCCGCGCCGACCTCTACCACCGGCTCTCGGTGTTCTCCATCGCGGTGCCGCCGCTGCGTGAGATGGGCGAGGACAAGCTCACCCTGCTCAATCACTTCCGCGACTTTTACGCACGCGAAGCCAAGAGCCGACCGTTTGAACTCGACGCCCGGGCCCAGCAAATGTGGGAGGACTACCACTTCCCCGGCAACGTGCGCGAACTACGCAACATCGCGATTCGCCTCACCACCAAGTACCCCGGGATGGCGGTCAATGCGCAGCAACTGGAATCCGAACTCGACACCGACCAGGCCTATCCGCAGGAAATCCCGCTCACCAGCGACAGCAAGGTGCTGATCGAAATGGCGCGCAAGCAGCTGCAAACCCTGGCCAACTTCAACCTTGATGTCACCCTGCGCCAATGGGAGAAAGCCTATGTCGAGGCAGCGCTCAACATGACCCACGGCAACCTGTCGCAGGCGGCCAAGCTGCTCGGCATCAACCGCACCACGCTCTATAGCCGTATGCAGACGTACGGAACCGAATAAACCTCCTTCCGTGTACCTTGACTATTTCGGTCTGAAAGAAGCGCCCTTCCGCATCACGCCGAATACCGAATACTGGTATGCCGGCGGCCAGCGCGGGGAAATGCTTGCTGCCCTGCTCTACGCCATCGGCCAGGGCGAGGGCATCATCAAGGTTGTAGGCGAAGTCGGCAGCGGCAAGACCATGCTGTGCCGCAAGCTGGTCGCCCAATTGCCCGGCAGCGTCGACAGCGTCTATCTCGGCAACCCCAGCCTGTCGGCCGACGACATGCTGGCGGCGATCCTGGCCGATCTCGGTGTCGACTCGCCCGAGTCCGGGCGGCAGGCCCGGCTGGCGCAACTCAATACGACCCTGCTGGCGCGCCATGAGGCCGGACGCCGCGTGGTGGTGTTCGTCGAGGAAGCGCAGGGCATCGCGCTCGACAACCTGGAATTCCTGCGCCTGCTGACCAATCTGGAAACCGCCACCGACAAGCTGCTGCAGATTGTGCTGTTCGGCCAGCCCGAACTCGACGCTCAACTGGCCGACCCGCGCATCCGGCAACTGAAGGACCGCATCACCCTGAGCCTGAATCTGTCGCCCCTGACCGAATCCGAAGTGGCCGCCTATCTGCGCGCACGGCTGGCGGTGGCGGGCTATCGCGGGCCCGACCTGTTCCCCGCGCCCCTCATCGCGCGCATGGCGCAGCTTTCCGGCGGCCTGTCGCGCCGCATCAACGTGCTGGCCGACAAGACCCTGCTGGCGGCGTATGCCGGACAAACCCATACGCTCACCCCGACCCATCTCGACGCCGCTGCGAACGACGCCGACATGCAGCCGGCCCGGGCGCCGGCTACCTGGCAAGCGGGACTGCGCACCTGGCCCTGGCTCGGCGCCGGCCTCGCCGCCGTGCTGGGCTTGCTGGGCTTCATTGCCTGGCAGGTCTCGACGCAATCGCCGCCCCCCGCGGCCGCCCCGGCGGCCGCCCCGTCGCCTGCCGCTGCGATGCCGCCCGCGCCTCCCGCCCCCGACGTCGTCGACCTGGCCCGGCAAACCCAGCGCTGGCTCGCCGCGGCCGCCCCCGACACCCATGTGATCCAGATCGGCTCGGCTAAAGAACCCGACGCCGCGGCCGTATTATTAAAGAGTTTGAACGCGGCCACCCCGCAGCCGGTGCGGGTGTTGCACGGCTCGAGCCGGGGTGCGCCCGCCTGGATGGTGCTGGCAGGCGAATTCCCTGATCGCGAAGCGGCCCTGGCCGCTCTGCGCACCTTGCCGGCCATGCCCGCAAGCGAGCCGTTTCTGCGCACGGTCGGCAAAATGCGCAGCGTAGTCATACCCACTGGATCACGATGAATACTGTGCTGAAACGCCTGCGACCGACGACCCTGGCCCTCGCCAGTCTGGCGATGCTGGCCGGCTGCGTGCCGCCGCAAGCGTTCGACACCTCGCCCGGCCACATCAGCC
>Ga0208244_101311_pt1 | contig 14156 bp, 12 predicted proteins | sample SubbioCR12Aug_5A_FD_184828 | JGI IMG/M metagenome (GOLD analysis project Ga0208244, IMG submission 184828) | Serpentinite rock and fluid subsurface biosphere microbial communities from McLaughlin Reserve, California, USA - CR12Aug_5A (SPAdes) | ecosystem: Environmental > Terrestrial > Deep... | reverse complement strand
TTGCGTTCTACCCGTGGAAGTTGTAATACAATATTCATGGAAGACCTTTTGTGGATGCGATTGGGATTATTACATCTTACAAGAGGTCTTCTCTTTTTTCAAAACCCACCAGCTTTGTTACTGCAACCCTGGAATACCGCGCGCGCCGCAGCAGGATGTTGAGGAATGCCCGGGAAAGGCGTTTCCCTATCGTGCCCGGGCCATTCGGCGGATATGCCGATGTCGCCAGTCCTGGGGTGGAAACCGTCCCTTTTGAAGAATCAAAACAGGAAGCCGATTGCGACTCCCTGTTTGGCAGTTTATTCCCCGGTGGTCAGCAGTACTTTTCCGCCCGTCATTTGCTGCTGGTAGTTCATGACCGCTTTTTGCGCTTCTTGCAGCGGGTAGCGGGCGCGGATGTGGGTTTTCAGGCTGCTGTTCATTAATTTTTGCGCCTTTTGCCAGAAGAGCAGGCTTTGCAGGAAGTTTTTCTTCGGTATCCAGGTGGTCAACCAGAAGCCGTCGACCGATTTACCTTCAAAGATAAACTGGCTGGCCCATACTTCTGATGGCTGCATCGAGAGTCCGCCGTACACGGTGACTTTGCTGTTGCGGGGCAGGGACTCGAGGAGTTGCAAGGTCATTTTCCCGGCCACGGCGTCGAAGGCCAGCCGGGCCTGGTGTCGGTGGCAGGCTTCTTTAAGTTGCGCGTCAAAATCGGTATTGCTGCTGTCCAGCACGACCTGCGCGCCCAGTTGCTTGAGCAGTTCAGCCTGTTCCGGGCGGCGCACAACGTTGATGACCAAAATCCCTTCGCTTTGCGCCAGGCGCTCAAGCATCTGTCCCAGCGCGCTGGCGGCGGCCGTGTTGACGATGGTTTTGTGACCGTCCTGCCTGGCAATTTCCATGAATGCCAGTGCGGAGAGTGGGTTGGCCAGCGACATCGCGCCCTGTTCCAGTTCAACGGCGTCGTCCAGCGGATAGGCAGAACTGGCCGTGGTCAGCAGGTATTCCGCCCAGAGGCCATCTCCGTTTGCAGAACTGACACAGGCGACCCGTTTGCCGAGCAGGTAGCGCCCCATCAGGCCGCTGCCTGCGGCCACGACCGTGCCGGAACCTTCAATGCCGGGGACAACCGGCGCGGGTTTGTTGAACCCGTAGCGTCCCTCGAGGAAAGCCAGGTCCGACGGGTTGATGGGGGATGCAGTCACCCTGACCAAGACTTCGTTCGGCCCCGGCTTCGGAATCGGCCGCTCGACCACGCGCAGCGACCCGATATCTCCGTGTTTTTCCAGCACCACGGCCTTCATCTGCGCTGGAATTTGATTTTGAGACATGCTTGCCTCCTCGTAAATTCTTTGGCTCTCCCGAAATAATTTGCCCGGTTTTATCCTTAAAATTTTATCATGGCATTTTTGGGGACCTTTCTTTGTTTTTGCCTGCGGGATGCTGAATCAAAAAAGGCTGTCCTGAAACCAGGACAGCCTTTTGGCGGATGTTGGGCTTTAGTAGACCCGGACGACCTGGCCGACGTAGATTTTGTCGGGGTTGGTGATGCCGGGGTTGAGCGCCAGCACTTTGTCGAGCGTGGTGCCAAAGCGGACGGAGATTTTCTTGAGTGTGTCGCCGCTCTGTACCGTGTAGGTCGTGACCGAATCAGGCAGGCTGATGACCTGTCCGACATAAATCAGGTTGGCGTTGGTGATTTGCGGGTTGACCGCCAGGATGGCCTCGACGGTGGTGTTGGTCCAGGTGGCGATTTTCTTGAGGGTATCGTTTTTCTGGACGATGTACGATTTGCCGGTCGGGACGGGATTGGATGGCGGGGTGCCGCCGCCGGAGCCGGGGACGACCAGGCGCTGGCCTTCGTAAATCTTGTTGGCATCCTTGATGTCCGGGTTCAGGCCCATCAGCGAATCCACCGTGGTGTTGAAGCGATTTGCCAGGGCGCGCAGGGTGTCGCCGCGTTCTATGATGTAGGTGTCGTAGCCGCCGCTGCCCTTGATTAATGCGCCGGGTAGGTACAGGTACTGGCCGGGGTAAATCAGGTTGCCGTTGCCGATTTCGGGGTTGGCGCGCCGCAGGGCCGAGATGGTCGTGCTGCAGCGGTTGGCAATTTTGCCAAGCGTATCGCCCTTGACGACGGTGTAGCCGGTTCCGCAGGACGAAGCCGCGAAGGCCTCGCCAGCCGGGGTGAAGGCGCTGACCACCAGCGCGGCCAGCACGAGCAATTGGATGAAAAACTTTTTGTTCATTGGGAAACCTCCAGGTAAAGAACGAACGTTATTTGATGCGTCATAGATGTTCGTTCACCTTTCGGAGTTCCCGTTTTTCATTGCAAAAACATTGCAGCCGGAACAGGTCGGTTTCGACGAGTTTTTAAGGCTCTACCGTTTTTCTCTACCGGACAAAATGTTCTGAACTGTAATCCTGGCTTATTCTTGTCATTTCGAGCCGCGTAGCGGGGAGAAATCTTGCGCACATGGGGGAAGATTTCTCGCTGTCGCTCGAACACTTGCCCTGGCGGGCAGTGCCAGGGATGACAAACCATTATGAAATTTGTCCGGCAGAGAACGAGCGGATAGATTTCAGGATGTCGAGTAGGATACCGCTCTTTGGCATCCTGCTCGAGACCAAAATTACCCAACAAACCCCTGCGCCACCAGCAACTCGCCATTCAAAATTGCCCCGCCGGCCGCGCCGCGGATGGTGTTGTGCGACAGGTTGACGAATTTGATGTGAAAGAGCGGGTCGCGGCGCAGGCGTCCGATGATGCTGGCCATGCCGCCGGCCTCGTCGCGGTCGCGGCGCGGCTGGGGGCGGTCGGCCTCCGTCCGCAGCACGATGACAGGTTTGGGCGCGGAGGGCAGCCCGGCAACGACCGGCGGCGTGGAAAACGCCGTCAGGGCCTCGGCGGCTTGTTGCGGGGAAACGTCCCGGTCAAATTCCACCGAAGTGACCACCAGATGCCCGTCACTGACCGCCACGCGGTTGGTATGGGCCGAGAGTTGGATCGGGGCGAAGTCGATGCCTGTGCCGTTAAATTTGCCGAGCATTTTGCACGGCTCTTCTTCGACCTTTTCCTCCTCGCCGCCGATGTACGGGACGACGTTGTCGAGGATGTCGAGCGAGGCCACGCCGGGGTAGCCGGCCCCCGAAAGGGCCTGCATCGAGACGATGAAGGCGCGCCGGATGCCGAAGGCGTCGTGCAGGGCGCGGAAGGCGATGGTCAGGCCGGTGCTGGTGCAGTTCGGGTTGGTGACAATCAGCCCGCCCCAGCCGCGATTCACCCGCTGGGTTTCAATCAGCCCGGTATGGTCGGGGTTGACTTCGGGGATCAGCAGTGGCACGTCTTCCCACATGCGGTGGCTGGAGGCGTTCGAGCAGACCGCGTAGCCAGCCCGGGCCAGTTCAGGTTCGATGCTTTTGGCCTGGTCACCGGGCAGGGCCGAGAAGGCCAGTTTGGCCTCGAAACCGGGCGCGGAGGGCGCAACGACCATCCCGCGCGCGTAGGCCGGGATGAGGCCCGGCAGCACCCAGCGGCAGGCCTCGCCGTAGGTTTGCCCGACGGAACGTTCTGACCCGGTCAGCGCGGCGACTTCGAACCAGGGGTGATTTTCGAGTAATTGCACAAACCGCTGACCGACGGCCCCGGTTGCGCCGAGAATGGCGACTTTGATTTTTTGTGACATGATGATGACTCCTTATAATGAAAATATTGTTCAATGTAGGGGCGACGCATTGCGTCGCCCCTACACACCGCCCCTACGCGATTAACCCACAATCAACTCATGCACCGCCAGCACGGCCTTCTGCGCGTCGGGCGCATCGACCACCAGGCTGATGCTGCACTCCGAGGACCCTTGCGCGATGGCGATGACATTCACCCCGGCGTTGCCGGTGGCGGTGAAGATTCTGCCCGCCAGCCCCGGCGTGGTACGCATGCCGGCCCCAACGATGGTGATGATGGCGGTTTCGTCCGATTTGTGGATGCTGTCGATATCGCGGCGATTCAGTTCCAGTCGGAATTCGGCTTCGAGGGCCTTCGCCACCGTATCCGCGCCTTTGCTGGGGACGACGAAACAAATGCTCTGCTCGGAAGATGCCTGTGAAATCATCACAATGCTGGTATTCTCACGCGCCACCGCGCCAAAGGTGCGCGCCGCGATGCCGGGAATGCCGATCATGCCGCGCCCCTCGACCGTGACGATGCTCTGGCCCTTGAAAGCCGTCACCGCGCGGATATTGCCCAACTGTGCCTGCCCATCCGCCACGATGCGCGTCCCGGCCTGCTCAGGGGCAAAGGTATTCTTGACCCATAGCGTAATGCCCTTCTCCACCACCGGGCGGATGGCCTTGGGGTGCAGGACTTTCGCGCCGTAAAAGGCCAGTTCCGAGATTTCGCGGAAGGCCAGTTCGGGGATGGTGCGCGCGCGCGGGTCGATGCGTGGGTCGGTGGTCATCACGCCGGTCACGTCGGTGTAAATCCAGACCTCGTCTGCCTCCAGCACGACCCCGAAGATGGCTCCCGAAAAATCACTGCCGCCGCGCCCGAGGGTGGTGACCACGCCACGCTCGTTTGCGCCGATGAAACCGGTGATGACGGGAATCTTGCCAGCCTGGAAGAGCGGCCAGAGCACGCGCTGCGCGTTGCGGGTGGTGATGTCGAAATCCGGCACGGCGGCCTGGAAGACGCTGTCGGTATGCACCACGTTGCGGGCATCGACGCCCTCCGAGCCAATTCCGGCGTGGCGCAGGGCTGCGGATACCAGCGGCGCGCTCATGCGCTCACCGAGCGAGGCGATTGCGTCCAGCGCGCGCGGCGAGGCCTCGCCCAGCACACGGATGGCGTGCGCCAGGGTGACGAACTCGTTCAGGCTGCTCTCGATAAAATCGCGCACATCGTCGGCTTCGGGAGCCAGTTCGTCGAGCACCTCGAAGTGCTTTTGAATCAGGTCGGCGGCGGTTTCCTCGGCGATGTACTCGTCCCCGCTGACGGCGGCTGATGCCCCGTTCAGCAGGGCGTCGGTGACGCCGCTCATGGCGGATACCACAATGGCGACATTCTGCCATTCGGTTTTGGCATTGCGGGCAATTTCGATAATCTGGCGAATGGCCCTGACACTGCCTACCGATGTTCCGCCGAATTTCATGACCAGCGTATTTTTCATGATGATTTCTCCTCGGTTTGGGATAACAAAAAAACGCGGAGCCTGGGCTCCGCGTTTGGTCTTTGCATGATACGGTTTGTCAGTCCCTACCACCTGGCACGAAGCAATGGCTCTTGATTCAGAGTCATGGTCATCATAGTGGTAGTGGACATGCTGATACAGAACATTGTTGGTTTTCCTGACTGGGCGCGATTATAGCGGCTTTTGCCATTTTTGTCACCCAAAATACGACGAATTGTGTAAAAAAAGCGTAATTGTTTTTTTTGCGACATCTTGAGCCGGTCTCCAAAACCTATGCAAATCTGTACATATACAGAAAGCTGTTTGGTTCCTGCTTCATCGAGCGTTGCCTGAACCCAGGGCTTACATACTCTCCACAGGCGTAACTTCTGGCGGAACTCGCCCTCGGCAATTTTTACGAAGCCGCCTGAAAGCGGCTTGAAAGCGCGCAATTCCACGCCAGGGCGGCCTATGCTATACTCAGCCACACACTATCACAACCGAACCATTCAGAGACGCCCATGTCCCTCTACCTCCACGACATTCCCCTCGCGCAAGCCAAGCAGGCCTTTCAGGATGCCTTGCAACAAGCCGGGCTGGGGCAAATCCTTGCCCGGGAAACCATCCCGCTCGACGAGAACGCCCTCGGGCGCGTACTGGCCGAACCGGTCTGGGCCTTGCGCTCCTCGCCGCACTACCACGCCGCCGCCATGGACGGTTTCGCCCTGCGCGCCGAAGACACACGCGGGGCGCAGCCCTCCGCCCCGGTAACGCTGCGCCTGCCCGAGGCCGCCCAGTACGTTGATACCGGCGACCCGCTGCCCGACTGGGCCAACGCGGTCATCCCGATAGAAAACGTCGAATCGCTCGACCAAGACGGCCAAATTTATGCGGATGTCCGCCACCCGGACTTCATCCGTTTTCGGGCCGCCAGCGTGCCCTGGCAGCACGTCCGCCCATTGGGCGAGGACATCGTCGCCACCCAGCTCGTGCTACCGGCTGGACACGTTCTGCGACCCTACGACCTGGGCGCGATAGCCGCCTCGGGGCATGATTCCGTTATCGTGGCGCGTTCGCCGCGGGTGGCGATTCTACCCACCGGCACCGAACTCGTCCCTATAGGCACGGAACTCAGGCGCGGCGATATTCTTGAATACAACTCGCTTGTGCTGGCTGCGCAGGTCAAGGCCATGGGTGCCATCCCGACCCGTTATTCCATTACCCCCGATGATTTCGAGGCCATCTGCGCCCGCGTGGAAGAAGCCGCCCAAGCGCACGACCTGATTTTGCTGAATGCCGGTTCATCCGCCGGGGCTGAGGATTTTTCCAGCCGCGTCGTTGAAAAACTGGGCAGGCTGCTGGTGCACGGTGTTGCTGTCAGGCCGGGGCACCCGGTGATTTTGGGGATGGTGAATCGGCTAATCGTTAATGAGTTAATAGTTAATGGTAAATCGGATGAGTCTCTTGCTGAAGAATCTATTAACCATGACTCCATTAACCATCCCCCATTAACAAATCCCCAAATTCCCATCATTGGCGTGCCTGGCTACCCGGTCTCTGCCGCGCTGACGGTCGATATTTTTGCCGAGGAAGTCATCGCGCGCTGGCTGGGACGCCGCCCGGCGGAGCTGCCGCTCGAAACCGTAACCATGACCCGCAAGGTCACTTCCCCGCCCGGCGACGACGATTTTATGCGGGTAGCCATTGGGCGTGTCGGTGACAGGGTGCTGGCTGCGCCGATTGCGCGCGGCGCAGGAGTCATCACCTCGCTGGTGCGGGCCGACGGACTGGTGCTGATTCCCGCCGGGATGCAGGGCGTCGAGGCGGGGGAGCAGGTTCAGGCGCGTTTATATCGGTCGAAGCAGGAAATCGACCGCACCATTTTTTGCATCGGCTCGCACGATGTCATTCTCGATTTGATGGCGCAGTTTTTGTCGGAACATGAGCGTAGGCTGGTTTCAGCCAACGTCGGCTCGCAGGGCGGGCTGGTTGCGCTGAAGCGCGGCGAGGCCCATTTGGCGGGGTCGCACCTGCTCGACCCGCAGACCGGCGACTATAATGTGAGATATATCCGCCAGTATTTGCCCGATGTGCCGGTCAGGTTGGTCGGATTGGTCAACCGTGAGCAGGGGCTGATTGTGCGGCGGGGCAACCCGAAGGGAGTCCGCTCCTTGCAGGACCTGGCCCGGGCCGAAGTCACCTTCATTAATCGGCAGCGCGGCGCGGGGACGCGAGTCCTTCTCGATTATCATCTTGAAAAATTAGGCATTGTCCCCGAATCGGTGCGCGGCTACACGGACGAAGAATACACCCACCTGGGCGTTGCTGCGGCGGTTGCCAGCGGGCGCGCCGATTGTGGGTTGGGCATTCCGGCAGCGGCCCAGGCCCTGGATTTGGATTTTGTGCCGCTCTTTCATGAACGCTACGACCTGGTTGTCCCCCGGATTTATGCCGAAAGCGACCTGCTTGCGCCGCTGTTTGACCTGTTGAAATCGCAATCATTTCAAAATGCTGTGCGCGCGCTTCCGGGGTATGATACTGGCATTATGGGCCAAATTTACCTGGAGGCATAGGAATGCGCAACGTACTGGTCGTGGACGATTCGCGGGTGACAGCAGATACAATGGTGCGGCTTTTGAAGGCGTTGGGCTACCAGGCGCGGGCGGCTTACGGCTCGAGTGCGGGGCTGGCTATTTTGCGTGAAGAAGTGCCCGATATTGTTTTTCTCGACATCAATATGCCGGGCGTGAGCGGCTTTGAAGTATTGAAATTTATCAGCCGTGAGCCGCGCCTGGCAAAAGTGCCGGTGATTGTGGCGACCTCGGACGACCAGAAGGAAACCCGCGAACAAGCCCTCAGGCAGGGTGCGCGCGGGTTCCTAGTCAAGCCGGTCAGTGTCGAAGCGCTGGCCGAGGTTTTGGACAGTTTGCGGCCCTAAGGCGTAATTTGGATGGATTCCATCATTCGGTCAAGGCGGGCAAGGTTGGGGGCGAAGATTTCAGGCCGGGCGTTGTTGAGCAGGTCGGTCATGCCGCTATAGTAGTTCCCCATTTCAACATCGGTTGCAGTTGTGTAGTCGGGATACGCCGGGAAACCCGCATCAGTGGGTACACTGCCGGGGTTTGAGTCTGCCTGCAAGCCGGGGTGGGTGATGGGCAGGATGGCGATGATGTAATACTGGCCGTTGTCGGTCAGCCCCTGGAAGTGGTAGAACAGGTCGTGGTTGTTAACCGGGGCGTAGTATTGACCGAAAACTGCCAGCGCGCGCACCCCGCTCCCGTTTTGGAAGTGGATGATTTGCGCGTTCGAGGCAAAAACTGTTCCCGCGTTGAAGAAGTGAATCCCTGGCAGGTCGTGAATCGATAGCGGCACATCAGGCCCGGCAAGAATTTCTTGCAGGCGCTTGATGTTTTCGGCTGCGCCGGGCTGGACTGCCGCCAGGCCGACGACCGGGAAAACATACAGCCGTGGGCGGTGGAATTTGTCAGCCAGGGCATAACCGTCCAGTCCGATTTCGAGGTGGCCGGGGGTGACTTCCCAGGGCGGCATGTTGTCGTCTCCCGTGAGCGGCGGCAGGCTTTGTCCTGTTGCGCCGCCGGCCATGCCGTCAGGGATGGTGAAGGAAAAATGTTCAAAGTTGTAGGGCAGGCCGGTTTGCGGCGGCAGGGTGGATGTCGGGACCGTCTCCGGTTGCGGGGCGGTTTCTTCCTGGGGCGGCGCGGCGGGTTCCATGACAGGGGCGGTTTGCGGGGCGGGCGTGAGCAGGCTGCAGGCCAGCGCGGCCAGGGCGACGAGTGAGAAAGCAAAAGCGGGGTATTTCATAGTTCCTCCTGAATCAAAAAGAGCCATCTTTATTGTATGACTCTTTTTGCGCTTGGGATGTTCCCAATTCGGGCGGATTTGTTCTTAATCGGTTTGCGGGTCGTACAAGATGACGCTTTCCTGTTCGTTGGGGTCGTTGCGTGCCACAATGGCGACGACTTCCTCGCTGTCGCTCAGGTTCATCGGCAGGTGCGGCACATTGGGCGGGATGAAGATGAAATCTCCCGGTCCGTTGACCATTTCTTTTTTCAAGCCGACCCCGTACAGGGTCTTGACGCGGCCGCTGATCACGTAAATAACTGTCTCGTAGCCGTTATGATAGTGCGAAGCCGCTTTTGCGCCGGGCGGGAAGACCACCATGTGCATGCACAGCACTTTCGAGCCGGCGGTATGGGTTGAGATTCCCTCGAAGTTGACCAGTAATTGCTTTGAAAGGAAACTTTCGCCAGGGCGGACTGTGACCATATCTTCATTACTGATTGTCATCGGTTTTCTCCTTTCCTTTATTGTAACCTTTTTAGATAAAAAGGATACGAACAGGTGGATTTTATTTGGGTTGGAAGCGAAAGCGTGAACTTCAGGTGTGCAGGCACCGCTATGGACGACGTATACCGTATAATTGACTCATGTCTGCGTCCCTGCTTGCCACCAAATTCTACATTCCGCCGCCCCGGCCAGGGCTTGTCTCCCGTCCGCTTTTGGTCGAACGGCTCAACGCTGGCCTGGTGTCGGGTTGCAAACTGACCCTGCTCTCGGCCCCGGCTGGCTTCGGCAAGACGACGCTGGTAAGCGAGTGGATTTCCTTGAATGCAGAAAGCAGAATGCAGAATGATGAAGTGAACCCTGCCATTTATCATTCTGCATTGAAGAATTCGCATTTTCGCGCCGCTTGGCTCTCCCTTGACCCATCGGATAGCGACCCCGCCCGCTTCCTGACCTACGTCGTCGCCGCCTTGCAGAGCGCCGAACCCAATCTGGGAGATAGCGTGCTGGCCGCCCTGCAAACGCCCCAGCCGCAGCCCATCGCAGGCCTGTTGACTTCCCTGCTCAACGAAATCTCCGCTCTGCCCAACCGGGTGGTTCTCGTTCTTGACGATTATCACACCCTCGACTCGCCAGAAGCCAATGCGGTTCTGGCCTCCCTGCTCGAACACTCGCCCGCGCAACTACATATCGTCATTACCACCCGCGAAGACCCGCACCTGCCGCTGGCCCGTATGCGCGCCCGCAGTCAACTGACCGAATTGCGCGTTGCCGACCTGCGCTTCACCCCCGCCGAAGCCGCTGAATTTCTCAACCGCGCGATGGGATTGAACCTTTCCGAGATCGATGTGACCGCCCTCGAAGCCCGCACCGAAGGCTGGATTGCCGGTTTGCAGTTGGCCGCCCTGGCGATGCAAGGGGAGCAGGATACGCCTCGATTCATTCAATCTTTCACCGGCAGTCACCGCTTTGTGCTCGATTATCTGCTCGAAGAAGTCCTCCAACGTCAGCCTCCCGACATTCAGGATTTTCTGCTGCGCACCTCCATCCTCGACCGGATCTGCGGCTCGCTCTGCGACGCCATACTGGGTGCTTCGCCTGGCTCCGGGCAGTCCGTCCTCGAATCCCTCGAACGCGCCAACCTGTTCATCGTCCCGCTGGATGGCGAGCGCCGCTGGTATCGCTACCATCACCTGTTTGGAGATTTACTGCTTCAACGCCTGGGCCATCCGCTTTATTTTACTGAACTGAATCTACGCGCCAGCCAGTGGTACGAAATCCAAGGCGACCTGGCCAAGGCCTTCCACCACGCCCTGGCCGCCGGGGATTTCGAGTGCGCCGCCCGCCTGGCGGAAGCCGCCTGGCCCGGCATGGAAGGCTCTTTTCAGTTTGCCGCCTGGGTTAGTTGGGCTAAAATGCTGCCGGAGGCAGTCGTTCGGGCCCGGCCCGGGTTGTGCTACCAGCTTGGCAGGGCTTTCTCCGACCTCGGGGAGCCGGAGTCCAGCGAGTTTCACCTGCACAATGCCGAACGCGCCCTGGCAGAAACGCCCAGCCAGGCCGAATTTGCTCCCTTGCCGGGTTATATTGCCCTGACTCGCGCCTACAACGCCCAGGTGCAGGGCGATATGGCCGAAACAATCCGATATGCCGAACAGGCCATGCAGCTTATCCCTGCTGAAGATATTTTTCGCCGCGCCCAGGCGGTCATCATGCTTGAATTTACCCAGTGGGCCAACGGTGACCTGGAGGCATCCCTGCATGCCATCCGCGCCTGGATGGCGGATATGCACAAGATAGGGAACCCGGTCTTTGCGATTGCCAGCGCCTTTGCCGAGGCTGACTTGCTGGTTGTACTGGGACGTTTGCACGAAGCCATCCGCGCCTACCAGCAGGCTTTGCAACTTGCCGCCGAACATGGCGCAGAAGCGCAACAAATTACCGCTCATCATCATTTGGGACTGGCGCTGATTTATCACGAGTTGGGCGATTCCGAATCCACTGCCGTGCACTTGCAAACCGCTGCCGACCTCGGCCAGCGCACCACCCTGGTGGACTGGCTCCATCGCTGGAAACTTGCCCAGACGCGGTTCAAAGAATCCGCCGGGGAATGGGAAGCGGCGCTCGAACTGCTCGAAGAAGCAAAACGAGACTATGTCAAAAACCCGGTTCCCATTACCCACCCGTTCGAGACGCTCAAGGCGCGAATATATCTCAAACAGGGGCGGCTGGACAAAGCCCGGAAGTGGGCGAAGGAGCGGGGAGATTCGATTCCCGACGAGGTCAGTTACGTTGCAGAGTTTGACATGCTCACCCTGGTGCGGGTGTTGCTGGCTGAAGGTTCTTTCAACGGGGTGGACGACCTGCTGGAGCGGCTGCGAACCCTGGCTGAAGCGCAAAATCGGATGGGCAGCATACTTGAGATTTTGCTCACCGAGGCGCTTGCCCATCAGGCGCAGGGTCACGCACCACAGGCTCTTGCAGCCCTCGAACGCGCCTTGACCCTGGCGAAACCGGAAGGCTACCTGCGAACGTTCGTGAACGAAGGCGAAGCCATGCGATTGTTGGTTTCAGATTTTCGACGGAAGATGGATGGACATTCCCACCCGCTGCTTGCCTACGCTGACAAACTCCTGGCAGCGTTTGGATCGCCGTCCGATTCACCAATCACCACTCCCCAATCCCAACTGCCGGACGCCCTGACTCCCCGTGAACTCGAAATCCTGCGCCTCGTTGCACAGGGACTTTCCAATACCGAAATCAGTCAGCGGCTATACCTGGCCCTCAGCACTGTCAAGGGACACAACCTGCGCATTTTTGGCAAGCTGCAAGCCCAAAACCGTACCAAAGCTGTCGCCCGCGCCCGTGAGCTGGGATTGCTCTAAACTCCCGAAACAATACCCCGACTCAATACTTAAGTCGCTACCCGTCAGCCCGCGCTGCCGGTATATTTGCGTTCATGAAACCAACAGAAACATCATCCGTAAATTACGAAATCCGGGTTGCAGGCAGCCTGACCCCGCAATGGATGGATTGGTTCGACGGCTTGGTCATCAACACGGAGAACGGCGAGACCCTGCTCTGCGGCCCGTTGGCTGATCAGGCAGCACTCTATGGGCTGCTCAAAAAAATACGCGATTTAGGCTTGCCCCTGGTCTCGGTCAGGCAAATCCGCTCTCAGGAGAAAAAAATGAACACAGGTGTAACCCCCACCAAAAAGCTCGACACGAAAGTTCTACTCTCTACCCTGTGGGTCGTTGTCATGATCAACATGCTGAAAGCGGACATTCTTTCAGGGTTCATCCCCGCCATGGCGGAGGAGTTGGCAAGGACTTCTGTCAGCGTCGGAGCATCCATTCCTCAATTGATGCTTTTCGGCGCGATTATGGGGCAACTCGGCATTGCTATGATTATTCTATCCCGCGTGTTGAAGTACGAAATCAATCGCTGGGTCAATATCGTTGTGGGCATCGTCACCATTGCCTATATCTGGGTAGGTATGACGACATACCCTCACTACATTTTCATTGCCGCGGTTGAGACGCTCTGTCTGCTACTGATCGTCTGGTTTGCGTGGAAGTGGCGCAATGTCGAAGCGCGATAAAACGAATAGGAGAAAACTCATGAAAGCGATTGTTCAAAACGACTACGGTACACCTGATGTTCTCAAACTGGCTGAGGTTGCCCAGCCAGCGGTTAAAGAAAACGAAGTGTTGGTGCGCGTCATAGCCGCTTCGCTCAACGCCGGGGATGTGTTCACCATGCGCGGCAACCCCTGGCTGACTCGCCTGATGGTCGGCTTTCCCAAACCCAAAAACCACATCCTCGGCTGGGACATGGCAGGCGTGGTCGAGACAGTCGGCGCCAGTGTGACGCAGTTCAAATTCGGCGACGAAGTCTTTGCCTCGTGTAGCGGCTCAATGGCCGAATACGTCAGCGTGGCCGAGGACAAACTGGCGCTCAAGCCTGCCAACCTGACCTTCGAGCAGGCGGCGGCGCTGCCAACAGCTGCTCTCACTGCTCTGCTGGGCTTGCGCGATGCGGGCAAACTGCAAGCAGGCCAAAAGGTGCTGATTAACGGCGCTTCGGGCGGGGTGGGGACATTCGCGGTGCAGATAGCCAAAGCCCTTGGGGCCGAAGTGACCGGTGTGTGCAGCACGCGGAACGTGGAGATGGTACGCTCCCTGGGCGCCGATCACGTGATTGACTATACCCGCGAAGATTTCGCCGCCAACGGCCAGCGCTACGACCTGATCCTCGATAACGTCGCCAGCCGTTCGTTTGCCGACCTGCGCCGCGCCCTCACCCCGCTGGGCAAAATCATCCCCAACAGCGGGCATGGTGGCATGAGCTATGTGTTCAAAGCCTATTTTCTCTCGCTGATCATGCGCCAGCATGGCAGCATGTACCTGGCCTCGCCAAGCGGAAAAGACCTGCTGGTTTTGAAAGAACTGGCCGAAGCGGGCAAAATCACACCCGTGGTGGATAAAACCTACCCATTGAGTGAAACTCCCGCTGCCTTCCGCTACCTGGAAAAGGAACACGCCCGCGGTAAAGTGATCATCACGATTGCATAGTGCAACAACAAGACAGAGAATAGGATAGTGATATAACAGGTGTATGAAAACGCCAATTTTTGTCCGAGATTTGACAGTAGAAGAGCAAGCAAGGCTAAAGATAGGCCTACGATCGAAAGATCGGTTT
>Ga0208244_101310_pt1 | contig 14173 bp, 15 predicted proteins | sample SubbioCR12Aug_5A_FD_184828 | JGI IMG/M metagenome (GOLD analysis project Ga0208244, IMG submission 184828) | Serpentinite rock and fluid subsurface biosphere microbial communities from McLaughlin Reserve, California, USA - CR12Aug_5A (SPAdes) | ecosystem: Environmental > Terrestrial > Deep... | reverse complement strand
CCGCCAGCCAGCCGCCGCCCGTGATCACCTACACCGCGCCGCCCTCCGCCGCGCCGCCTGCCCCCGGCAGCCGCGTCGCCGCGATCCCCGCCCCGGCGGCACCAACCCCCGCTCCCACGCCCGCCCCCGCACCGGTTGCGGCTGCCGCCCCCGTGGCCGCACCCGCACCCGCGCCGACGCCTGTCGCAGCGCCGCCGACGCCCGTCCCCGTTCCCGCGCCTGCGGTCGCCGAAACCCGTTTCCCGCCTGCCGTCAAGGATCACCCCGTCACGCCCGATGGCGTCACACCGCCGCCCCCGCCCAAAGGCATGATCGCCACGGCCATCCCCGTCAAAACCAGAAACTCCGGCACGATCCCGTGGCGGGTCATGATCCCGGAATGAAGACGCATGGGCTCGCTCATCCTTTTTGTCTGCACCGGTAACACCTGCCGCAGCCCCATGGCCGAGGCGTTGCTCCGGCAGGCCCTGCCTCCCGCGAGCCCGTGGCGCGTAGCCTCCGCCGGACTCGCCGCCTTCGACGGCTGCCGCGCCTCCGAACCCGCCGTCGCCGCTGTCGCCGAACTCGGCGCCGACCTCCGCGAACACCGCAGCCAGCGCGTCACCCCTCAGCTCATCCAAGACGCCGCCGCCGTCATCGCCATGACCGACGGCCACGCCCAGCAGATCCTCGCGCGCTTCCCCGCCGCCCGCGACAGGCTTTTCCTCATGCGCGCCTTCGACCCCGACGCGCCTGTCCGGAGCGACGTCTGCGACCCCTTCAGCGGCTCGCTCGACGATTACCGCTACTGCCGCGACCTCATCCGCAAAGCCCTCCCGGGCCTCCTGCGCCACCTCGCGAAGAAAACCCCGACCGATTTCTGACACGCAAAAAAGGAACCCACACCCATGATCATCGACACCCTCGCCAACTGCCGCCGCTACGAAAACCTCCACCCCCTCTTCAAGACCGCCTTCGACTTCCTGACGCGCCCCGGCTGCGACGCCACGCCCGTCGGCAGGCTGGAACTCGACGGCACGCGCCTCTTCGCCCTCACCCAGACCTACGAGACCAAGCCCATCAGCGAGGGCAAGCTCGAAGCCCACCGCAAGTACATCGACATCCAGTTCATCCTCGACGGCGAGGAGTTCATGGGCTACGCGCCGCTCCAGAACCAGGCCGAGGCCGTCCCCTTCGACGCCGCCAAAGACCTCGGCTTCTACGACGGCGAGGCCTGGTTCACCCTCCTGCGCAAAGGCATGTTCGCCGTCTTCTTCCCCGAAGACGCCCACCTCCCCGGACGCCACACACAGAAGCCCTCCTCCGTCAAAAAAATTGTTCTCAAAGTCGCCGTTTCCCCATAGACAGCGGCCCCGATATTTGGCATCCTTTCACTCCCTAAAGCGATTGCGCCGTGAAAACGAGCGTAAATGGGGATTTTAAAATAGACGCGCAAGCGGAAGGTAATAGTTATGTCAGTTAAAGCAATGATTTTCGTTGACGGCAGTTGGCTCTATCACAGCCGACAGGCGCTCTTCGAATCTCTGGGGGAAGAGAGCGGGTTCGAGATCGATTACAAGCGCATCCCGGACATCATCGCGCACGAGATCGCCGATGTCCTCGACGCGGAGATCGATGTCGTCCGCACCAACTACTTCGGGACCATCCCTGTCAACAAACAGGGCTACAATCCCGCCAAGCAGAAGGCTTTCTACGAATTTCTCGCGCTCCAGTGCGCGTACGACACCGAGATCCTTGAGATCGATTTCCGCCGCGAGCCCCACGCCCGCCCGGATGACAAATGGGTCAACGTCGCGCTCGCCTCCTCGATGCTCTACTACGCCGCCGTGCCCGGCGCCTACGACGTGGCCATCCTCGTCGGCGGCGACGCGGACTACATCCCCCTGCTCAAGCGCGTCCGCTCCATGGGTAAGCGCGTGCAGATCGTCGGCATGAACAACATCGACGGCAAGTTCCTCACCAGCGCCATGCTGCTCACCACCTCCGGCATTCAGGACATGCCTCCGATCTTCCTCGACGAGCACTCGCAGGAAATCCGCCTCGTCCGCGAGGAGCAACGCCGCACCTGCAAGAACTGCGGGCGCGAGGAGACCACCACATGGGCCGGACCGGACTTCTTCTGCTCCACCTGCCGCAACGAGCACCGCAAGCAGGTGCGCGTCTGCGACACCTGCGGGCGTGAAGAGGAAACCACATGGGACAAGCCTTTCTTCTATTGTTCAACCTGCCGCAACAAACACCGCGAGACCGAATCCGTCTAAGCGGCAACCGGTCACGCGCATGAAAAAAGGCACGCCCTCAACGGCGTGCCTTTTTTTGTTTTCGGTCCCGCTCCGCACGTGCCGCCGCGTCAACCGTCTCCGTAAATGCGCGCCTCCAAAGCCTTGCGCATCGCCGCCGTGTCTGCCTCCAGCCCCGTCCACACCGTGAAAGCCGCCGCGCCCTGATACACGAGCATCCCCGCGCCGTTCACCGCGCCCGCGCCAGCCGACATGGCGGCACGCATCGTCGGCGTCACGCGCCGCGTGTAGACGATGTCATACAGCAACTGCCCGTAGCAGAAGGCCTCGGCGGGCAAGGCGGGCGCATCGTCTTCGTGCAACCCCGCCGTCGTGCACTGCACCACCAGCTCCGCATCGCGGCACCGCTCCGTCCAGACGCCCACATCGTACGGCAGCACCTCGATCTCAAGCGGCACGTCCGGCAGCAGGCGGTCGATGTCCGCCGCCACTTGCGTGGCCTTGGACACCGTGCGGTTCGCCAGCATGAGCCTCGACGCGCCGCGGCTCGCGCAGGCGATCGCCAGCGCGCGCCCCGCACCGCCGCATCCCAGAATCAGCACCGAACGGTTCTCGGGCGTCATGCGGCAGGTGACCGCAAGGTCTTCCAGAAAACCCTCTGCGTCGGTGTTGAAGCCCGTCATCATGCGTTCCGCGTCGATGCGCACCGTGTTCACCGCCCCGAACAGCAACGCCGAACGGTCCAGACGCCCCATCAGCCCGACAGCCGCCTCCTTGTGGGGCACCGTCAGGTTGAGCCCGTTGAACCCTTCGGCGCGGCACGCCTCCAGCCGCTCCGCCAGCTCCTCGGGCGGAACGTCGAAGCACACGTACTCCGCATCGATGCCGAGCGAGCGGAAAGACGCCTCGTGCATGACCGGCGAAAGCGAGTGCTTCACCGGGTGCCCGAACAGCCCGAACCGATATCTGGGCAGATGTTTCATACGCTCAGCTCCGAAACGGCCTACGCCCGCTCGGCAACCTCGCGCCCCACGGCGATCACGCCGGTGCGCGAGATGTCGATGATCTCGTACGGCTTCATCAGCCGCAGGAAATCGGCGACCGTCTCTTGGTTGCCCACCATCTGGATCGTCACCGACTCGTTTTGCACCGCCACGACGCGCGCCATGAACAGTGCCGCGAGATCCACGATCTCCGCGCGCGCATGGTGATCCGCCGTCGCCACACGCACGAGGATCAACTCGCGGTCGAGATGCCGGCGGTTGGTCATGTTGACCACCTCGATCACATCGACCTGTTTGGAAAGCTGGTGCGTCACCTGCGCGATGATGTGGGCGTCGCCCGGCACCACGATGGTCATTTTCGAGACCGTCGGGTCAGCGGTGGGGCCCACGTTGAGCGTGTCGATATTGTATCCGCGACCGGAGATCAGCCCCACGATGCGGGCGAGCACCCCGGGCTGGTTTTCCACAAGGCAGTTGATAATGTGTTTCATCGTTTTTTCCTCTTCTCTCTGGACGACAGCCGCCCGTTTCCCCTACACCGTCCGGTTGATCATTTCGGCCACATGCGAACCGGGAGGAATCATCGGGAACACGTTGGCCTCCGGCTCCACGATGCACTCGATCACCCATGTTTTACCGCTCTTGAACGCCTCTTCCAGTGCGGGCGCCACCTCCTCGGGCTTCTTGATGCGCCGCGCGCACGCGCCGTGCGCCTCGGCCATCTTCACGAAATCCGGCAGATAGACCGGCGCCTCGCCGATATGCTCGTTCGCGCCGCGGCTGTGCTGGCTGAGCATCACGCCCGTGTAGCGCTTGCCGTAGAACAGCTCCTGCCACTGGCGCACCATGCCCAGATAGGTGTTGTTCACGATCACCACCACGATCGGCAGCTTGTGCTCCACCGCCACCACCAGCTCCTGAAAGTTCATCTGCACGCCGCCGTCGCCGGTGATGCACACATTCAGCTCGCCCTTGCGCCCGAGCTGTGCGCCGATGCAGGCTGGCAGACCGAAGCCCATCGTGCCGAGACCTCCTGAAGAGATGAAGTTGCGCGGCCGCGTGTAGCAGAAGAACTGGGTCGCCCACATCTGGTGCTGCCCCACGTCCGTCGTGACCACGGCCTGCCCCTTGCTCACCTCGTAGATCTGCTCGATCAGATACTGCGGCATGATCGCGTCGCGCTGCTGCGGATACGCGAACGGGAAACGCTCTTTCCAGCGGTTCACCTGTTCCGTCCATTCGGCGTGCTCAGCCTCCTTGACCAGGGGCAACACCGCTTCCAACGCCTGCCGCACATCGCCGTGCACCCCCAGATGGGCATGCACGCTCTTCCCGATGGAAGAACGGTCGATGTCGATGTGGACAATCGTGGCCTTGGAGGCAAACGCGGAGATTTTGCCGGTCACGCGGTCGTCGAAACGCGCGCCCGCCGCGATCAGCAGGTCGCAATGGTCCACCGCGTAATTCGCGGCCACGCTGCCGTGCATCCCCAGCATCCGCAGCGACAGCGGATCGTCCTCCGGGAAAACGCCCAGCGCCATCAACGTCTCGCACACCGGTATGTTGGCCTTGCGGGCCAACGCGCGCAGCGCATCGGACGCATTCGCCGTGATCGCGCCGCCGCCCACATACAGCAACGGACGCGACGCACGGTTGAGCAGATCCGCGAACCGCGCGATCTCTTCGGGGTCGAGCGGCACGTCGGGATGATACGCGCGCATCGACACCGTTTCAGGCGGGCATGCCGCCGTCAACTGCTTCTGGACGTTTTTCGGGATGTCCACCACCACCGGCCCGGGCTTGCCGGTCGTCGCGATGTAGAAAGCCTTCGCGATGATGTCGGGCAGCTCGTCCGCGTTGCGCACCAGAAAATTGTGTTTCGTCACGGGCCTCGTGATGCCGATCACGTCTGCCTCCTGAAACGCGTCGTTGCCGATCATGTTCAGCGCCACCTGCCCCGTGATGCACACCAGCGGGATGCCGTCCATGTACGCCGTGGCGAGGCCCGTCACGGTGTTGGTCGCGCCCGGCCCGGACGTCACGAGACAGCAGCCCGGCTTGCCCGTGGCGCGGGCAAACCCGTCCGCCATGTGCACCGCGCCCTGCTCGTGCCGCGAGAGGACGAAGGTGAAGGGCGCGTCGTGCAGGCAGTTGAAAATATCCAAGACCGCGCCGCCGGGATAACCGAAAAGGACCTCGCACCCCGCCTTGACCAGACCGTCGATGACGCACTGCGCGCCGGTCTTTTGGGGGAGCCCCGTGTCCTTGCCGATTTCCTCTGCCGTCTTGCTTTTCATGTCATCCTCGCTCATCTTTTGGGCGAAGCACTCGGCCTGCCCGTTACTTTACTGTTCCTTCATAATGCAAAAACCCGCCGTCTGAAGCAACGGCGGGTTTCTGCTAACACACTGAAATCATGTGAGACTTCATCAATCAGGAGCCCGCCTGATACTCCTTCACGACACGTACGGGCGTAACCCGCACGCTAACAAGCAGGGCGCTCTCCACAATGATTCTGTCCGAATACGATTTCATGATTTGCCGATAAAATACCCGTAATCCGTCCGGCTGTCAACCGCCGCAAAGAAAAAATCGCGCGTTACTTCTGGCGGAGCCATTGCTGGTCAAGCTGGCGGTAAATCTCCGGGGTGACTCTGTGCCCCATCCCGATGCCGTGCGCGATCGCCTTGTCCGCCACGCGCAACGCGTTGTAACCCGCGTAGACCGCCGCTGGCGGACACGTCTCGTCGATGAACCCGACCGAAACACGCACCGGATATGCGATCCGCGCCGCGAAATGTGCACCGTCGAAATACGGCGCCACCTTGGTTGCCGCCGCCTTGTCCGCCTCCGGCTGGTTCTCGACAAGCCTCGGCCACCCCGATACCCGTCCGGCCTGAAAACCGAGCAGGTCGGTGATCGCGGGCACGTGGATGCAGCCCTTCGTGAAGTTCCGGTTCAGTCCGCACAGGATGAACCCGAACCCGCCGCCCTGACTCGTCCCCCCGTACGTAAAACGCGCCTTGTCCACATCCGGACGCGCCGCCAGCCAGTTGACCGCGCGGTTGATGCCCAGGATGACCGGATAGTAAAAATACGTCTCGCGGTCGGCGGCGCCCGCCTGACAATAGCGCGGCACACCGTACTGCGCTTTCAGCCGCTCGTCCTGCGCCGCATAGAGCGCCTTCTGCGCCTCGGCGTCGGCTGCGGGTTCGAACGGGTGGACGTTCATCACCAGATGGATGAACCCGTTGTCCGCCATGCCCGCGTTCGGCCCCACCGTCCCCGGCCCAGCGCCCGGCACGTTGACCTCCACGGGGAACGGCCCCTCCCCCTTCGGCACGCTCAGGAACCCGTACACGCGCAGCCCGCCGAACGTCGCGAAACTCACGCGGAAACACTCGCGTTTCTCGTTGCTCGCCTGCGCGATACGCTCCGCGCGCGCGTCCAGCGGCACCTCGGCCTCCAGCTTCGCCACGGCCGCATCCCAAAACGCGTCGAAGTCGGCAGGCCGCTCAGAGCCCGCCCGGATCTTCTCCGGCGCATAGGCCACGCCGAACGTGCCGCGAACCTCTTTGCCGAACTTCGCCGCCGCATCGCACTTCAGGAACCCCGGCGCATCCAACGTGCCGCGGCACGTCACAGGGTTCGCCGCCGCCAGATCGAAGGTCGCCCGCGCCACCTGCTGCGTACCGAAGTTCGTGAGTGACACGTTGAGCGTCCCCTGCTTGACCGGTTGCCCGCCCTCGTCGAGCACGCGCACCGTAAAAGCCGCCTGTTCCCCGCACGCATACACCGCCGTCTCGCGGTCCACGGAAATCTCCACCGACTGCGCCGCCACCCACAGCGGCATCCAAACGAGAATCGCCAACATCCGTCTCATTCCACCCCCCTTTATTTCGATGACTCGTCACATGACGCGCCCGCCAACGGACGCATAAGCACGGCACCGATCTTGCATGACGCGGCGAACTGGTCGTCCTTCGTGCGGAGCAGCGCGACCCCCTCGCGCCGCGCCACCTCCAACATGTCCGCAGGGATCTCGCGCCGGTGCACCACCAGAATCGCGGGCGCACCGACCAGCGTGCAGACCGCCACCGAGTTCTTGTGGTTCTGCACCGTCACCAGCACGGCCCCGTCCGGACAGTGCGCCACCACATCGCTCAAGAGATCCGAGGTGTACGCCGCGGCGACCTCAGCCTCCTCGTCCGGCACGCAGACCTCCTCGAAGCCGCATGCGCCGATCAGTTCTCGCAGTCTCACAACGCCCCTCCTCCCTCGCCCCCGCGCCGCGTCATTCCCGTCAGGCCAAGCCTTCCACGATGACGACCGCCCGGACGGTCGTGCCCGAGCCCTTCTTCGAGGTCACCTCGAACTCGTCCGACACGCGCTTCACGTTCGCCAGCCCCATGCCCGCGCCGAACCCGAGCGACCTGATCCACTCGTTCGCCGTCGAGGTGCCGTCGCGGCAGGCCCACTCCACGTCCTCGATGCCCGGCCCCGCGTCACGCGCGATAATCACGGCGCGTCCGTTCGATATCTGCCACGACAGCACGCCGCCATCGGAATGGACACAGAGGTTGATCTCCAGCTCGTACGCGGCCACCGCGATCCGCCGGATGATTTTAGGCGGGATCTGCCGTTCCTGAAGCAGGTGCTTGATCTCGTTCGCGGCCTTGCCCGCGTTCTCAAAGTCGTATTTGCAGATCGGGAACTCGCGCAGCAGATAAAGGTTCGACACCCCGTCCTGCGCCAAGTGCCGCCCCGTCGCCGCCTCCAGCCGGTTCAGCTCGGTGGACAGTTCCACCAGCAACGCGCGGTTGATGTCGCGCTGGCAGAGGATGCCCACCAGCCGCCTGTCGCGGTTCAGCACGGGGAAGCGCCCGTAATGGTAACGGTCGAAATAGCGCAGCGCGAACGAGATCGGCATGTCGTCCTCAAGCACCACCAGTTTCGTGGTCATGTGCTTGCTGCACGGGTCGCCGATGTAGCCGCCGCCCAGTGCGCGGATGATGTCGTCGATGCTGACGAGCCCGAAGAACCGCCCGTCCTCCTCCACCGGCACGCCGCTGATCTTCTTCTGGCGCATCAGCTCCTGAACCTCGCGCATCGTGGCCGACCGCGATACCGTCGCCAGCTTGGTGGTCATCACGTCCCGCACCTTCAGCCGCTGGATCAACTCCAGCAAGACCAGCGGGTCATTGCCCGCACCGGTGCCGGTCACAGACTTCGGCTCAAGCAGCACCGGCGATGGGACGGCCGCGCTCATACCCGCGCGCCGAGTGCGCCGTGCACCGCGATGCACGCATCATATTTCGAGAGCTTGCTCGTCGCCAAGGTCATGCGCAGTTGCATGGCGACCTCCACCATCGACGACGGCAACGGCTTGCCGTTGACGACGATCACGCCGACTGCCCCAATGATCTGCGCCGTGCGCAGAACCTGATCGCTCGCCAAAGAGGTCAGCAGCAGCATGTCCTCCTCGTCCACCAGCAACACGTCGCTCATCAGATCCGACGCCACCACATAGCGGATCGCCTTGTGGCAACCCTCGCCTTCGACAAGAATCTCCGCCTTCAACGCGCCCGCCATCTCCGCCATCGTCATAGAAAAAGCCTCATTAGTACGCGCCCTCTTTAGACCGCCCGGCACCTGTGCCTGCTGTTGGCGCAAATGAAGGTGTGTATGATATAGAACCCTCTCGTTTGGAACAACCTGAAAAAAACTCCGGTTTGGGCTTGGCATCCCCCCTCCGGTTTTGAGATATTTTTTGAATCTTTTTTGACCCAACCCCTCTGCCTTGGAACGGTACAAGGCGAGGTCAACGCGGAGGTGGATAACCGTGAGCACCGCATCAACACCGGCGGCAGGCATTCAGAAGCTGACTCCAGAGCTGAAGGCCTTCATCGCCGAATGGAAAAACAAGCCGGGCAACCTGATCATGGTCTTGCACCGAGTGCAACAGGCCTACGGGTACATCCCGCGCGAAGTGGCGTTTGAAGTCGCCGACCACTTGGACGTTCCCTTGGCCAAGATTTACGGCGTGATCACGTTCTACAACTTCTTCAAGCTGAAGAAGCCCGGACGTAACCAGATTCAGGTCTGCATGGGCACCGCCTGCTATCTCAAGGGCGGCGAAGACCTCATCCACGAGCTTGAGGGCATTCTGGGCGTCGGCCTCAACACCGTCACACCGGACGGCGAATTCTCGGTCGAGGCCGTCCGCTGCCTCGGCTGCTGCGGTCTGGCGCCCGTGATGGTCATCAACGGCGAGGTGTACGGCAAGGTCAAAACCGAAGACTTGCAGGGCATCGTCGCGAAAATCAGGAAGGGCTGAGCCTGTGCACGCCTCCGTCTGTGACACCATCGCCGATCTGGTCCAAAACTCGATCGAAGCGGGCGCGTCACGGGTGGAGCTGGACGTCTACACCGGGCCGGACACCCTCCGCGTCCGCGTGGCAGACAACGGCAAGGGAATGGACGAGGCGACGCTGGCCAGAAGCGTAGACCCCTTCTACAGCGAGGCCGGCAAGCATGACCACCGCCGCGTGGGACTGGGGCTCCCCCTGCTCCTGCAGACAGCGGAGGCGGTCGGCGGCAAAGCCGAAATCCGTTCCGAGCTGGGCAAGGGCACCACGGTCGAGTTCACTTTCAACGCGCGACACCTCGACACGCCGCCTTTTGGGGACCTCCCTGAAACCGTACTGGGATTAATGACGTTTAAGGGCACACATGAGCTGGTCTTGAACAGGACGACGGATGCAGACGCATACTCGGTCACGCGCAGCGAGCTGGCCGAGACCCTCGGGAACCTCGAGGCGTCCGAGAACCTGATTCTGGCCAGAACGTTTCTGCGATCACAAGAAGAGCATCTGACTCACTGAGGAAGGAACCGATACATGGCAAAGCTGACGCTGGACGACTTACGCAAACTGCGTGACGAAAAACAGAAGGCGATGGAGAAGCGCGACCCCTCCAACAAGGACGCGCAGATCATTGTCGGCATGGGCACCTGCGGCATCGCCGCCGGCGCGAAGGACACCTTTAACGCGATCATCGAGGAACTCGACGCCAAGGGCATCACGCACGTGCTGGTCCGCCAGACCGGCTGCATGGGCCTCTGCCACTCCGAGCCGACCGTCGAAGTCGTCGTGCCCAACATGCCCGTCGTGATCTACGGCAACGTCAACGCCGAGACCGGCAAGCGCATCGTGAACGAGCACATCATCAACAAACACCTCATCGACAACCACATTTGCGACAAGCCCGCAATGGACATTGTTCGCTGATTCGGGGAAAACACACCATGGGTTACAAGCAATACATCTTGGTATGCGGCGGGACAGCCTGCGAGTCCAGCCACGGCATCGCGCTGTTCAACGCGCTGAAAAAAGCGGTCGAGGAGAACGGGCTCGTCAACGATGTCCAGGTCGTCCGCACCGGCTGCCTCGGCTTCTGTGAGAAAGGCCCCATCGTCAAGGTCCTGCCGCAAGACACCTTCTACGTCGAGGTCAAACCGGAAGACGCCGAGGTCCTCGTCAAGGAGCACCTCATTAAGGGCCGCGTCGTCTCGCGCCTGCTCTACGATAAGAACCAGAGCAAGCTCAACGTCGGCATCGAGGGCATCGACTTCTACCAGAAGCAGTTCCGCATCGTGCTGCGCAACTGCGGCGTGATCGACCCCGACAAGATCGACGAGTACATCGCCCGCGACGGCTACAAGGCCCTCGAAAAAGTCCTTTTCGAGATGAAGCCTCAGGACGTCATCGACGAGGTCTCCAAGTCCGGCCTGCGCGGCCGCGGCGGCGCAGGCTTCCCGACCGGCAAGAAATGGCAGTTCGCTGCCGCCCAGCCCGCCGGGCAGAAGTACATGGTCTGCAACGCCGACGAGGGCGACCCGGGCGCCTACATGGATCGCTCGACCCTTGAGGGCGACCCCCACTCCGTCCTCGAAGCCATGGCCATCGCCGGCTATGCCATCGGCGCGGACATGGGCTTCATCTACATCCGTGCGGAATACCCGCTCGCCATCCAGCGCCTCGAAAACGCCATCGCGCAGGCCCGCGAATACGGGTTGCTCGGCAAGGACATTCTCGGCAGCGGCTTCAACTTCGACATCGAGATCCGTCTCGGCGCCGGAGCGTTCGTCTGCGGCGAGGAGACCGCCCTGCTGGCCTCCATCGAAGGCAAGCGCGGCATGCCCTCGCCCCGCCCGCCCTTCCCTGCGGTCAAGGGCCTCTGGGGCCGCCCCACGGTCATCAACAACGTCGAGACGCTGGCCAACATCCCAGTCATCCTGCTCAAGGGCGGGCTCTGGTTCAGCAAGATCGGCACCGCGACCTCCAAGGGCACCAAGGTCTTCGCCCTCACCGGCAAGATCAACAACTCCGGCCTCATCGAAGTCCCGATGGGCACAACCCTGCGCGAGATCATCTTCGACATCGGCGGCGGCATCCGCGGCGGCAAGGCGTTCAAGTCTGCCCAGACCGGCGGCCCCTCCGGCGGCATGATCCCCCCGCAGTTCCTCGACACCCCCATCGACTACGAGAACCTCGCCAAGATCGGCTCGATCATGGGCTCGGGCGGCCTCATCGTCATGGACGAGGACGACTGCATCCCGGACATCGCCAAGTTCTATCTCGATTTCACGGTCGATGAGTCCTGCGGCAAGTGCGCCCCCTGCCGTATCGGCGGGCGCAAGCTGCTCAACTACCTCGACAAGATCTGCAAGGGCGAAGGCACCCATGAAGACATCGAGAACATGAAGGACATCAGCGAGGCCATGTCGCGCGCCTCGCTTTGCGGCCTCGGTCAGACGGCGTCAAATCCCGTCCAGTCGAGCCTGCGCTACTTCATGGACGAGTACAAGGAGCATATCGACGACAAGACGTGCCGCGCCGGCAAGTGCAAGAACCTGCTGCGCTACACCATCAACGCGTCGAAATGCGTCGGCTGTACCGCCTGCGCCCGCGTCTGCCCCGTCAACGCCATCACCGGCGAGCGCAAGCAGCCGCACACGATCGACGCCGCCAAGTGCATCAAGTGCGGCCAGTGCTTTGAGGTCTGCAAGTTCCACGCCGTCAACCGCGCGTAACCCGAAAGGTCTTATCCAATGTCACACATGGTTCAACTCGAGATCAACGGTATCCCGGTCGAAGTCCCGGCCGGAACCTCGATCCTGAACGCCGCCAAGGCCGTTCAGGTCAAAATCCCCACGCTCTGCTACCACCCGGATCTCAAGCCCTGGGCGGCTTGCGGCATCTGCGTGGTGCGTCAGGCCGGTTCGCCCAAGCTGCTCCGCGCCTGCTGCACGGACGTCGCCCCCGGCATGAAGATCACGACGCACGACGCGGATATCGTCCGCGTCCGTCGCACCGTGCTCGAACTCATCCTCGCCAACCACCCGAACGACTGCCTCCAGTGCCCGCGTAGCGGCAACTGCGAACTGCAGAAGATCGCGGCCGACTTCGGCATCCGGGAAATCCCGTTCCCGACCGACGTGCCGGCCATCCCGGTGGACAACTCGACGCCCTCCATCGTGCTCAACCCCGAGAAGTGCATCAAGTGCGGCCGTTGCGCCATCGTCTGCCAAGAGATGCAGGACGTCTGGGCGCTTGAGTTCATCGGCCGCGGCGAGAAGACCCGCATGGCCCCCGCCGCCGACGTCTCCCTCAATGAGTCGCCCTGCATCAAGTGCGGCCAGTGCTCCGCGCACTGTCCCGTGGGCGCCATCTACGAGCGCGACGAGACCCGCAAGGTCTGGAACGCCCTGCGCGACCCGGACAAGTACTGCGTCGTCCAGATCGCTCCGGCCGTCCGCGTCGCCATCGGCGAGGCGTTCGGCCTGCCGCCTGGCGCGCTCATGACCGGCGAGACCTACACAGGCCTGCGCCGCCTCGGCTTCAAGTCCGTCTTCGACACCAACTACAGCGCCGACGTGACCATCATGGAGGAGGGCTCCGAGTTCATCGAGCGCTTCACCAAGGGCGGCACGCTCCCGCTCATCACCTCCTGCTGCCCCGCGTGGACAGACTGGATGGAGAAGTACGCGCCGGACTTCATCGACAACTTCTCCTCCGCCAAGTCCCCGCAGCAGATGCTCGGCGTCCTCGCCAAGACCTACTACGCGGAGAAGATGGGCCTCGACCCCGCCAAGATCTTCATGGTCTCGGTCATGCCCTGCACCGCCAAGAAGTATGAGATCTCGCGCAGCGAGAACATGTTCTCCAGCGGCCACCAGGACATCGATGTCGTGCTCACCACCCGCGAGCTGGCCCGCATGTTCAAGAGCGCGGGCATCGACTTCACCCAGCTCGGCAAGGAGGAGGCCGACTCGGTCCTCGGCGACTACACCGGCGCGGGCACCATCTTCGGCGTCACCGGCGGCGTAATGGAGGCGGCGCTCCGCACCGCCTACTGCCTCATCACCGGCGATGTCCAGCCCCCTTCGATCAACTTCGAGGCCGTCCGCGGCATGGAAGGCGTCAAAGAGGCCGAGATCGACATCAAGGGCACCAAGGTCAAGATCGCCGTCGCACACCAGATGGGCAACGTCGAGCAGGTCCTCAACGCCGTCCGCGAAGACCGCAAGGCAGGCCGTAAGCCGCGCTACGACTTCATCGAGGTCATGGCCTGCCGCGGAGGCTGCATCGGCGGCGGCGGCCAGCCCACCGGCGCGACCGACGAAGTCCGCAAGGCCCGCACCGCAGGCATCTACACCGATGACGAGAAGTGCGTCCTGCGCATGTCGCATCTCAACCCGCAGGTGCAGAAGCTCTACGCCGACTTCCTAGGCAAGCCGCTCAGCGAGAAGGCCCACCACCTGCTGCACAACCACTACCACGCGAAAAAGGTCTACGCGAAGTAGCGGACGGGGCCTCTGTGCCGTAAACCCCAAAAAAGGCCGGGCATCTGCCCGGCCTTTTTTTT
>Ga0208244_101308_pt1 | contig 14202 bp, 11 predicted proteins | sample SubbioCR12Aug_5A_FD_184828 | JGI IMG/M metagenome (GOLD analysis project Ga0208244, IMG submission 184828) | Serpentinite rock and fluid subsurface biosphere microbial communities from McLaughlin Reserve, California, USA - CR12Aug_5A (SPAdes) | ecosystem: Environmental > Terrestrial > Deep... | reverse complement strand
TATATTTCATTAAATTTTATAACAAAATATATTTCATTAAATTTTATAACAAAATATATTTCATTAAATTTTTATAAAAAAATATATTTTTCTAAATTTTAATAAGATAATATATTTCTTTAAATTTTTATAAAAATATATTTTTCTAAATTTTAATAAGAAAACATATATTTCTAAATTTTAATAAGAAAATATATATTTCTTTAATTTTTATAAAAAAATATATTTTGTTATAACAGAATATATTTTTTCTTTAGATTTTTATAAAAGAATATATTTTTTTATATTAAAAATGAAACTAAAAAATATACCTTATTGGTTAAAAAAAGGGGATTTATTCAATACTTTTTCTGAAAATAATTCGAAATTACCTAATAATTTAAAGGAATTTATTACAGATTCACCTGAAATAAATTCCTTGGAAGATTTTGAAAGGGTTTATAATATTTCACATTATTGGATGCTTTTTAGATTACCTGTTGAAATATATGTTTATACATTTTTAAATAAAAAAGAAATATTACATTTTCTTGAAAAATTAGAAACTGTTGAAAGTAAAAATTTATTAGATGATATAAAAAATAACAAATCATTTATTAAATATAAAAACATTATATTAGAAGAATACAAAGATCCGGAAATATTAGAATTTTATAATGATATAGGTTTTACTTTTAAAATAGACGATGAATTAACAGGTGAAGTTGAATATTCAGATAAGATAGATACAGAAAATGAAGATTTTATAGGCGTTACTTTTTGTTTTAATTTTAAAACTATTGATGAAATTATATTAAAACATGAAATTTTTATGAGACATAATGAATATGATAATAATTTAAAAAAATTTGAGGATTTTCTTAAAAATTTAAAAAATGATAAAAGTGATTATTTAAATTTTTATGGAACAGAAGAAACAAGTTCTACAAGAATTTTTTTTAAAAATGAATATTTATCTTTCAATACTCATTACTCAGATATAGATGGCACTGATGGAGACACAACATTTAAAGTTAAAATTAATGAAAAAATAATTGAAGCATTTGAAAAAATGATTAAATTCATAAAAATAAATAAACTTTATAAGAAATAGTATAACCTCCAGATTCTCCCAGAATATTTCAGGTTTTGATAAAATTTATAATTCTTACGAAGTTAAAGATTTATTTTTTAAATCATCGATTAGTCACACTATATGAAATGAAGTAATACAAATTATTGACTTACTACTCCGTTTCATATCGTGGGACTAATCGGTGATTCATTTTTACTTCACTTATTTATTCATATAAAATTAGGTCGCCTACTTTTAATTCACTAATTTTGTATATTAATGTTTAAGTATTCATTTAATATTTATATGTGTAAATAAGTGTAAGTATACATTTAATACTTATACATTAATATATAAAATTAGTGAATTAAAAGTAGGCGACCTAATTTTATATGAATAATTGTGTGGAGTAAAAATGAATTACCGATTGATCTGAAACGGAGTAGTAAATTTTTATAACACAATATATTTCATTAGAATTTTATAGTAAAAAATATTTCATTCGAATTTTTATAACAAAATATATTTCATTCGAATTTTATAATATGTTCTTTAGAATTTTATAACCAAATATATTTTTATAATTTTTACAACAAAATATATTTCATTACTACTCCATTGCAAATGAATTGATTTTTCATTGAATTTTCATAAAATATAAAAGATAATTAAAAAATATTGTTTAAGATTAATTTTTTTTATAAAAATAAAACATTTTGTTTACGATTATTGATTACTTAAATTTTTATTGAAAACTCAATTTATCTGCAATGGAGTAGTAGATTTTTATAATTTTTTATAACCAAATATCGTCCCACATTAATTCTAAAATTTTCACAAACTATTTAAAATTTATTATAAAATCTTTATAATTATTAAACCCATTTTTTATCCCATGGAAATTTATTATAATTTAGTTTTGAGCTTGCAAAAAAATTTGGAAAATGTTTATATTTATTTTTTTTTAAATATCTTTTAAACATTTTTTATTATAATTTATATTTATTTCATTTACGATATACAACATAATTGATTTAAAGTTTATTTATTTTGATTGTAATTATAAATCTCAATATTTTCTTTATCATTTATTTGAGATTCAGAAATTATAAAACCTCTTGTTATATATTTATATTGTCTTATTTTCCGTTTAAAAATAAAAATATTACAGAAATCTTTAAATGAATTTTTGTTATCATATTGAGTTGAAATAAGATATTCATTAATAATAGAAGCTTTTTTAGTAAAAAGAGAATATGGAAATTGTGCATAATGTCCATTATAAGTTGAGGTACAAATATCCAGATCTGATGTTTGTTGTATATATTTAATTATTTCATTTTTACTACTTTTTCCTGTATGAATAACATTAATTGTGAAATTTGGACAAATATATTTATATGATGATATTTATTTTCTAAAATAAGAACACCTCCAAGTTCATTCACAATCCAGTCATCAAATTCTGAATTTATAGACCGATTTTTTCTTTTTATAAATTTATAACCAACATAAATATCATACTTCTCCGTCCCAAATAAAAAAGAACATTTTTTTTAAAAGTCATATAAATATACATATAACTTTTTCAAGTTGGATAAATTAATCTGGGACGGAGTAGTAATCAACATTCTTCATTTAAAATTGTTGAAATAACTTGAGAACCTCCTAAAATAATAGGTAACTCTCTTATTTTATCTGCTAAACAACCAAGTTTTAAATTAAATTTATCATTAAAACAAGTTTCTGAAATCATTTTAATTTTTCAAATTTTTAATTCAATTTTTATAAGAGTCTGTTCTAGATAAATAGTGATGAAAAAAAAAGTGTTATATTAAAATTCTTACAACTCCGTCCCAGATTAATTTATCCAACTTAAAAAATTTATATATATTTTTATATGACTTTTAAAAAAAATGTTCTTTTTTATCTGGGACGGAGAAGTACTTTTTTTAATTTTGATTTGAGTGATTATCACTTAAAAACTTTTTCATGAAAAATAAAAAAGTTTTAAAAAATTTGAAAAAAATCAAGTTGAATTTTAAGTGTGAAAAAAATGAAAAAAATTGTTTTTCTGAATACTTAATCAAGGAAAAAGTATTTTAATAATTTATACCATAAAATAAACTTAAAAAAAAAAGTTAATATTCATATGTGAAGTTTTCAAAAATTTTTTTATATTGTTTAAAATGAAAATAAAAATATCTGGCTCAATCCTATATAATAAAAAAAATTAACTAACATAAACTTGTTGTAGTACAACTTGAGTTTCCTGCAGCATTAATATAAAAATATGTTGTGCCTTTTGCTGCTATGGGTTTTGAAGGTGATGTACAATCTACAGGTCTTGTTAAATTTATACAATTTTGATATTTTTCTTGACCTATTAGTTCTCTACAAGTGTTTTGATCTAACATACCTAGAGGACAAAATCCTTCACAAGCTCTTTCATAAGGAATACTTATTGGATTAACAACCATATCAAATTCTTCTAAATATCTACTTGCAGTTACAGTATTACCTATTCTACAACATCTATTATTAACTTGTGGTAAAGTAGAAAAATCGGGAGTACATTTTTGATTATCTAAATCTACAACTTCAATTTTTGGATTTTTCAATTCTTGAATACTTAATATATTAAGTAAAATTAAAATGATTAATAATAATAAAACTATTCCCCATAATATATATAAAGCAATATTACCCATTTTTTAAAAAATTGAATTTAATTTTTAATTTTTAATTGTTTTAAAATGAAACTTTTAATTTTTTTAATCTTGTTCTACTTAGTAGAAATTACAGCAGTTCCGACTGTTATTCCTTCTAGAGCACCTACTGTAAAACCAAGTGTTTTACCCTCTAGAATTCCAACATTATTCCCAAGTGTAAATCCATCTGTAAATCCTACTCTAAATCCATCTGTAAATCCCACGGTAAACCCCACGGTAAATCCATCTGTAAATCCCACTGTAAACCCATCTGTATATCCCACTGTAAATCCTACTTTAAACCCATCTGTATATCCCACTTTAAATCCTACAGTAAATCCATCTGTAAATCCCACGGTAAACCCATCTGTGTATCCCACTTTAAATCCATCAGTAAATCCATCTGTAAATCCCACGGTAAACCCATCTGTGTATCCCACTTTAAATCCATCAGTAAATCCCACGGTAAACCCCACGGTAAATCCATCTGTAAATCCCACGGTAAACCCATCTGTAAACCCATCTGTAAATCCCACGGTAAACCCATCTGTAAATCCATCTGTAAATCCCACGGTAAACCCATCTGTGTATCCCACTTTAAATCCATCAGTAAATCCATCTGTAAATCCCACGGTAAATCCCACGGTAAATCCCACGGTAAACCCCACGGTAAATCCATCTGTAAATCCCACGGTAAATCCATCTGTAAATCCCACGGTAAACCCATCTGTGTATCCCACTTTAAATCCATCAGTAAATCCATCTGTAAATCCCACGGTAAATCCATCTGTAAGTCCATCTGTATATCCCACTGTAAACCCATCTGTATATCCCACAGTAGATCCATCTGTATATCCCACTGTAAACCCATCTGTGTATCCCACGATAAACCCATCTGTAAACCCATCTGTAAATCCCACGGTAAACCCATCAGTAAATCCATCTGTATATACCACTTTAAATCCCACGGTAAATCCATCTGTATATACCACTTTAAATCCCACGGTAAACCCATCTTTATATCACACTTTAAATCCATCAGTAAATCCCACGGTAAACCCATCTGTAAATCCCACAGTAAATCCATCAGTAAATCCCACAGTAAATCCATCTGTATATTCTACTTTAATTCCATCTTTAATTGTAAATTGTACAAATGCACCAAACTGTTCAAGTTTAAATAGAAATAACTGTTTTACTAAGTCTCATACTTGCGGAACATGTTTTTCGGGATATATTGGAGAATATATATCTAATGATAAATGTTTTAGTTCTGAAGATAATATTATTCAAGAAAAAAAATGTATTTTTAATTGTTCAAATAATGGAAGATGTATTTTTGAAAATATTAATAGCGGAATTAAGGTTTCAAAATGTTTAATTAACGATCCAACATGTAAAGCGATTTGTGATTGTGATAATAACTATTTTGGATTATTTTGTGATTTAACAAATGAAGATTTATTAAGAAAACAAAATATTACAACAGAATTAGTTAATAATTTAGTTTTTACATCAGCATTTCAAATTACTTCAGAACTTATAAGTATAACCGAAAATCCATACACAATTACTAAAAATACAACAGATAAAATTCAAGATATTTTAATGAATGCTATATTAAATTCATCCGAAACAATAGTTGTAAAAAATTCTTTAAATGTAATAGACTCAATTTTAAATGTTAAAGATATTAATATAACAAATACTAATTTAATTTTAGATAAATGTACAGATATTTTATTAAATGACAATATTTCAGAGAGTATTATTTATGATAATTTAAGGATTAATATTAAAAATGGAAATTCTTTGAAATCTGCTCAAACATCTTTAGAAGAATATATGAAAATTAAAGGAGAAGAAGTATTTATTAATTCTAATAATACAATGATTTTATTAACTATGCCTTCTAAATTTCAGAAAAATTCAATTAGTAATTTTTTACAATTTAAATTATTAAATAAAACTAAAGAAAATATTATTTTTATAGTACCTAAAATTGTAGAAACAAATATAAGTATTATAGAAGAATATACAACTAATTGTACTTCAAAAAATTATGGTTTAACTTATAATTATACATGTGAATCAGGATATAAAATTATTCATGAATGTAATGTTTATGGACAATATAAAAGTAAATGTTCATATTATACAACTGAGTGTAATTATCTTTCTAATTTAAATAAAAAATGTGTTGTTTTAGAAGATTCAAGTAATTCTACAGTTTGTAATTGTCATGAAAAAATTATAGAATTAAATTGGACAGATAAATTTTTCAAATATATACAATCACTGATGGTATTTTAAGTAAAATATGAATTATTAAAATTTAATTTAATAATTAAAAAATGATTGAATCTAACAAATATGATATATATATATGGGATTTAGAAGCTGCAACAAAAGATTTTTCAATCTTTTCAGAAGCAGAAAGTTGGTATAAACATTTAGGTAATGGAAAAAAATTTAGACTCGAAAGAAAATTAGGTTATCAATATGATGCGGCAAAAGATCCAATGAATTATCATTGGCATTTTCATTTGTTGGATGAAGATGAAGAAACATCTACACCTGTAATTATTTTTAATAGACATTTAGGCTGTTATACATCCAAAGAACATTGGAGGCAACTTTTAGATTTTTTAAATTTAATTCATGTAAATTATAAATGAATAACTTTTCAAAAAAATACTACGACTCCGTTCCAGATTAATTTATCTGACACATTGAAAAAGTTATATGCATTTTTATTTGACTTTTTAAAAAGTTGGATAGGCGCCTCGTCCCACACTATTATATTTGGGACGGAGAAGTAGTCCATTTCAAATCGATCTGGACTTCATTATAAAAGGAACCAAAAAAATGGAACCAAGAAAATGGAACCAAGAAAATGGAACCAAGAAAATGGAACCAAGAAAATGGAACCAAGAAAATGGAACCAAGAAAATGGAACCAAGAAAATGGAACCAAGAAAATGGAAGCATTTGGTTCCCGTGTGCACCAGGCCACACATAAATATTTTTATTTACATAAAACAATATATAAAAATTAAATAATTTTATGTAAATAAATAAGTGCCTAAAAAATGAAGTCCTGACATATTATAGAACCTAAAGGTTAGGAAGACCCGATACCCTCTGGATCTGAAATGGACTAGTAATTTTTTTTGAATTTATAAATATATGAATTTTTTAATAAAATATTAATTATTAAAAAATGATTGAATCTATTTACCTTAACGAAAATGATCGTGAAAATGATAGATATATTGGAGATTTACATAATGCAACAGAAGATTTTTTAAGATTTTCACAGGGAAGAAGTTGGTATAAACATTTAGGTGATGGAAGAAGATTTAGACTTGAAAGAAGACTTGGTTATCAACCAAAATTTGATATTGAAGATAAAGAAGACCCTGAAGAATTTCATTGGTATTTTCATCAATTAGATAAAAATGAGGAAACTTCTGCACCAGTGATTATTTTTAATAGTAATTTAGGAAGATTATTAAGTAAAGAACATTCACTACAACTTTTGGATTTTTTAAATTTAGTTTTTAAAATTGTAAATGAATAAATTTTTTCAAAGTTAAACTATTTTCTCTAAAGAATAAATATTATAAATACTTTTTAGTGAATATTAAAGTTTTACTTACAGAAATATATATTTTTATAATTTTCATTCTACTTATAGAAATATATTTTTTTTTATTCTACTTAGAGAAATATATATTTTACTACTCCGTTTCAGATCAATGACGAACCAAGAAAATGGAACCATTCGGTTCGCGGGAACCTGAAGGTTCCTTCGGTAATTCATTTTAACTTCACTCAATTATTCATATAAAATTAGGTCGCCTACTTTTAATTAACTAATTTTATATATTAACTTATAAGGAAGGATTTAATGTATTAACTTAAATATTTATATAAATATTTATTTTTTGAATCACCGATTTATTTGAAACGGAGTAGTACTCCGTCCCAGATTAATTTATCCAACTTAAAAAATTTATATATATTTTTATATGAGTTTATAAAAAAATGTTCTTTTTTATCTGGGACGGAGAAGTAGTATATAATTTTCATTTTACATAGATAAATATATTTCATTAAAATTAAAATTTTACTTAGAGAAATATATTTTTTTTTTCATTATAATTTTTTACTTATAGAAATATATTTTATTAAAAGATTTACCAATGAATTTCATCTGGACTATAACTTTCTACTGTTACTCCATTTGCATTTAATGTGTTAGTTCTTCTATTCTCACCTTCTAAACATTTAAGTTCTATATGATAATATCTATCTTCTCCTAATTTTTCAAATTCTTCAATATTCAGTCTTTTTAAATTTAAATGTTCCGGTAATTTAAAAATACCTTGTACTTTAATTGCATGACCTTTTGATAAGTATAAATCTTCAGTACATCCTAACATTCCAGAAGGTAATTTATAAGGCATTTCTGTTTCAATTAAATTTATTCTTGTACTCATGATTTGCTTAATTCTATGTTGTTTATTTTCGGAAATAATAATATGATTTTCATTTAATTGATTAATTTGAATATATCCTTCATTTGTTAAGATATTTGTATTTGATAATAAACAAGGTAAAGATAAAGATTCTGATATAAAAGGATTATTATTTCCATTTGCTATAGTAAATCTATCGTTAAGTACATAATCTTGAGATTGAATTTGATTAAAATAAAAAGATAAATTATAATTATTATCAAAATCAAAAAAAGATGTACCTTCTAAAGTAAAATATGGTACTGTACTTAATGAGTTTAAAATATTATTATTACCGTTATATGAACCTGGAGATAATAAAAATATGTTTGAATCTTGTAAAATTAAATTTGAACTATATGTAATTCTTCCAGTACCATTAATAATTAAATTATTATTATCTTGAATAATTAAAGAAATTTCAACTGTTGCAGTTATTGGTTGTGACTCATTAGAATTTAACAAAAAACTTCCTGAAAAATTATAAGTTGATGACATTTTTTATTAAGTAAATAAAAAAAATATTTTTTTACCAAGAAATTATATACTACTCCGTCCCAGATTAATTTATCCAACTTAAAAAATTTATATATGACTTTAAAAAAAATGTTCTTTTTTATCTGGGACGGAGAATTACTCCGTTTCAAATCAATGACGAACCAAGAAAATGGAACCTAAAGGTTCCTTTGGTGATTCATTTTTATATCTGACATATAAAATTAAGACGCCTACTTTTAATTCACTAATTTTATATATTACTGTATAAGTATTAAATTTACACTTATTACGTCAATTTATTCATATAAAAATTTATTTTTTCGAATCACCGAAGGAACCAAGAAAATGGTGCCTTTAGGTTCGTCATTTATCTGAAACGGAGTAGTATTTAACAAGGAATTATATATATATTTAACAAGAAATTTCATCTGGACTATAACTTTCTACAATCACTCCATTTGCATTTAATGTGTTTGTTCTTCTATTTTCTCCTTCTTGACATTCCAATTCTATATGAAAATATTTATCTTCTCTTAATTCTAAAAATTCTTCAATACTTAATCTTTTTAAATTTAAATATTCTGGTAAAAAAAATTTATTTTCAATTTTAATAGCATGACCCTGTGATAAATATAAATCTTCTTTACATCCTAATATTCCAGAAGGTAACTTATAAGGCATTTCTTTTTCAATTATATTTATCTTTGTACTCATGATTCTTATAATTTTATGTTTTTTATTTTCACAAATAATAACATGATTTTCTTTTAATTCATTAATTTTAATAAATCCTTCATTTGTTAAGATATTTGTATTTGATAATAAACAAGCTAAAGATAAAGATTCTGATATCAGAGGTTTATTAGTATCTCTTGTCAGTCGTCCAAAAGATACATAATCTCGAGATTGACTTAAATTAAAATAAAAAGAATATTTATTATTCGTAAGATCAAGAAAAGCAGCACCATTTGTAGTAAAATATGGACTTGTATTTAAATTATTTAAAATATTATCATTGTTTCTATATGAATTTGTTGGTAGTAATGATAATTGTGAATTTGCAAAAATTGAAGTATAAGTAACCGTTCCACTACCAAAAGTAATTAAATTACCTTGAACTGTTAAATTAATATTAACAGTCGAAAAAATATTATTCAAAACATTAAAAGTTGCCGAAAAATTATATGATGACATTTTTATATAGTAAAAATTAATTAAATTTTTAATCCAACATGTTTTGGTAAAAAAATTACTACTACTTCTCCGTCCCAAATGTAGGCTCAAAAAAGAACAATTTTTTTAAAAGTCATATAAATATACATATAACTTTTTCAATGTGTCAGATAATATGTCAATCTGGGACGGAGTAGTACTCAAATCAGAAACGATATTTGTGTGACTTTTCTCGCGGTGCACATCAAAATATTTATTTAAACAATAAAAATAGTTTTATTCATATAAATCACTAATTATTTTGAGTAATATAAATTTAAATCTTTTTAAAAAAATAATAATTTGTATCAGAATTAAATTCTTCATTAAAATCTAATTTAATGGTTTTATTTTTTAAGATTTTACCATTAATTTTTTTAGATGTAAAATTAAAATTTTTGACTTTTAAACAAAATTCACTATATTTAGTTTTTAATTCTTTAAATTCTTCCAAATAAATAGTAAATATTTGTGAAATTTCTTTATTTTTATTTTTTTGAGAAATGTAAAAGTTTTCAAATTCTTTATAAACTAAATTTACAATCTCTTCAATTTCATATTCTTCTTTATCAGAAAAGAAATTTTTTGTTTCATTTCTAAAATTTGTCTTGTTTAAAAAATCTCTTTGGTTTAATTTTTTCTTTGATTCTTCAAAAAAGTTATATATATTTTGATAATTATTTTCTGATAAATTTTCCAAATATTTTTTGTCAATTTTAATATTAGAATTACAGAATTTAAAAAAATATTCTTTTAAAGAATTTAAATTATCTACATTTAAATTAAATTCTTCAAAAATATTATCATATAATAATTCATTTCTATTATTTTTATTATTCAAGTAAATTTCATAAAATCTTTGAATATATTCTAGAGGAAGTTCTTCTATTTTTGGTAAATCTGATTCTAAAATTTTTTCTCTGTTGTTAATCAATAAGTTATATAAATTTTCATCTAAATCATATTCTTTTAAAAATGTTTCAAGATCTGCATTTTCATTATTTTTAATAAATGATAAATACTCAGAAGAGTTATCATTTTGAAAATTTTCAATAATATATAATTTAAATGAAATATCTTCTTCTTGTATTTCAGGAATTGGTATATTAGTATTACTAAAAGGATTAATTATAAGATTGTTTGGAAATTTAGGACATTCAATAAATAAATCTTTAATATAAATTTTATTTTCTAAAATTTCAATCTTTGTAAAAGAATTAACACAAGAAGTTCTAACATCATCAAAATAGGGTTTATATAATTTATTAGACCATAACTTATTAGAGATATCAGAATCTAAATTAGAAGCAGAAGAAAGAAGGTTTAATAAAAAATTTTTATATTGTGGATCTGAAGATTTTAAAAAAGAAGAATAAATGTCTTCAAGTTTTAAAAAAGAATTATCATTTTTTCTTTTAATATTATCAACATAAATTGGTTCTTTTTGAACACCTTCTGAAAAAACTCTAACTTCTTTTTTAATATTATTAAAAAACTTTTCGGGAGCTATATTTTTTTCTGGAGCTACTGCTACTTCTAAAAAATCTACTGTTTCTTCTGTGAATTTAACTTTTCTAGGTGTACTAGAACCTATCTTAAAATCCAAAAATTTATTCGTTTTGTTGTTTTTAACTGACATTTTTTTAGATTTTTAAAATGTTATTGTAATTTTAAAAATCTAAAAAAAAATTTTATTTAAAAAAGAAAAAAAAATTATATGAAATCCAGTACGACTCCAATAGTTCAACAAAATATTATCTGGGACGGAATCGTACTAGTCCAGTTCAGATAATATGTCAGGCCAGATCTTTTTCTTCACTTTTTTAACCATATAAATTTTTAATTAAAAAGCTTATCCTTAAGTAATATTTTATATGTATTTTAAACAAGTCTACTTATATTTACATATAAATAAAATTTTTCTCAAAACCTGACATATTATTTGAACTGGAATAGTATAATTTTTGTTTAAGTATTTAGTTAATAAGTAGGATGATGAAAAAGAAAGATCCCAAGAAAAAGATCCGAAACGCTATAATTATACGAATCTATTCGAGATAGTTCAACAAAATATTATCTGGGACGGAATCGTATAATTTTTGTTTAAGTATTTACTAGTCCAGTTCAGATAAATTGGGTTTTCAAAAAATAATTAACTATATCTAAATTTATGTTTATTTATTTTTAAGTAATATAAATAATCACTTAAAAATAAAGATTTTACTTAAAATTTTATATGATCTAAAAAGTGAATAAAAAGATCTGGCCCAATTGAGCCTACTATTTGAACTGGACTAGTAGTTAATAAATAATATGATGAAAAAGAAAAATCCAAAGAAAAAGATCCGAAACGCTATAATTATTTCATCATATTAAACTGTACATACTAATACCCAGATTAATTTATCCAATTTAAAAAATTTATATTTATTTTTATATAGATTTTAAAAAAAAATGTTCTTTTTTATTTGGGAAGGAGAAGTACTACTTTTATTTTTTTTTATTTAAAAATTGATTCTTAAAAAAATAAAAATTTCAATTAAAAATATGACAATCAAAGGACTTGGTACTTATCTAAAAAAAAATATTCCACAAGCTATAATTACAGATAGTATTAATAAATTAAAAGGTTATAGAGTGGCAATTGATGGAAATTTAAAAATATATCAAACTGTATCTGCTATTCAAACAGATTATATTCAAATGATGCCTAATCCTTTAGCTGAAATAGATAGAGATATAGTTTTAAAAAATGCTTTAAAAGTTATTATTTCATTTATTATTTCTTTGGTAAATGTAGGAATAACTCCTGTATGGTGTTTTGATGGTGAAAGTTTAAAAGAAAAAATAAAGTGTAAAGCTGGAAGGGTATCAAATAAAGATAAAATAAAAACAAAATTAAAAAATATGAGAGAAATATTGGAACAAAAACATATTTTATTAAGAACTAAAGAAGAAAATTTAGAATATAAAAGTCTTTTATCTCAAATAAGTTATCTTCATAAAACTGAGGTAGAATTTTTTAAAAATGCAATTGAGTCCTTAGGATTTCCTTGTTTATATGCAAAATATGAAGGTGAAAAATTATGTGCTTCTTTAGCAATGGAAGGTTTAGTTTTAGGTGTCTGGGGAAATGATTCTGATAATTTTGCTTTGGGTACACCACTTTTAATTACAGGTTTTAATGATGAAAAAGACAAAGATGGTAAAAAACAAATTAATATTATAGATTTAAGAATAATTTTAGATCATTTAAAAATATCTCATAAATTATTTTTAGAAGTTTGTATTTTATCTGGATGTGATTTCAATGAAAATATACCAAGTTATGGCTTTTCAAAAAATTTAGGATTTATTAAAAAGCATGGTTCTATCGAACCGTGTATAGAAAATAATGTTTTTAAAATAAACAAAACAATAAAAAAAGAATTAGAAAAATTAGGAGAGGATGATAATAATATTAATTTTTTTATAGAAAAATTAAATTATAATAAATGTAGAGAAATTTTTTCTAAAGAAGATTCTGGATATAATGAAGAATCTTCAGAACTAAATTTTAATTATGATTTATTAAAATCAAATTTAGAAGAAGTCTCAGAAAATAATAATTTAGGATATATTCAAACATCACTTTTTGATTCAGTCAAAAATATTTTAGAAAAACCAAAAACTAAAATAATTGTTGTAGAAAAGAAAAGTAGATTATTAAAAAACTAAACTACTATGGGTTTCTGTTTCAAATAAAGAATTTTCAAAATCTAATGAAAATATATTTTATTATAAACATTTAATGAAAATATATTTTGTTATAAAAATTTAGAGAAATATATTTTTGTTATAAAAATGTACGACTCCGTCCCAGATTAATTTATCAAAGTTAAAAAAGTTATATTTAATTTTATATGACTTTTTAAAAAAATGTTCTTTTTTATCTGGGACGGAGAAGTAATGAAAATATATTTTATTATAAAAATTTAGTTAAAACATATTTTGTTATAAAAATGTAATGAAAATATATTTTATTATAAAAATTTAGTTAAAACATATTTTGTTATAAAAATGTAATGAAAATATATTTTATTATAAAAATTTAGTTAAAACATATTTTGTTATAAAAATGTAATAAAATATATTTTATTATAAAAATTTAGTTAAAATATATTCTGTTATAAAAATTTAATAAAATTTAGAAAAATATATTCTAT
>Ga0208244_101307_pt1 | contig 14218 bp, 12 predicted proteins | sample SubbioCR12Aug_5A_FD_184828 | JGI IMG/M metagenome (GOLD analysis project Ga0208244, IMG submission 184828) | Serpentinite rock and fluid subsurface biosphere microbial communities from McLaughlin Reserve, California, USA - CR12Aug_5A (SPAdes) | ecosystem: Environmental > Terrestrial > Deep... | reverse complement strand
TGTTGTAACAAGGGAACCCAGCATCTGCATCCCTTCATTCGTCATGCCGGACCACGATCCGGCATCTGCATCTCAGCGGATCAGATTCCGGATCCCCGTGTGGAAGCGTCACGGGGCGAGCAAGTCCCGAAGGGACACCTTCGGTGTCCGGAATGACACTGGTCTGGCTGTATGGCATTTCGGCCACGTCCCTAGCTGTAGTACTGCTTGAGTTCAGCGGCCATGAATTTCACCGCAGCCGTGGCGACTCCCATATCATCCAGGAATCCAACCGCGGGGATAATGTCCGGAATCGAATCGATGGGGATGATGAAATACAGGAGTGCCCCCACCACAATTGCCTTCTTTCCCCAATGAACCCTCGCGTCGGTCATGTAGGTGAAAAGCGCCAGCAGATCTCTCACAAACCTCATCGTGCGATCGAGAGTCCCAATTTTCTTTGAAAAATTCGCACGAACAAAATCAGATTTTCGCTCGAAATCCGCCTCATCGGTCGGCGTGTAATCGATATTTGTATGCATTGTTCTCTCCCTCCTTGCGGGATCCCTCAGCCCGCTCGTTCTACTGACCGCTGATAGTCATCTCCGAAATCTTAAGCGTCGGACTTGATATCGAATCAAGGAACAGCAGGTCGTTTCCGATCATTTCGATATTCGCCATCATTTCTGACAACGTACCTGCGATAGTCACTTCCTGAACGGGATATGCCAGCTCGCCCCGCTCAATCCAAACACCGCTGGCGCCTCGCGAAAATTGCCCCGAAACCAGATCGACGCCAAATCCAATCATCCCCGTAACGTAGAATCCTTCCTGCACGCTCCGAATGACAGCTTCAGGATCAAACTGACCGGCCCTGACATAAAGATTCGTCGGGCTGATGTGCGGCGTCGATGCGTAATTTCGATTCGCATTCCCAGTGGATGGTTTTCCAACCTTCCGGCCTGTGTAGGAATCATAGAGGAACGACTTCAGCACGCCACGCTCGACAATCGGTGTCCGAATCGACGAAATTCCTTCAGCATCAAAGGGCCTCGAGGCGTTTCCCCGCGGCCTCATCCCATCGTCGATCAACGTAAAAAAATCGGGTCCGATCTTCTCATTCAACTTGTCGGTCAGGAACGACATGTTCCGGTACACGGATTCACCATTCACTCCCCCGGCCAGTGCGCTGATCAGTGACGACGCGCTCAATGAATCGAAGACAACGGGGTATTTTCCCGATGGGATTTTCCGCGCGTTGAGCATCTGAACCGCCCGATGCGCCGCTTTTCTCCCAATTTCCTCTACCGGCTCATGCTCGCGGAGATGGCGTTTATGGGAGTACCAATAGTTGACCTGCTTCTGTCCTTGCTCTTCTGCAACAACCGAGCACGAGAGATGCGTACCCGTTGATCGAAACGATCCGCCAAACCCCTTCGAGTTTGCGATCACAACCCACTTATCACCATCGGCCACTGTCGCTCCTTCGACGAGCTTCACCCGAGGATCGAATGAAAGCGCCGCGCGTTCCATCTCGCGTGCCATAGCGATCTTCCGGTCTGTGGAGATCTTTCCCAATTCCGGATCGATCAAATCCATTTGCTCGCTCTTTTTCGGGGAACCAACGCCAACCGGATCCGGGAACCCCAGAAACTCATCCCGTGCCGCGTGCTTCGCCAGAGCAACGCTCTTCTTGGCGACCTCATCGAGCGATTTTTCCGAAAGATCGTTCGTATGACCAAACCCCAGACGCTGATCATAAATGACTCGCAAACCAAGCCCCTTCGACTGTGCCTGCTTGAGCAGTTCGATCTCTCCGTTCCTGATCGTGACCTCGAATGTGCGTCCGATCTCCAGATAGGCCTCGGCTTCATTGGCACCCGCCTGACGCGCTTTCTCAACCGCACGCTCGGCAAGGCTAAGATATTCGGTTCCTGGGTTGATCTCTTTCAGCCGGGTCATTTTGCCCGACCTAAATTTGATGCCTGGCGCGCAACTTCCCCGATCAACAGCGGCCGTTCTTTTTTGCGACGCAGGGCACGAATCACCCGTTCTAAATCCGTCGGTCGAACGATGAGAATCAATCCAATCCCAAGATTAAAGGTTCGCCGCATGTCCTCTTCCGGAACATTGCCAAGCCGTTGAATCATGTCAAATATTGCCGGGCGCTGCCAGCTCTCCCAGTCGATCCGGACGCCGCAGCCCCGCGGGATAATACGCATGGTGTTCCCCACAATCCCGCCCCCCGTAATATGCGAAAGACCCCTGATAATGTCCGAAGCAAAGAGAGGATAGACACTCCGAACATACGACCTGTGTACTTTCAGGAGCGTATCGCCGAGCGTACTTCCCAGCTCATCGATATAGTCGTTTACCGAATATTTCTGAAGCAGTACCCGCCGGGCAAGAGAATATCCATTCGTATGAAGACCGGTTGAAGGAAGACCAATCAGCACATCCCCTTTCCGGATCGATTTTCCCGTGATGATCTTCTTTTGATCGACCACCCCGACAATCGTTCCGGCGAGATCGTACTCATTCTCTTCATACATGCCGGGCATTTCGGCCGTCTCGCCTCCGATCAATGCGCACGAATTCTGCTGGCAGGCCTTCACGAAACCGGAGATGATCGCCTCACCCACCTTTGGGTTGAGTCTGCCGGAAGCAAAATAATCGAGAAAGAAGAGGGGGCGCGCGCCACACACCAGGATATCGTTCACGCAATGGTTCACGAGATCTTGTCCGATCGTGTCGTGCCGATTCATCAGGAAGGCGATCATCAGCTTTGTGCCCACCCCATCCACACTGCTTACGAGCACAGGTTTTTTCATCGGGCGGAAATCTGCGCGATAGAACGCGCCAAACAATCCGATGTCTGTCAACACATCGGCGTTGAACGTGGATCGGACCCTGCGCTTGATCCTCCTCACCAATTCATTCCCCGCATCGATGTTGACGCCGGAGTCTTTGTATGTGATTTTCTGTTTACTCATCGGCAGATCGTTGAATCGAAGATACCGTTTTTTGGACGGTTGAACAAGAATGTGCGCGTCAGCGTGAGAATGGAGGCATAGAGGCGTATATCACATCCGACGCATCGTTGCTTGATTCACTGGGATCGCTTCTCTATATTTGCAAATGTGTTTCACTGACAAATACGGAAATTTCCTCCTGCAATGCCATTCGTTCATCTGAAGAACTCCCATCCCCCCATACGTGTGGGCAAAATAGTATGTGTTGGGCGGAACTATGCTGAACATGTCAGGGAGATGAAGGCCGAAATTCCGACCTTTCCGGTGTTGTTCCTCAAACCCGCCACGGCTATTATTGGTGACGGGGATTCCGTAGTTCTCCCCCCCATCTCCAACGACCTCCACCACGAGGTGGAGATGACCGTATTGATCGGTACGGAGGGGCGCGACATCTCCCGTCAAGAGGCTCTGTCTCACGTCGCGGGATATGGGATTGGACTTGACATGACTCTGCGGGATGTTCAGGATCAGGCAAAGAAGAAGGGACTTCCATGGACAGTGGCCAAGGGATTCGACACCTCGGCCCCCCTATCCGAGTTTGTTCCCGCATCAACAATTGCCGATCTCCACAGTCTTGAGGTGCATCTGCGGGTCAACGACGAGCTTCGTCAGCAGGGAAAGACCAGGGATTTTATCTTTCCGGTCGATGAATTGATTTCGACAATCTCTCAGTTCTTTACTCTGGAGGCCGGCGATATCATTTTCACTGGAACACCGCACGGCGTGAGCAGGGTTGTGCCGGGAGACCGTCTGAAAGCAGAACTTCGAACATCCGATGGATCGCTCCTGACATCCCTCGCTGTGGGAATACGCTAAGAACGTCACATGTCTCGAATCAGACATTTCCTCTATAACTACCGCAATGCAATCATCGCCTGGGTTGTGATGGTACTCCTCGTGGTTGTGGGCCTCAAACTCGAGGTTGACGAGGCTGTCATTGGAGTCGCCGTCGTGGTGGTCGGATTGGTCGGACAGGCGTTTGCGGCCCTGATTGCCTGGATCGGACTTGTCCCGTTGATTGGACCGTTTGTTGCGAAGATTCTTGTTCTTCCCTTTTTCTGGATTCTCAATGGAATCGGGTACCTGGCTTCAATTGTTGCAATCAGGAAAGGATTCACGCGGGATGTGCTGAACTACCGTGTCCTCACCGTTGTCCTCCTCGTCGGAGTGACGATTGGATATATTCTCGGGAAACTCATTTAGCGCCCGAAGCGTTTTGCGTGTTGTCGGGGCGGCCACGAAGTCTACGTTGTTCTGATAAGCAGTATCGATATGGCGCTTTTCATCAGGAGTGAAGGGGATTTTTTGAAGTCTGCGTCACAGTCAACTCACACGTTATCTCGAAGGAGCGGATGAAAAGAGGAAAGCAGGTTCTTTTTGGAATTCTTGCGGCAGCGTGTGTGGTTGTTATTCTGACCTTCCCCGTTTCCCCCACAACCCCCGGCGATGTTCCACTCCGTGATTCGGATTGGATCGAAGAGATGTACACACCGTTCGATTCGCTCGCTACGGATCCCGACGATTACCTCTGGCCGACCGATGCCAGCATTCGCATGAGCTCCGGATTTGCGGAGTACCGTCGAACCCACTTTCACGCCGGTATCGACATCAGCACAAACGGACAGCGCGGCTACCGCGTCTACGCTTCACGCGACGGCTATATCTCCCGCGTCTACATCTCGCCGTATGGATATGGCAAAATGCTTCACGTGACTCACTCCGATGGGTTCATCACGGCGTACGCCCATCTTCAGAAATTCAGTGATTCGATCGAGGAGTTCGCACGGACAGTCCAGTACGCGAACGAACAATATCCGATCGATACGACATTGGATACACAACTCCTTCCGTTGCGCAAGGGGGATGTCATCGCATACACCGGCGATACCGGAATCGGCGCCCCGCACCTCCATTTCGAAGTGCGGGACAAGATGTTCAATCCCATTAATCCTCTCCGATTCCCCGGGATTACCGACCGCATTCAGGACAACATTCCGCCGGAACTTCAGAGAATCGGGTTCATTCCTCTTAACCACCGTTCCCGTGTCAATCACGATGTGCGTCCCTGGAACGGTTCGGTCTCGCGGCTGAGCTCAAACCGTTACCGAAGCACTAAGGCAATCCATCTCGACGGCACGATCGGAATGCTCATCAAGGGATCTGATCGAGTAAACAGCTCGTATCACCGAAACGGCATCTACCAACTCGAGTTGTATCTTAACGATTCGCTGATCTACCGTTCTCGGCTCGATCAAATCTCTGCAAACGAGTCGCGACAGATCGCGCTGTTCTACGACTGGCCTTCTGTGCTCGGTGGCGAAGGACGGTTTCAGAAACTCTTTGTGGAGAAAGGCAACCGATTGCCGTTATACAACCGCCAACCCGAAGGATTTGGCATCATCGACACGCGTACGATTGCAGAAGGACGGCATAGACTGCGGGTGGTTGCGACCGATATTCAAGGCAACAGATCCGAACTCGATGTGCCAGTCACGTGCTCCCGCATTCCGGTCATCGCCCTTAGGAAGGACCACGACACGCTTTTCGTGAACACAGACACCACCGATGCAATCAAAACAATCACCGTTTCCACCCGCCGGATGTCTGAAGCCGCCTGGAGCAACCGAATATACACGATATCGGATCTTCAACATACGCAGGGTGGATATGTGCTTCCCATGTTGAGTCTCGCGAACGAAGATATCAAGGTGGTCGCAACAAACACTCACGATGTTTCATCTGATCCCAAATTTATTATGCCCCTCAATTCGGCGGGAACGCGGGGGGCGCTGACCATCGAGAAAGAAATCATCAGGAACTATCTGGCCGTTCGACTCTCCTCTCCTCATCCGTTCACGAAGCACCCCGTCGTATCAATCGAAGACGATCGGCAACGCCACGCCGTTGAGACATTCTCAGTCAATGACCGAATCGCCGTTGGGACTTTTCCGCTTTCTCTTCTCACCGGCGACGATTTGAGGATATTCGCGGAGGCACAAGTGAGCGGAACTCTCACAACGACATCAGATCGCCTTAGACTGTATCAAGTGACTCCGGCTGAGGGCCGAACGATCGCTCTGGATGACAGCACGCTTGTTGTGATGTTTGCTCCTGAGACCGTGTACGATACGCTCTATCTGCAAATCACAAGAGACGAGGAAGGATACTCCCTTCTTCCAAAAGATGTCTTGCTTAAAAACGGGGTTTGGGTGCGCCATCGCATTCCTGAGAACCTTCGAGCCTCCCACGCCGGCTTGTTTATCAGAGACGATGGAGAGCGTCGGCTGATCGGGAAATGGAATCCACGTGACACAACATACCTCGAGGGCGAATCGACACGGCTCCTTGGTGATCTGTCGGTCGTAGAAGATACTGTCCCCCCGTCGATGTCATCGCTCCGTGTATCAGCGACCCAATCACGTCTACGGTTCAGCTTCCGCATTTCCGACGACGGGGCCGGTGTCCGCCCGAACGGATTCCGAATCACCGCTGGGGGGGAACTCTTCATCGCGGAGTACGACCCTTACAAGCGCCTCATTCATTTTGAGGGAATGCACGGCCTCCCGGGCGGAACGCACCATCTCGTTATCCAGGCCGAAGATCGACTCGGCAATACGACCGAGCTCACACGATCCTTCTCCATTCCCCGCCGCTAGCATTGTTGTAGGTCAAGCAACCTGCTTGACCTACAATAGCATCAACTACCGCGTAGATTGATCAGGCCTGGCACTCAGCTCTAATCACGATAGAAAAACCGCTAAGTGGAAGCTGCTCGACCTACATCTTTGTCAGCCGCCACACAGCCGACGAGCTCGGCCTCCTGACACAATTGCATTCCTTCCCCATTTTTCCGTATCTTGACGGCAACTTGAGTCTCTCCCTTCGAGGGTAGCTCGTCACAGCTACCTTTTTTCTTTGCCGAACATCCAGATCTGACCCGAAGGATCCAGAATGACTGAATCGTCTCATCACGAACTCCCAAAAACCTACAACCCTCTCGATGTCGAGGACAAGTGGTATGCCTATTGGGAGTCTCACCGGCTGTTCCATGCATCAGTGAACAAAGAGAAGACACCATACACGATTGTCATCCCTCCCCCCAACATCACCGGCATCCTCACAATGGGGCATGTGCTCAATAATACCATTCAGGATGTTCTCATCCGGTGGAAGCGCATGCAGGGCTACGAAGCATGCTGGATTCCGGGGACAGACCACGCGGGCATTGCCACACAAAACGCTGTCGAAAAAGCGCTCACCAATGAGGGAACCAACCGCCATCAGTTAGGGCGGGAAGAGTTTGTCGATCGCGTTTGGGAATGGAAAAAAGAATACGGCGATACGATCGTTCGACAATTAAGAAAACTTGGAATTTCGTGCGATTGGGAACGCGAACGATTCACCATGGATGAGGGGTTGTCGGAAGCGGTCAAAGAAGTGTTTATTCGCCTTTTTGACAAGGGATTGGTGTATCGCGGAAAATATATCGTCAACTGGTGCCCGTTTCATCATACGGCATTGAGTGACGATGAAGTGGATCATGCCGAAACCCAGGGGAACCTCTGGCACATCCGATACCCGATTGAAGGAACAGATCAGTTCGCCGTGGTGGCCACCACGAGGCCAGAAACGATGCTGGGTGACACGGCCGTGGCGGTCAATCCCCACGACGAACGTTACAGGCATTTGATCGGAAAAACTGCTGTTCTCCCAATCGTCGGACGGCACATTCCGATCATCGCAGATGAGTTCGTTGACTCGGAGTTCGGAACCGGGATGGTGAAGGTGACCCCCGCGCACGACCAGAACGACTTCCTCATGGGACAGCGTCACGATCTTCCACAAGTCAATGTCCTCACCGAGGAGGGGAAGCTCAATGAATCCGTTCCGCCACAGTACGTTGGCATGGACCGATTTGAAGGGCGCAAACATCTCGTCAGGGATTTGGAAGCCCATGGCTTCCTCATCAAAGTGGAACAGCATACGCACAACGTAGGGCACTGCTACCGGTGCAATACGATCGTTGAACCATATCTTTCCGATCAGTGGTTTGTGAAGATGAAGCCGCTTGCGGAACCGGCGCTTCGCGTTGTTCAGGAGGGGAAGATCAGATTCCATCCCACGCGATGGTCAAAAGTGTATGAACATTGGATGACCAATATTCGGGATTGGTGCATCTCGCGACAGATCTGGTGGGGACACCGGATTCCTGTCTACTACGCTCCTGACGGCACGTTTACCGCTGCTCGTTCTGAAGAAGAGGCGCGTCAGAAACTGCGCCTCGACCCCGACGTTCCACTGATCCAGGATGAACATGTGCTCGACACATGGTTCTCATCGTGGCTCTGGCCATTCTCGACACTTGGATGGCCCAACGACAACGACGACCTTCGTTATTTCAATCCGACCGATACTCTCGTCACCGGTCCGGATATTATCTTCTTCTGGGTAGCGCGGATGGCCATGGCGAATCTGGAATTTATGAGGGATATGCGTGGGTCCGACGGTTCGCCTCGCCAGAAGGATGAAGATCTTGTCCCGTTCCGCGATGTGTACTTCACAAGTATCATACGCGACTCGCAGGGACGGAAAATGAGCAAGTCGCTCGGAAATTCTCCCGATCCTCTCGATGTCATCCGGGAATACGGAGCGGACGGATTGCGATTTACGGTCACATATCTCGCTCCCCTCGGACAGGATGTCCTCTTTTCTGCCGACAAGTGCGAACTGGGACGCAACTTCGCAAATAAAATTTGGAATGCCGGGCGGTTTCTTTTGATGAACAAGAACGAAATCGCGGGAGATGAGCTGCTCGATCTCGATCAGCTTCCCGAGGAACATCTTGACCTTGCCGACCGCTGGATCATTTCACGGCTGAACCATGCCGCACGGGATCTGAATAAGGCTCTCTCCGAGTTCCAGATCAACGAGTCAAATAAGATCTTGTATGAATTTGTCTGGAATGATTTCTGTGATTGGTACGTTGAGCTTGTCAAGACCCGATTCTATGGAGACGAACCGGCAGATGTGAAGAAGACGGTTCTCCGTCGAGCGCTCTGGGTTTTCGATCGAGCCCTCAGGATGCTCCATCCTCATATGCCGTTTGTAACTGAAGAATTGTGGCAGCATCTGACAGATCGGAACGGTGCAAGCCTCATGCGGGCGAAATTCCCCGAAGGGGATGAAGAGCGGATCAATGAACAAGCCGAAAGAGAAATGGCATTTGTGCAACATGTAATCAATGCCATCCGAAACATCAGAGGGGAAAACAACATTCCTCCCTCGAAAGAAATCAAGGTTCTCCTGAAGACAATAACAGACGATCAGAAGATTATTTCGGATCAGTACCAGGGATATCTCAGGAAACTCGGGCGCGTGAATGAGATCGAGCTTGTTCCGCCCGACTTCAAACCGCGGCTCTCTGCCAGTGCAATCGTGGATGGAGCGGAGGTGTTTGTGCCGCTTGCCGGTCTGATTGACATTGATGCCGAAAAGAAGCGGATTGAAAAGGAAATTGCACGGCTGAAGCAGGCGGTGGAAAGCACCACGGCAAAGCTCGCGAATCCCAGTTTCGCCCATCGCGCGCCTGAGGAGGTGGTATCAAAGGAGCGGGAGAAGCTTGTGACGTTTCAGATGAATATGGAAAAACTCGAAGCAAATCTTGCCGCCCTCATAGAGGCTTCATAGCCCCCGCCTGCTTTGAGCAAACCTTCGGAAGGTTTCTTGGCGTCGCTTAGCAACCTTCCGAAGGTTACTCACACCGTCTGTGTTCGACAGTCAAACGGTCGAACAACACAATCTTTATTTTGCTTCCTTTCATTTATCAGTATCATCAAGACCGTACCGAGCATGATTGCGAAGACGCCGGACATGGTCATCCGGGATTTCTGCTGACTCGCTGTCCATTGGCCAGGCATTGCAGGTCTGTTCGGATCGATGAAGATCTGAAGGATCAGCGATACAACACCCAAAACAATAACGATTATACCGGCACCAAACGTCGACATCTGCATCCTTCCAGTCATTCACGTGGGGAGAGCTCTAACAGGCTGTTGAAAAAGTCTTTCAATTGGTGGGACAGGCATTCCTGCCTGTCCAAAATGATTCAAAAAAAATGGTTTTTCAACATTCTGCTAAATGCTTAAAACACCGAGGTCAGAGTGTCAACTGGTTCTCATCGACCAACGATAACGACGACAATACCAATCACGATGAGACCAATACCACCAATCCAGCATTTGTTCCTTGTATTGTTTTGTAGTCCAATCGTGCGGAGGACGCGGCTTGTTCGGGTCGACAAAGAACTGCGCAATCAGAAGTCCGAGGCCGAGAATCATTGAGAAAACACCCGCCGCTTTTCCGTAACTCCGTTTATCTGTTTTCCCTATCCTTCCTGTTGTTGCCGTCGATAAGGGAATGTCACTTTCTTTCCGAGAAAGAAAGTAACCAAAGAAATCTTCTCGAAATCGTATCCCGCGAGATTGATCTCCCCTGCACAGGCCGGCAATTTCGGCGCGCTAGGGGAGGTGTTATCAATTAAGATGGTCGTACTGTGCCGAAATTGGAGCGCACAACTATTCGGCCAACGCACAGCGCCAACGATTTCGAAGGCCTGTACACAAAAACCCTGACCCGAAATCGTGGCAAGGGGAGTGGAGGACAACTCCTGTGTGTTTACTTTTCCCCAATTCGATTTCTGCTCAAGGCGTGCGTTTGCCTTCAAAGGGCGAGTTGGAAAACCTATCCACGCATCATACTCCCTCCTCTCCACGACTTCGCTTGTGTGGCAATTACGGCGAGCCGCATGCAGACAAGATAATCCACCAAAGCGCCACACTGAAACACTCGTCCGAGAATTCCTCAAACGCAGTTATCCAGCTTACTTTTCTTACTGGTACTCCACCGTCGTGATTATTTCTCCACTCTTCGAATCGATAAAGATGCACAGATTTGCCATTATACACCGTCTTGTAGCTCCTCCCGTTAATCACCACCGAGTCTGTCAATCCCGTCACTTGCAGCCCGCTTATTTGCGTGACGGTTCGGAATTGCTTCACATTGGAAGTCAATCCACCCGGCCTCCTCACCGTCACATCGCTGAGCGGAGCCTGCATTCCGAAACGGGGGTCGGGGTTGCTGACAGAAGTAGTAACTGTTCCGTCGGTGGAGACGGTTCTTGTGGTTCCATTTGTCTGTTGCAGCGTTACAGTCGCTAATCGATCTTCGCCAATATTTGTAAAGCGTATATCCTCGGTTGGCAGTTTTTCGATGCGGTACGTGGTTTTGCGCCCTTCCGCTGTCATCGTTGTTACCTCATGGCCATTTTCAAGATCAGTTTGGTTTAGTTGTAAAAATCCAACAGCAGGATTTTGATGGAACGCGAGACGCCAAGGGCGAGTCATAGACAAATATTCCCTCATTACCTTTAGCATCTGTCGCGCTTGTCATCAGTCCATCCGTAGTATATGTAAACCGGACTGTCTCCCCTGCGGGATTTGCGGCCCGCCTTCGACAGTTCAAGTGTCGAAGAACAGCGAAACAACTACAACGATTGTTACTATCTCCGCGCCCCCTCTGCCTACTTTCGTTTCCCCTTGCTTCTATCTTTCGGGCATTTTAGCTTTCATATGCGATTGCTCTGAAAGGAGTCCCCAACATGAAACTCCACTTCTTAATCATTATCCTCCTGCTCGCCCTGACCACAATTCTCAGCTGTTCCGATCAAGGAACCGAACCTGTGCCCCAGGAAATGCGCGAGCTGACGCTCGCTGAGAAGAAACTGACTCAATCGAACGGCAAGCTCTGGCTCAAGCTATTCAAAGAGATGAACAACGCTGAAAACGGGAAAAACCTCTTCATCTCACCACTCAGCATCTCGATGGCACTCGGCATGACTCTCAACGGCGCGAGGGGAACGACATACGACGCAATGACAGCAACCCTGGAATTCCAGGGGATATCGTCCGAGGAGATCAACCAGGGATACCGTTCGCTCACTGAACTCCTGACCGGCGCGGATCCCGGCGTGAAGATGAACATCGCCAATTCGATCTGGTCGCGTACCGGATTTGTCGTCGAACAATCGTTCATCACCACGAACAAAACCTTCTTCAACGCGCAGGTTTCATCGCTCGATTTCTCAAACCCCTCGGCTCTCGCGACGATTAATGCCTGGGTCAATGAACAGACGAGAGGAAAGATTCCCACCATTCTCGATAATCCCATCCCCGAAGAGATCGTGATGTATCTCATCAACGCGGTCTACTTCAAAGGGACATGGACGCATCAGTTTGATCCCAAGAATACGCGCGATGCGGAATTCACCCTCCCCACCGGATCGAAGGTTCCGTGCAAGCTGATGACGATGAATTCCAGGTTCCAATACAGGGAAACGGAGAAGTATCAGGCAATTGATATCCCTTATGGCGCCGGATATTTCAGCATGGCAGTGATCCTCCCCTCGCCGGGGAGCAACATCGATGCATTTGTCGCTTCCCTGCAATCCGGGGAATGGGAATCGATCATCAACGGGTTTCAAAGCACCGAGATGCTCTTATCTCTCCCCCGCTTCAAGCTGGAATACAAGAAATCGCTGATCAAGTCGCTCAGCGCGCTGGGGATGGAGATTGCGTTCGATCGGAACAAAGCGGATTTCCGCGGAATCAACCGAAATGGGGAGCTTTTTATCAGCGAGGCGGACCACAAAACGTATGTCGAAGTAAATGAAGCGGGGACGGAAGCGGCGGCTGTTACGTCGATCGGGATTGGCTTAACATCCCTCCCCCCCTCCATGACTGTGGATCGACCCTTCGTTCTGGTAATCCGGGAACGAAATTCGGGAGCGATTCTCTTTGTGGGAAAGGTTATAGATCCGCGGGGATAAAAAGAACTATGCGCTGAGAGAATCGGCTCCTCTCAGCGCAGAAGGCTATTCTCCGGACACGGTAACAATCACCTGTCGTGTTCTCGCCCGGACGTCAAAATCCAAATGCACAATCTGCTGCCACGTCCCCACTGCCAGTTTCCCCTCACGCACGGGCACAGTCATCTCGGGACCCAGAAGTGTTGCCTGAAGGTGTGAGTGACCGTTCCCGTCATGCCATGCCTGCTCATGCCCATAGGTCTTGCTCGGCGGTATGAGCCTATTCATAATCATCGGAAGATCTTCCTTGAGACCCGGCTCAAATTCTATCGCACCAATACCCGCTGTACTCCCCACCGCAAACACGTGGACGAGACCTGTATTGATTTTCGACTTCCCCACGATCGATACGACCTTCGCGGTGATATCGTGCATATCACCGTTACCGGATGTTGAGAGCGAAAGCTCGGCTTGATATACCATACGATCAAAGAGTCGTCAGCTCTTTCTCCACTTGATTGAACATCCGAGTGAGTGGTACTGATTTTGAGCGATCGGCTCGCCGGTGGCCAGACTCGTGATTGCCTCTTTGAGTTCTTCTTTTGTCACTTTCTTCTCGTCCTGCCACGAATCATCGATCCTTCCATGGTAGACGAGCTTTTGACTGGCGTCAAAAAGGTAGATATCTGGCGTGCATTGCGCTTTGAATTCGCGCGCGACATTCTGCGTTTCATCGATGAGATACGGAAACGGAATTCCCCATTCCTCAATCTTTTCCTTCATCCGCTCTGGGGCATCCTCCGGATAATCAGGATTGATATTGGGATTAATTGCGACTGTATTGATACCGTGCTCCTTCGCGTATTCTGCGAGTCGGATCAGCCGGTGCCATACTGCAAGAGCATACGGGCAGTGGTTGCAGGTGAAAACAACAAGGAAACCTTTCGGACCAAGAAGTTTGTCACCCTGATAAATTTTTCCCAGCGGATCTTTGAGTTGAAATGTCGGCATTCGCGTTCCGAGCGCTATATCCATAGATTCGACAGCCATCGCAAAACTCCTTCTGTATAGTAGTAAATCCGTCCGAGGGATCCCCTTCTCCCCTGCGTTCTGTGGACGTTTTGGATCGACGTTATAGCGTCAGAGGTCAAACTAACAGGTTTTATGGCTGAAATGCAACCAAAAACGGCAGCCCGAAGGTACGGGACGTCTTATACCTCCGCTCCCCGTTCCTTCGAATAGAGTAGGAGGAGGCTCGGTTCGAGCCTCCGTCCCCTCATCAAACCGTACGGACGGATTTCCCGTATACGGCTTTCCTGTAAGGTTGCCCCGTCGCAGGGAGCGA
>Ga0208244_101306_pt1 | contig 14227 bp, 15 predicted proteins | sample SubbioCR12Aug_5A_FD_184828 | JGI IMG/M metagenome (GOLD analysis project Ga0208244, IMG submission 184828) | Serpentinite rock and fluid subsurface biosphere microbial communities from McLaughlin Reserve, California, USA - CR12Aug_5A (SPAdes) | ecosystem: Environmental > Terrestrial > Deep... | reverse complement strand
ACCAACAAAGTTTCAACCCAAATGCGCTACTTGAATTTCAACAAAAATATAAACAAAAGAAAATCAATCAGTTAAGGATGAAATTAGCTAAACTGGAAGCTGCATGAACGAGGAAGTTATATAAGAGGTTGCCGGTTATGGGTTTGCATTTTTACTACTAAGGTTTTAAAAGAAGGATAAGGTTTGCTTTGAATCACATAACTGCAGGTAAATGATGAAAATTAACCAAATCTAAAAAGTATGTTTAATATGGTTAATTGTTGATTGCTAATTTGCACGAAATTATCACAAAAACACCCAGCGCATCAAATAAGGAAATACCCTAATTTGCATTATGAATCTAATCCCATTTCAATCTTTTATCTTATTGTTTAACAAAATACATTACTTTTGCACTGTTTTATTTTAAGTCGTTCTTAGGAAATATTATATTATATGCTAAATAGAAGGCATCTACGCGTAAAGGTTTTACAAAGTCTTTATGCTTTTTTTCAGGCCGGAGGAAATGACCTGGCCAAGGGTGAAAAGGAATTGCTTCATGGAATAGAAAAGATATATGATCTTTATATTTACCAGTTATTGTTGCTTAGTGAATTACTGCACATCGCAGAGCTTATCATTGAAGATAAAAAGATTAAAAAACTTCCAACACCAGAAGATCTCAATCCAAATACAAAATTCATTAACAATAAGCTACTACGAGAGATAAGAGATAATAGCTTTGTTAGAAAAATTGCTAATGAAAAGAAAATTTCATGGAACGAACACCATGAAATGATTAGAAAATTGTATCAACAAATAGCCCAAAGCAAACATTTTGCTAAATATATGGCTAAAGAAAGCATAGACGTTAATTCTGATGTCGATTTTATTATTGATATTCTCTTGGATGAAATATGCAATTTTGAGCTGCTTCATTCTTATTATGAAGAATCAAGTATTTATTGGTTGGATGATTGGGAAATGGTAAATAAAATGCTTGTCAAAACTTTAAAAGGGTTTTCTGAAAAACAAAACTCGCGGTTTGAACTGATGAATTTGTATAAGGATCCTGATGACAAGGTTTTTGCAATTGAACTTTTCAGAAAAACTATTCTCAATTCTGATGAAATTTCACCAATGATTTCTAAAAGAACTCAAAACTGGGAAATTGAAAGGATAGCACTTATGGATATTTTAATAATGAAAATGGCCATAACGGAAATTCTTAAATTTCCTGAAATACCAGTGAAAGTTACATTAAATGAATATATTGAGCTGTCAAAAATGTACAGCACGCCCAAAAGTAAAATATTTGTAAACGGAGTTTTGGATAAGCTTGTAGAAGAGTTTTATGAAACCAAAAAGATAAATAAATTAGTTAAATAAAGCGAATTAATTTTTGTGTGCTTTTATTATCTGAAATAGATTTATTTTTGCTGCGTTTTTAAAGTGAATTTTTTAATCAATAATAATTTAAATTTTAAACAATGAACATTCTAACTAACATTTTATTGCTTGGTATTACTGCTGATGGTGGCGAAGGAGGTGGCTTAATGAATTTCCTACCTTTAGTTCTTATCATTCTTGTGTTTTATCTTTTCTTCATTCGTCCGAATATGAAGAAATCGAAAGATCTAAAGAAGTTTCGCGAAAACATAAAGAAAGGTGATAGAATTATAACTATTGGTGGAATTCACGGCAAAATTATTGAAGTTCAGGAACGTACTTTTACAATTGAAGTAGAAGGCGGCAATAAGCTAAGAATTGAAAAATCTGCTGTTGCTATGGAAGGTGTTTCTGAAAATCTTGCAAAAGAATAATTGCAAATCGTTTCTTGAAATAATTGAAAGTCCGGATTGGACAAACAATTTTTCACTAATTTTATGGCAATGATTAATAATCATTGCCATATTTTATTCTAAGTGTATGAAAATAAGATTGAAAAAACTTTTTAATTCATTAAAAAGCAAAGACGGTAAGAGGGCATTGTCAGTTTTTATTATCTGCCTAATGTGTTCTTTTATGTTTTGGCTATTCATAAAGCTTTCCAGACAAAATCTTATTCAATACAATTATATTGTGAAAATTACAAATATCTCAAAAGACTATTTTATTTCACCTATTGGCAAGTCTGAATTGCAGGTGAAATATCGTACTACCGGAGTGAAGTTTCTATTCTCAGGAATGTACACTACTTCCGATGAGATTAAAATTGATTTCTCACAGTTTTTAAGAACTAGGAAATCGGGTGAAACACGCTTCTATATTACCTCTCAAAGAATAGAGCAGCTCTTATTTGCAGATGCTTCAAATAATCTTGAAGTTGTGTCGATATGGCCGGACACTTTGTTTTTTTCTGCTAAAAGGGCAGTAGAGAAAAAAGTGCCTGTGTTTTTCGATAAATCAAAAGTAGAATATAGCCCCGGATTTAAATTATACGGAGATTTGATTATTGAGCCTGACTCAGTATTTGTTAGATTGCTTGAAAGTGATGCTATGAAAGTTGATGCTGCCATAGCCGATACAAAAAGTATTAAAGGACTTGAGAAAAATGCTATTCTTACACTTCCATTAATTTTGGATGCAGATGTTAGTAGATTTGAAATTTCTCCCAAATCTGTGAATGTTGCTATTGCCGTTGAAAAATATACAGAGAAAAGTTTTGATGTTGATATAGCGGTTCTATGTAATGGAGAGGTTTATGATATTGAGGATTTTCCCGAACTTAGACTTTTACCTGCAAAGGTTTCTGTAAATGTTGTTGTTGCATTGAAGGATTATAATAACATTACTCCGGATATGTTTGTTGTGGCAGTGGATTGCAATGATTTTTCACCTCACCCCAAAACACCAAGGATGTCAGTTTCATTAATAAGCCAACCGGAAAATATATTTTTGAATTCAATTACTCCAGAGAAAGTTGATTATTTAATTTTGAAGTAATGCTGAAAGTAGGACTAACAGGAAATATTGGAAGCGGAAAAACGACAGTATGTAAAGTTTTTGAAACACTTGGAGTTCCTGTGTTTTATGCAGATGATGAGGCTAAGAAAGTTCTAAATTCCCAAGTTATCATTAATAAATTAATTGAGTTTTTAGGTGAAGATGTAATTGATGCCGCTGGAAAACCCGACAGAGCTAAAATTGCCTCCAAAGTATTTAAGGATAAGCAATTGCTTGATAAACTTAACAATACTATTCATCCGGTTGTAATTGAAAACTATAATATTTGGTTAAAAGCAAATAGTCATTTTCCTTATACTGTGAAGGAAGCTGCAATACTCTTGGAGTCTGGTTATTCAAAAGATATAGATAAAATTATTGTTGTTGTTTCTGATGAAAAGACAATGATTGAGCGTGTGTCTAAAAGAGATAATGTAAGAGAGGAAGATGTTTTGAATAGACTTAAAAATCAGATGTTGCAGGAAGAAAAAGTAAAAATGGCGGATTTTGTTATAAACAATTCCGGAAACAATATGTTGATTCCTCAGATACTAAACATTCATGAATCGCTTTGTAAAATATGATGTTGGTTTTTGCGTTGAAGTATTAGTTAAATTTTGATAGATTATTAAAGTGAAATATATTTTTTCAGCACTTTTTGTTTTAATTCTTTCGTCGGGGATTTCGAAAGCACAGCAATCGGGAAGGGTTTTTGAATTTCTTAGCCTTCCTCCAACTGCCAAAGTAGCCTCTCTTGGTGGTTTAGCATCTCCTGATTTGGATTTAGACCCTGGAATGGCTTTGTTGTTTTCTTCTCAGCTCGATTCCCTAATGCATAACCATGTAAGTCTTAATTTCACTGATCATGTTTCTGATATTCACTATGGGAATGTATCCTATATCCGTGATTATAGCAGAGTTGGTACATTTGCTGCGATAATTAATTATATCAGCTATGGCAATATTATGGAAACTGATGAATTTGGTTGGGATATGGGCGAATTTTCACCTCTGGAGCTATCGTTGGGCGTGGCATGGGGGAAAAAACTTGCTGATTACTTAAGCATTGGCAGTCAAATTAAATTTATCAGCTCATCGTTTCATTCATATAATGCCACAGGGCTGGCAGCAGATATTTCTTTGTCATACAGAAATCCGGAGCATAACTTTTTAATTTCTGCTATGGTTAGAAATGCCGGTAGACAAATAACATATTATCATGGTACTTCTGAGCCTTTGCCTCTGGATGTAATGATTGGATTTTCAAAAAAACTTAATAACGCACCATTGCGATTTTCAATTGTTGCCAATAATCTTCATAGATATGATTTGAAGTTTAAAGAACAAAAGCCTCAATTTCCTAGTGATGTGGAAGAAACCCCTGAAACCACAGCTGATAGAATTCTTGACATTGGAGATAATCTATTACGGCATCTTACAATCGGATTGGAAATACTACCCGTAAAGAATTTCAACCTTAGAGTAGGGTATAATTACAGAAGAAGACAAGAACTTGGGCACGAAGGTAGAATGTCGACTGTAGGAATATCATGGGGAATAGGGGTAAGAATATCAAAGTTTGAATTTAACTACGGAAGATCTCATTTTCATCTTGCCGGTTCGCAAAACCATATTTCAATCGGAACTAATATTGACAGATTCAAAAGCAACAGAAGAACTCCGGATCAAGGTTTAAGCAACTTTTAATTACTTTCTTTTAATACTTTCTTTCTAATTATCGATAAGCCATCTCTGAATGGTAGCATTAAATTCTCTACTCTTTCGTCGTTTTGTACTAATTCATTAAATTGAATTATGCTAATTGTGTCAAAATCTTTATGGTCGGGTTTTGTTATAACTTTACCACTCCACAAAACATTATCAACAAGAATAAACCCTCCCGGACGTAATTTTTCTATCACTAGATTATAGTAATAAATGTTGTTAGGTTTGTCTGCATCTATAAAAACGAGATCGAAAGTTTCATCTATGTTAGGAATAATTTCCAGTGCATTGCCAATATGAAGTTTTATCTTCTTTTCCAAATGTGCTTTTCTGAAAAAGTTTAAAGTGAAATCTTCAAGTTCCTCATTAATTTCAATTGTGTGCAACAATCCGTCGTGAGTAAGACCTTGAGCTAGGCAAATTGCAGAATAACCTGTATATGTGCCAATTTCGAGAATTCTTTTTGGGTTTATCATTTTGCTTATGAGCATAAGCAATTTCCCTTGAAGTTTGCCGCTAAGCATTCTAGGATTAATCATTTTAGCCTGTGTTTCGCGGGCAAGTTCTTTTAAGACCAGCAATTCATCGTCGGTATGCAACATTGCATAGTCTTCGATTTCTTTAGAAATAAAGTTCATGGCAGTGTTTTTAAGGTTTGTAAATCAACATACTCATTTGCAGAGGGTCGAAAACCTGATTTGCAACTTCAAGGAGATTTGAGGTTGTTGTTTCATCAACTTTTTTATTGATTTCTTCAATTGTATCAACTTTGTTATACAGTAGAATGCTTTTTCCCAATGAAAGCATTTCATTAAAGTTAGATTCAAGTGCAATGGCAACTTGTCCTTTAAGTTGTTGCTTTGCTCTCATTATTTGTAAACTTCCCAGCTTCTCATTTCTGAGTTTATTCATTTCTTTAGTGGTTAGTTCGATTACTCTTTCTAAGAAATTCTTATCAGTACCGAAATAAATACTAAAAACACCTGTGTCGGAATATGGCTGGTAATTGCTTTCAACAGTATAGCATAGGCCGTACTTTTCTCTTAAAACCATATTTAGTCTTGAATTCAGAACCGGCCCGGCAAGAATATTATTAAGCAAAATCATTGCAGTTTTAAGATCATTATCAGCACTATAGGCTCTGTTGCCTATAACGCAATGAACTTGATGGTTTCTGCGCTTAATAGCCTTTATTTCAGGAGTGTAGCCGTTTATAGGTGCCCGGTTATTTTTTTTATTTATATAAGGAACATGTCCGAAATACTTATCAACTAAATAAATGAGTTTTTTAAACTCAATTTTCCCAACAGAGCAAATAACCATTTCATCTGTGGCGTAATTGGCTTTTATAAAGTCCTGTATCTTAATTTTATTGAATGATTTAATGTTCTTGGGAGTTCCCAAGATGTTTCTGCCCAGAGGATTGTCTTTATAGAGCAATTCGTCAAAATCATCAATAATCTGTTCGCCCGGAGAATCTTTATAGGAGTTTATTTCGTCAATAACAATATCTTTCTCTTTTTCTATTTCCTTGTCAGGGAAAGTTGAATTAAAAATTATATCAGAAAGCAATTCTAAGAATCTTGCATAATATTGATTCATAAATGACGAATGAATGCAAGTGTCTTCTTTAGAAGTGTATGCATTCACCTCTCCACCAATATTTTCCATACAACCAAGTACATGGTGGGTTTTTCTTTTAGTGGTCCCCTTAAATATTATATGCTCAATAAAATGAGCTAAACCTTGTTCGTGAATTAACTCATCTCTTGAGCCTGCATTTATTGTAATGCCGCAATGAGCAAGCAATGAATCTGTGGGCTTATGAACTATTCGTATGCCGTTAGATAATTGATGAGTTAAAAAAGTCATATTGAAATATTATTTTTTCTTTACAGCTGCAAATCTCATTCTATAAGTAGCCTTTACATTTCCTTTTATAATATTGTTGAGCTTCCCTTTAATGAGTTGTTTTTTTAGAGTTGAAATCCTATTTATCATTACAATGCCTTCGATATGATCGTACTCATGTTGAATTATGCGGGATGTTATTCCGGAAAATGCTTCAATTTGCTCTTTAAAGTTTTCGTCGAAATATCTGATTTTAATGTCAGGCTTTCGATAAATATCTTCCCTTAATCCCGGGAAACTCAGACATCCTTCATTAAATATGAAGTCTTCGCCTGTTTTTTCGATAATTAATGGATTTATAAAAACTTTCTTCATGTTTTCCAGTCCGGGTTCATCTTCAGCAAAAGGACTAGCATCAACAATAAACAACCTTATGCTTTTTCCAATCTGAGGAGCAGCTAAGCCAACGCCTTCAGCGCTGTACATTGTTTCCCACATATCAGCAATAAGTTGATTTAACTCTGGATAATCGGGAGTTATCTCATTTGCTTTTGTCGTTAAGACAGGATCGCCGTATGCAACTATAGGTAAAATCATTATTTAAAATTTGGATTCGACATTTGTTCCATATATGACTGTAGGATTATTGTTGCACTAATAGTGTCGACAAGTTCTTTGTTTTGCCTTTGCTTCTTTTTTAATCCTGAATCAATCATACTTTGCATTGCCATTGAAGATGTAAATCTTTCATCTATCCTTTTAACAGGAATGTCGGGGAAATGTTTGCTCAAACTCTTAACAAAAGGTTCAATAAATCGCGATGCATCCGATGCTTTGTTTTGCATTGTGAAGGGTTGCCCAACAACGACACAGTCAACTTGTTCTTTTGAAAAATAATTCTTCAGAAATTCGATAACATCTTTTGAATGAATAGTAGTGAGCCCGTTTGCAATAATTTGCAATGGGTCTGTAACAGCTATCCCTGTGCGCTTTTTTCCGTAATCTATTGCTAAAATTCTTCCCATAAAATATTTGCAAATATACGAAATGGATTTAAGTAATTATAAGGAATAATGGTTTTGTATTATGCTATTAGTCTGATAATATGGTTTTTCAATTGTTATTATCGGAATCACAATTTTCAATGAAAATTGCAGCATCTTTACCAAGAACTTTGCCCAAATAGTGGCTTGTTAAGTTAATTACAATGTCATCTTTCTTTGATAATTCCTGTGATGATATAATGCCTGAATCAGGGAGTTTATCTGGTATGAATATATATTTTTGATTAACAATAGGATAAACGCCGGTTTTTATTTTTTCAAGTCTTGAGTCGTATGCTTTACTGTATTCATCAGTTGTTTTTTTCTGACTTATGAAAAAATGTATTATAACCAAAGAGCACAAGATAGAAATTATAGAGGCCATTAAGTTGGAGATTTTTTTTAAGAAGTTTATTCTCGTCGTATTTCCTGCATAAAAAGAAACAACAAACATTGATAAGCATATTCCAAATGAGAGAGGAATCCATGCTCTTGAAGGACCTAAATTGCCAAAAACTATATAAAGAGGCAAAAATGTACCTATCGCTATAACAATAATTGCCAATGTTTTTAGTATAACGATTTTGTTCAGACCACGTTTGAAAATATACCCTTGCTTTGCTAATAATGCGCCTAAGAAAAACATTAAGACAAGAATTAAAACAAAAAATCCAATCCGATTAACATTAAAATAGACTGCAATGCTATCAAGAAAGATATTATCTGCAATTCGACCCATCATTGTTGTTTCAAAATCCATTCTTCTTTTTATGCCACTTCCTAAGATATTAATAGCAGGCAATAATGACACCGCTATCATTGATAAAACACTTTTGCGAAAGTATTTAGGATTTTTATAAAAGCTAAAACTAGCAACAAGTGTAAAAAATAAAAATGCAGCAAATGCAAAGTTTTCGGCTGTTCCTCCTATAAGGAAAAAACATACAAACATTGTAATCAAGGTTGTTTTATTGTTTTTCTGACTTGCTAGTTCTGCCAACCCAAATAGAAATAGTATAATCGGATAGAGGTAAACCACTGAAGCAATTGGCCAAAACCAGACTTCAATTGCATTTGTGGTAATGAAATACAAGGAAATAATGAAAATTGAAGCAATGAGTAATATATGAATTGTCTTTAAATAAATTTCAGTCACTATGAATATGTAGTTTTTAAAAAACCGGAATGACGCCCAGTAAAGCAGAGTAAAAGTTAGTAAATAGTAAATGTAGAGGTAGTGATGAAATCTCTCAAAGTCAGGGCTGAAATAGACGATTGTATTAAATATTCCGTAACTAAACCATCGTGGATTGAATTCAAAACTAATTAATGCATTTATCCATCCTTTGTTTTTAACTTCGTTATAGAACCACAGGTCATCAGACGTTGCTCTGATGTTTTCGGAAATGAAAATTAAAAAAATCACAAACAACAATGCTAATATTCCTAACAGAATAAGACTGTAGTTGTGTTTGCTGAAGCTTAATTTGTTATAAAAATCTCTCAACTGTTTTTATTTGAATTTTATTAGGGAATAAGTTGCAAAAGATGCCAGCCAGTGCGAACCTGCATATTCTCCACTGTCCATTTTTTCATAGCTGAAATTAAAATGTTGCACGCCAAGGTTAATCATTTTCTGATTTTGCAATTTGTTGCCGATTTCAAAAAGGCACCAAGCTCTGCTAAAGTTTAAACCGTCGAGATGTGCAAGTTTGCCATCGCTGGCGTCAGTCACAATTGCTGGCATCAAATATTTCTCTGGATTGTTATTAAATCCGGGCAGAAAATCATCAAGCCATTTTTTAAATTCATCTTCAGGTAATATTTTCAGCATAAGTGATGCTTCCTGTAGGCATGGCGAAAGGAAATCGAAGCCTCCGGGCTCCCAGGTTAGTGGGCAGTTTTTGTCATTGATGTAATATTCTCTCGCTTTTTCTTCAATTTTTTTGGCAAGCTCAGGATTATACTTAATTGCATAATCATAAGCAAAAGACATCCCAAAAGCAGTATTTGGATGTTCTCCTACTCTAATAGGGTAATTCAAAACATCAAGAAATTCAATAAATTTCTTTGCCAGCATATCAGATAATGGCCTTATGTTTTCACGTAGTTCAACTGCTATAGGGTCGTCCCATTCTCTAAGAGACTCGTCAAGTTTTAGAAGCCATGCCCAGCCATAAGTCCTTTGGAAAGTTTTATTATGCTCATCATCAAAGAAAAGGATTTCTTTTTCAATATTTTCTTTAGTGATGTTTTTTCTAAGCTTAACAATTATATCGTCTTTAAATTTAAAATCAGGGAATTCCCTAAGGATATTCACTAAAGTCCAATGACCATGCACAGATGAATGCCAATCAAAACATCCATAAAAAGCCGGGTGTAATTCTCTTGGTGGTGCAAGATAACTGTCGTCTCCTAGCACTTGCCCTAGTTTATTCGGGTATTCTTTATCAATACAGTCAAATGCAAAACTGTATAAATATTCTGCATTTTCATTGGAAAATTCAATTGCTAATACATCAATTTCTTTTGTTGTTTTAGAACAAGAATAAAATGTTATAGCCAAAACCATTAAGAGAATTAGTGTTTTCGATTTTTTCATTTTTTAGCTTTATTGCTTTTTCTAACGTATTTTATTATGAATATTACAGCCAAAGGTATTATTATAAAAGGCCAAATATATGATAGTCCGATAAAGAAGTAAAGTAAAAGTTCCCAGCCTTGAACAATGCCATTAATTACTTTGTCAAAGAAGTTAATCGACGTTACAAGTTTTTGGTAATACTCAATATTTAATGTGCTGAATGATACTCTGTCTTTGAGGTATCTTAATCTTCCTTCTGCAGATTCTATTTCGTTTCTTACATTTCCAATCTCTCTTTCAATTCTTAATATTTCATCTACCGATTTTGCCATCTTGAGGAGTTTTCTAAATCTGCTCTCGACTTCTTTTTTAGTTTTTATTCTGGCCTCAGTGTCGATAAATTCTTCTGTAACGTCTAGTACATCAATTGTTTTAGATTCAATTTTTGATGCTGTTTCAGATATTTGGTTAAGTAGTTGGTCGAATTTTTCAGATTCAATTCTTATTTCAATAGAATGAGTTATCCTGCTTTCTGTCATTGTAATATTATCTCTGGAAATATATCCGCCAAGAAGGGCAACAGTATTGTTGATTTTTGATTTTGTTTCAGATACGTCATTAGTCTCAAAAACAATATTACCTTGTTTTATTAGCTTTCGGATATTCTCTTTTACTATTTCAACCGAAGATCCTTCGGAATCAGTTCTTTGAGAGCTTTCAGGTGTTTCTTCATATTCAGCTAAAACATAAGCATCAGTTTCTCTGTTTTCAGATTTGCTGCATGCTAGCATTACTGGTATTATTAGCAGTAATAATAAGTTTATTTTTGTTCTCATAGCTTTTTAGATTTGTGTTTAAAATATAGTAACGAGAAATATTTGTCAATAATATATATGGAAAATTATTGTTTAAAAATCTATTCTCCTATTTTTAGTCCATAGCAAAGATGATCATATTTGATATCATCAATGTCAATTATCTGAGGCAAACATCCCCATTTTTGAAATTGATATTTTTCCAATAGTTTAATGCTAGCTATATTAGTTGCAAACAACATTGCAATTAGCGTTGTGTAATTAAGTGTTTTTGCTTTTTCAATTATTGATTTAAGTAAAATACTTCCGATCCCTTTTTGTTTATAGTTGTTGTGAACATAATAACTTAATTCGGCTGTGAATTTGAAACCTGTTCTTCCGTTTCGGTAGGGGCTAAGGCATATCCAGCCGGCAATTTTACCGTTATATTCATAAACAATTACTGGACATTTTTCAGGAGGATGATTTTCAAACCACTGTTGCCTTTCTTCCATTGTAACATGAAAGTGATCTCCTGTAGAGCATCTTGTGTCAATAGCTTGATTATAGATTTCGTTAATTTCAGGTAAATCTTGGTTATTAGCTAACCTTAATATTTGCTCCATAAACTTTGTAAAACTAAATTGAATTTGTCAATTGATATTCAACAACAATATTATGAAATTTATCGATTCAATAAGAACTTGTTTTTAATATCTTGACTTGGAGCAATGCATGAATCGTATTTGCCAAACCAAGAATATCTTTTTTTACTTATGAATTTGTAAATAATGTCTCGGATGAATTTAGGAATAATTATAAATGAGTAAAATAAGTAATGAGGAAAAGGAAGTTTTCTGAAAATCCTCAGAATAGCATTGGACTCTTTGTAGAGTTTTCCATTTTCTAAATAGATTAAGGTGTTTGGTAATGTAGAATATGGATAATCTTTATTAAGAATTTTTTTCGATACTTCCCACTGAAGAGGAGCAAAGTGAAATACATTATGCTTATCATTTCTAATTATGAAATTAACAGCATAATTGCAGAGTATGCATGAGCCATCAAAAAAAACAATAGATTTTGCATTAATATGTTTCATGCAAAATAAAACACTTAAAAATGAAAAAATGTTTATCGTACAAGGTTTTTGTTAAGGACATTTGCAAGGTCGGCCATTGTGAAAGGTTTTGAAATACTAGCAGTAAATCCATGCTTTTTAGGCTCTGACATCACAGGGTCGTCGGCGTAGCCACTGGCAACAAATACAGGAATCTCCTTGGAGATTTTTCTTATCTCGGTGATTGCCTCTTTTCCTCCCATGCATCCGGGTATAGTCAGGTCAAAAATCATAGCAGTAATTTTATTCCCTTCTGATAAATCTTTTTTGACAAAGTCTATTGCGTCCTCGCCTGAGTTTTTAAGAACAACAGAGTAGCCGAAAGATCTAAGCATTGCGCCAACAGTGTCTCTAATAACTTTTTGGTCATCCATAAGAAGGAATGTTCCTTTACCCTTGTGCATTGCTGCAGTTTGGTCAGATGCAAGAGCATATTCGTCTGTCGAAGCCGGCAGAAACACATGAAATGAACTACCTCTGCCAGAGTCAGATTCGACATCAATGAATCCACCATGTCTGTTAATTATAGAATAACAAGTTGCAAGCCCAAGTCCGTGACCTTTGATTTTAGTTGTAAAGAAAGGGTCGAAAATTCTTGAAATAATTTCTTTTGGAATACCTATGCCTGAGTCTTTAATTGAAATTTTTACATAGTTTCCTGCTTTTAATTCGGGGTGCTCTTTATTGGCTAGCGAAATATTTTGAGCAGATAATTGAATATTTCCGCCAGCCGGCATAGCTTGCTGTGCGTTTATTATAATGTTTTCAATAACCTGACTTATCTGAGATTTGTCAATAATGCAAGGCCACAATTTTTCAGGATAGTTAAATGATATTCCAACGGTTGATCCGCTAAGTGCAAATTCAGCAGTTTCTTTTATAAATGGGAACAATTCTTCTATTTTTCTTTGAGGAGCACCTCCTTTGGCAAATGTAAGTAATTGCTGAGTTAGTCCTCTAGCCCTGTTCATAGTGCTTAGTGACGCGCTTAGATATTCTTTTATTTCATTAATATTGTTTGAAGATGATGCCATATTCATTAGACCGTAAATTCCCCCCAAGAGATTATTGAAGTCGTGGGCAATGCCACCTGCCAATATCCCAAGTGATTCTAATTTGTCGGCTCTCTGTGCACTTTCTAAAAGCTTTTGTTTTTCTGTAATGTCGATAAATATTACTAAGCTTGCCTTTACACTATTGTCATTTGCATAAATAGGACAACCGGATACTTCAAGTAATACCCTTTTGCCATCAGGTCGTTCTACAATCATGTCGTTAACATGTGAAGTTAGCCCGTACATCCCCCTTATTATTGGCATTTCATCAGATGGATATGCTTTATTGGTACTGCTTTTGAAGGCTTTATAAACAACTCCAATATTTTCTTTGCTTACATCCGGCAAAATTCCTCTCCCTAAGAGTTCTTTGGCAGCTTCATTAGCAACTAAAGGTTTCCCCGATGGTGCTTCCACCATGAAAACGCCAATTGGAAGGTTCTCAAGCAAAGTAGTCAGTAGTTTAATGTGATTATCTAGCTCAGCTTCTATTCTTTTTCTTTCTGTAATATCAGTATGCATGCCAACAAGGCCTATTATATTGTTGCTGTCATCCTTAATTGAATATGCTCTTAGGAAAACATCAATTTCTTTCTTATTCTTTCCAATCATCTTAAGCTCACCAATCCATTCACCACCTGCGATAATTGTATTAAATACAGCTTTACCAATATCTTTATTTGCATATATTGTCTCAGTAGGATGAGGTGATGCAATCTCTTCAATAGAAAGTCCAAATAGGTCGTCAAATGCTTTGTTCTGATAATAATGAATTCCTTCAGGAGTAGACATTCCAATTGCATCAGATGAATATTCAACCACTTTCTGAAATTCTTTAAGCAATTCTTCTGTCTGTTTTCTTTTGGTAACATCTCTTATAAATGCATGATATCCTCCATTAGGCATTTGTTTGCTGTGCATTTCTATGAAAATGCTTTCTCCATTTTTGCGTTTAATTTCCCTTTCCGTTACTATTGACTCTCCTTTTTTTAATAGATCAAATAGCTAAGTTCTAAATATATCAGCAAATATATTATCTTTGCCAAATGAAAACAATACAAGAAATCCGCAACTTATTCCAAGAGTTAACAGGAGCATCACAAGAGCAATTACTTGATGACTTATTAAAA
>Ga0208244_101305_pt1 | contig 14287 bp, 7 predicted proteins | sample SubbioCR12Aug_5A_FD_184828 | JGI IMG/M metagenome (GOLD analysis project Ga0208244, IMG submission 184828) | Serpentinite rock and fluid subsurface biosphere microbial communities from McLaughlin Reserve, California, USA - CR12Aug_5A (SPAdes) | ecosystem: Environmental > Terrestrial > Deep... | reverse complement strand
GTCAGGACACCCCCCGGCGCGGCCGCCGTCAGCGTGCCGTCGCCTGCCGCCGCGCCGACCGTCAGCGCCGCCGCGCCGTCTTCGACCGCCACAACCGCGACCCGCAACGTCTTGCCCGCCGTGTCCACCGTCGCGGCGTAGTCGGCATTGGCCTGCGTCAGCGAGGCCACGCCGGTGTCGTCGTCCGCCAGCGTGATAGGCCCGTCCATGCCGTCGTCAACGATCCGCACATGCGCGTCCGCATCGTCGGGGATGACCGACCCCGGCCCGCGCGCGGCGATGTCGGTGGTGGCTCCGGGAACGTATGCGGTGATGCCGTTCGGCCCGTATGTCGCCAGCGCCGTGCCGTTGACCGTTGCCCACGGCCCGATGATGCCGCCCGCCAAGGGCGGCGGCGTGGCGAAGAGAATCTGGCAACGTCCGTCCTCGCCGAGCCCCTCCCCCGTGAAATTCACCGTGCCCCCCTCATAAACCAGCGCACTGAACGTCACCGCCGACGTCTGCCCCTCCGCCGCGCGGCCTGTGGACACCGTGCTGCCGCCCGAAACCGCCACCAGCGCACCCGCGCTCTCGCTGGTGTCTGCCGCCCCCGCGAACGGCACGAAATCGAACGTGCCGCCGCGCAGCATCACCGGCAACGTATCGCCCAGCCGGTCGGCATGCGAAGCCGCCGCATTGTCCAGCCTAAACGTGCCACCCGCCTCTAGCGTAATCTCTCTGGATGCTGTGATCGCTCCGGCGGCGCCTGCCACCGCCAGCGTGCCGCCTGCCACGGACGTCGCGCCGGTGTAGACGTTCGCGCCCAGCAGCGTCCACGTGCCGCTGTTGGATTTGACCACCGTGATCGTGTGGATGCCGTTGCTGATCACGCCGTCCACGCGGTTGCCGGCCGCCGTGCCGTCCAGCACGAGCGTCTTGGCTAGACTGTTGGCGGAGATCGTCACGTCGCCCACATACAGATCCGCCGTGTTCGGGATTACCGTGCACACCGGACCGGAACCGTTCATGTCGATCTTCTGGATCGTGATCGACGGCGTCCCGGAGGCCACCTCTGCCGAGCGCTCGAAGGTGAGCGACGTGCCGCTGATGCCGACCTCGCCGATCGTGTAGTTGCGCCCCACGCCGCCCGCTCCCGCGCCTGCACCGGAAACGATGGTGGCGATGTTCCAGAAGCCACTGTAGTTGCCGATCGCGAGGTTGAAAGGCGTCGCGACATCGTCATCATGCGCGAACGCGATGATGCCGCCCTCGGGCGGTGGCGAGCGGACGATGATCCGTGCCGTCCCGCCGAACGCCTGCGGGTGCGTCAGCCGCAGGGTACCGCTGTAGAACTCCATGTCGCTGTCGAAGGTGTTGGCACCCGCGAGCGTGAGCGTCCCCGTGCAATAAGAAATCAGCTTCATCGCCAGCGTGTCGCCCGCGGAGATGTTGCCGCCGATGAAGGTGTCGCCCGCCCCCCGGACATAAAGCGTCTTCGTGCCTTTTGTCCCCGTGCCGGTCGCGCCGGTCAGGTTTCCCGCCAACACCAGCGGGTGCGTGAGGCTATCGTTCCGGAACGTATGCGACGAGGCGGCCACCGTGCTACCGACCTGCACGGCTGCCTCCACACGCTGCGTCGCGGCCACCGTGCCGTCCACCGTGATCTGCCCCGCGCCCTCCCAGACCATCGGCTGCGCGTTCGCCCCGCCGGTGCCGAGCGTGTAGGCCGCCGCCTCGTTCGTGAACACCAGATAACGGATGCTCGGCAAGCCGTCCAGATCAAGCGTCGTGTTCCCGTTACCGCCGCTGTTGAAGGTCGCCGTCTGCTGGGTGCCGTTGCCCGGATAGGTGGACGACGTCCAGTTGGCGTTGTTCGTCCAAGCCGCGCTCTCCGTCCCCGTCCATGTCCCGCTGGCCGCCTGCGCCGTGGAGAACCCGAACAGGGCAAATGCCACTGCCCCAAAAAGTCCCGACCGCTGAGCCCGACTGCCCATCTTCATCTGTATACCTCCATGCTTCACAAATTTTTAAAAAGCAAAACCATCACCGCCTGCCACTCCAACTTACCTTTTTACTTTACTCCGCCCCGCCTTCCTCCCGCAATGACGATAACGCGAACTGGGCTTACGGTTTTGAGAACCGCGAAACGGCAAAGGCCCGCCCGTTCAAGGGTCGCGCCGGACGATTTCAAGCAGCGACACCGCGTTGCAAGGCAGCGTGAGCCGCACGGTTGAAAGGTCGGCAACGCGCGTCTTCCCTTCAGCCACAACGGTCTCAAGCCCCATGCGGCTGCGGATGTTCCCGGCCTCCTCGGGCGTGGGGTCCGCAGGCGAGCCCAGCTCCTTGAAAACCGTGTAAGCGTTGCTGTGCTCCCGGTCGATCCGCCAATGCGTCAGCGTGACCGGCGTCTCCGGCGCCCAGGGAAGAGCCATCTTTACCTCCACCGAGAACGTGACGCCCTCGCGGCTGTCGAGACGGTCGTGCTGGTAGTTCACGAGAACCACGGCCACCCGCCGCTCGTCCCGCGTCGCGAACACGCCCACAGGGCCTTCAGGAGGAACGCCTTCGACGTGGACAAGCTCCGCCCCAGCTTTGCCGAGCAGCGTGTAGGCGTTCAGCAACGGCTTGTGAAACCCGTTCTTCGTGTGCAGCGTCCGGTAGCCCATGAAATCGCGCGTCGGCGGCTTTTCGTAGCCGGAGGCGCAGAACGTGAACCCCTCGATCTTCCGGTCATTCTCCCGCCGCAGACGGATGTGACGCTCCACCCAGCAGACCAGAAAGGCCGCGCCGTACTCGGAGTTGCGGACATCCGCCTTGGGCTGCGTATCCACACCCTTCGTACCTCCTGATGTCTCGCCCCACTCCTCGACATGGATCGGAACCGCCCGCAGCGCCGGATACGCGTCGCGCAGGTCGGCGAGGCGCGTCTGCTGCTCGATGAGATACGCCACGTCCGGGAACTCCCGCCCCGGCCCCCCTCCCCCGCCGCTGCCGCCATACGTGTGCACCGCGAGAAAGTCGACCGGCGAGCCCGTCCCGCCCGTTGCGTGGTTGGTGCCCGAGGTGACGTGATCGAGGAAGAAGGTGAAGTTCTGCGGCTTTTTGTACGTCCCCGTGGAGGTCAGCGCCGGCCCGCCGATCCTGATCTCGGGGCAGACGCTCTTGACGCCTTTGGCGAAGTGGTCGTACAGCTTGAGATATTCGGGGAGGTCGGCCTTGTGCCAGAATCCCGCGAGATCCGGCTCGTTCCAGCAACGGAACGTCCATTGCAAGACCTCGTCACGTCCGTATTTGGCGACCACGTGCCGGGTGAAATCCGCGCACAACGCCTCCCACTGCCGGTAATCCTTCGGCGGTGAGATGCACACCGTCACCCCGGTCGGCCGCTTGAGGACGGACTTCGGGTACGCGGCCAGCGCCTCCGGCATTCCGAAGAAGACGACCTTCAGCTTGTTGCCTGTCGCCAGAATCATCTGCGCCATTTTGTCGAACCGGCTCCAGTCATACGTGACCGTGCCGTCGTCCGCCACGCGCGCCGCGTGCTCCGGCTGGTTGTAAATCCGCACGTACTGCCGCGCCGCGCCCGCCTCAGCCATGAGCCTCAGCAGCGCCTGCCCCTGCTCGGTCTCCAGCGATTCGGTCGGATGGATGATCTGGCTTGCCCAGAAGGGCTCCAGCTTGCCCGACACCCGGTTGGCATCGACCGTGACGCGGAGCCCGCCGTCGGGCCCGGCCATCACCGCCCCTGCCGCAAACGCCGCGACGACCGCCGCCGCCGCCCTCACGCGAACACCGCCGCGTCCGCGAGAATCAGCGGGTAGTCCGCCAGAGGCAGCGTGTCGAACGAGCCGACCTCATACAGGAGCCCCGTCAGCGGATCGAGCAGTGTCGGTTTCGCCATCCGCGCCTTGTCCGCCTCGCCGATGACGATCTTGACCGGCCGCGCGGGCATGTCCGTCATCAGGTCCGCCACCGCCCAGTACGCCACCAGCGGCTTGCCGTGCCGCGTGAATCCCGCCGCCGCGGTCTTCACCCCGTCAGCCCCCTCAAGTTTGAACGTCATCTTGTGCCGGACCGTCTCCGCGTCGAACAGCGCGCACAGGTTCTGATACGCGAAATACGCCGGTTTCGGCGTGTAGTCCTCGCCCCGCAGAATCCCCTTCAGGTTCACCTTGCCCCGGTAGCCGATCAGATCCACGATCAGAAAATAGGAGGTCAGCTCGATCTCCAGCCGCAAGTCGCTGAGGACGCGCCGCAGCAGCCACTTGGCCTGCCGCGTCTCGTTCCAGTCCTGCTGGCTCAGCGCCCCCGCGCTGCCTTTCTGCGACGGGCAGCCGTTCTCGCCCTGCCACAGCCCGATGTGCGCCGCGCCGTGTTCCTTCAGCAGGCTGCGGAGCTTGCCGACATCCTCGTCGTAACCCTGCTCCGGAATCGGGCGGTACGGGTGATACGAGACCTTGTCCACATGCTTGGCCAGCCCGTTCTCCAGACACGTCTTGAAATACCCGTGCGGAACACCGGCGAACCCGCACCCGATGATTACCGCTCCGGGCACCTTCGCACGGATCACCGGCGCGGTCTGCGCCACCAGCCGCGTGTAGGCCGCCGCGTCCGGCTCGCCCGGTTTCCAGAAACCTTTGATGTTCGGCTCGTTCCAGATCTCCCAGTGCGTCACCCGCCCCTTGAAGTGCTCCGCCAGCTTTTCCGTGTACGCGAGCCACGCCTTCATGGCCTCCTCGTCGAAAACCGGCACCCACCCCACCGCCGTGGCGTCGGCCTTCGGCGTGTAGACCGGATTCCCGTAGCCGAGGTTGAACCACGGCTGGATGCCGATCTTGAGCAGGCTGTCCACCACCTCGTCCAGCCAGCCGAAATCATACACTCCCTTCTCTTTCTCACACCTGACCCACCCGGTCTGGCAACGCGCCCACTTCACGCCGAGCTGCGCCGCGTGCGCGTAGGTCTTGACCGGATCGAAGTGCTGCCGGTCGAGTGTCTCGTACCCCACCGAGAGCGGCGAAGCCTTGATCGCCGCCGAGGGCCGCGTCTTGAGCTTCCCGGCTGGCTTCAGCCCGCATGCCCCGAACACGTCCTGTTCCTGCGCCCACAGGCGGCAAGGCCCGAATACCGCCGCCAGCGCCGTCCCCAAACTCCACCGTCCGAAATTCCGTCTCGTGATACGCATACCGCTCTCCTCCCCTTCATTTATAAAACACGACCTTCACCCGCGCTCCACATCCTCGCACGACTCCAGTCGGAAGGGCTCCCCCTCCGCGCCGTCCAGCTCGATACCCTTGAGCCGCAGCCCCTTCACGTACGCCGCCGACACGCCGCCTTTCGCCGTGACACGCACATTCTCCAGCGTGATGTCCTCCATCCGGTTCTCTTCGAGACCCTCGATCACCACCGCGCGCTTGGCTTTGGCGCACGTCACGCCCCGGATGTGGAAGCCGCTGAAACGCGGCTGCGCCCCGCTCACCGAGTCCGGCTTGCTGTAGCGGAAGGTCATGTGGACCGCCGCGTCGCGGATGTTGTCCATCGTGATGTCCTGACACCAGATGTTCTCGACGTAGCCGCCGCGCCCGGGGATGGACTTGAAACGCAACCCGATATTCGTGCCGTTGAAAGCGCAATCGTGCACGAACACGTTGCGGATGCCCGCCGACATTTCGCTGCCGAACACCACCCCGCCGTGACCTTTCTTTGTGCGGCACCGGCGGATAATCAGGTTCTCGCACGGCTTGCCCACCGCCCACCCGTCCTCGTCGCGTCCGGCCTTGAGGCAGATGCAGTCGTCGCCTGTGTCGAGCAGGCACTCCTCGATCAGCACGTTGCGGCAGCAGTCGGGATCGATCCCGTCGTTGTTCGGCCCGTGCGTCACCACGCTCACGCCGCGCATGATGAGGTTCTCGCAGCAGAACGGATGGATGTTCCACGACGGCCCGTTGTTGATCGTGAACCCCTCCAGCAGCACGTTCGTGCATTCGATCGGCTGGATGAACGGCGGCCGCACGCCCGCCTCCTCACTGGCGAACACGCGCTGCTCGATCGGCACGCCCGTGGCCCCAGCCCGGAACAGTTGCGTCATGCCCGGCTGCCGCTTCTTCCACGGCCACCACACCTCGCCCTGACCGTTCAGCGTGCCCTTGCCCGTCACCGCGATGTTCACGCACCGGTGCGCGTAAATCAGCGGCGAGTAGCCGAAACAGCGCACGCCGCCGCGTTGCATGTAGACCGGCGGCAGATAGTCCTCGAACTTCTGGCTGAAGCGCAGCTCCGCGCCCTCCGCCACGTGCAACTCGACGTTGCTCTTCAGGTGGACCGGCCCCGTCAGCCACACGCCCGCAGGCACCAGCACGCGCCCGCCGCCCGCTTTGGCGCAATCCGCGACCGCCGCCGCGATCGCCTGCGTGCAGGCCGTCTGCCCCCCGGCGTTCGCCCCGTGCTTGCGGATGTCGAACACCCGCGCCGGAAAGACCGGCGCCTTCAGCTCCGGCATCGCGAAGGGAGGTTTCAGCACCCCGCCTGCCGCCGCCCGCAACGTCCCCGGACGCCACACCGCCAACGCGGCACCCGCGCCCGTCATCATTCGGCTGAACGCTCGTCTCGTGACACGCATCGCACCCCTCCTCGCATCACCGCGGGTTCTTCGGATTGAATCCGCCGGGGAACGGCTTGGCCCCCGGGATGAACAGGTAGAGGCAGGCGCGGCGGTCGCTCTCGCCCATGAAGATCGTGCCGTCGATGCCCGCCGTGATCGCGTCGAACTGGTACGCCCGCTTGGCGTAGTAGGGACTGCGGTCCACCGTCAGCCCGCCCCAGTCGAAGAATCCCTCCACGCCATCCAGCCCGTAGCTGAAAAGCTTGCACGGCTCCTCGAACTCGCCGCACAGCAGGTACAGCCGGTTGTCCGGCCCGAGCGTCATGCCGCGCACGCGGCGCGACAGGCGCGGCTTGCCGAGGTTCACCAGACGGTCGCGCTCGGGCGTCAGCAGGAACAGGTAGCCGTCGGTCGTCGCGCCGTAGAGCGAGCCGTCCGGTGCCGCCTGCCACGCCTCCAGCACCGGATAGCCGTAGTAGTTCCACGCCTCGTAGTACTCGCCGGGAATCTGCATGTCGGTGCGCACGATCTTCCGCGCCGCCGGGTCGTAGTACACCACGCGCCCGTCCTCGCCGGACGTGTAGACGCGCCCGCCCGCCGCCACGTGCAGCGCGCGCGGCACGCTGCGCCAGTGGCGCTCCGGCCCGGAATACACCTTGCGCTCCAGCAACGGCAGGTTCTCGACCGTCCGGTTCTTCTCCAGATCCCACGCGAAGAACCGCGCGTCGGGATAGGTGATCCCGTACAGTCGCCGCGCCGGCGCATCCAACGCCAGCGCGTAGATCGTGTTGCCCTTCACCGGCACGCCGAGATCCTCCAGCGGACACGCCTCGCCCGGCAGCCGCGCACCTGCGTCGCTCGCGGCCGGATCGTAGCGGTAGAGATGCCCGCCCTCGTATTTCGCGTACGGCGCGGCGACATCCTTCCACAACTGTAGCTCGATCGCGCGGTAGCCGCCGGGGAACTCCTGCGTCAGCGCCACCGGCGCGAGCATGCTCAGCCCCCCGCCGATCAGCAGCGTGCCGTCCATGTCCTCCACCAGCGTGTGGTAGACGCCCTTCGCGCCGCTGATCGGCCCCAGCGGGCGCACCTTGTTGATTGCCCGGTCGTACAGGAAGAGGTGCGACGCGCTCTTGCCGCTCGTCGCGCCGTACACGATCCCGCTCCGCGCCGTCAGCAACGCCGTGATCGGCGTGTCGTCCGCCTCGATGGCGTTGACGTCCGGATACCCCAAATCGCGGTAATCCAACCGGTGCGCGTCGAAGTTGGGGTTCACCCACTTCTGCGCCCGCGCCGCAGGGGCGAACGCCACGCCAAACGCCACGGCGAGCGCGATCCGCCTCGCCACACACGCCCGACCTCCGGCCTCAGTTCTCTGACCTCCATTTTCCGACCTCATCATTTCGCACCTCCCTCTTCCGGCGTGTAGCAGAGCAGGGACATGCTAAACGGCCATTTGTTGTCGATCTTGTTCGCCACGCGCTTCGGGTCGCGCTCCTCGACCGCGCCCACAAAGTAAAGCTTCCCGTCCTTCTGCCCCGTGCAGGCGCCGCCCAGCCCGAACACCCGCCGCCCGTCGTGCGTCCGCAGGATGCCCAGCTCGCGCCGCTCTTTCGTGTCCAGATCATACTCGATCAACGCCGACTCCGGCGGCACGTCCTTGCCCGTCAGGTGCGCCGTGAACTTGCGCTCGTCCGCCACGTCCCACGACGTGCCCGCGTAATCGAACGCCACCGACACCACCGGCGCGTAGTAGAGCTTGCGCTGCGGCGTGATCGTGAGCGCCAGCGTCGAGACCGGAATCAGGCTCGGGTCGGCGTTCAGGTAACGGTCCGCGCACAGCCGCACCAGCGGCGTGATCGTCCCCTCAGGCCCCGCGTACGGGTCGAACCGGAAGAGCATCGAGTCGCCCACCACCACGCCGTACGCCACGCGCTCCTTAGGTTCCCACTCGATCACCCGCCAGTACACCTTGCGGTCGAGCATCGGGTTGGACATCGTGCGCGGCGTGGCCCGCGGGTCGAGCGGCACCCGCGTCCCGCGCAAGTCCAGCAGGCGGTCACTCTTGGGATCGTACTTCCACACGCGCCCGATCGGGAACGAGCCATAGACGTTGCCCTCGTCGTCCGCGAAGATCGTGCGGCAGATGTCCCAGTCGTCCACGCGCCCGAGGCCCACCGTGACCCGCGTCTTGAGGTCGAGATAATAGAGGTGCCCGTCTTCCGCCAGCCCGTAAAGCCGCTGGTACTTCGGTTCCAGCACCATCCCGAGCAACCCCCACTGGCGGTTGATCTGCCCGAGGTTCTCCAGCTGCCGCTTCGCCGGATCATAGCGGAACCAGTGCGGCCCGCGATAGCTCGCGGGATCCACGCACTCCGGCCCCGTGTCCTCGCAGAAGTCCCCGAAGTAGACGCGCCCCTGCTCGTCCTCGCTCATCCGCACGTGGATCTTGCCCGAGGTGCGGATGCCCTTGCCGCGCTCGCCCTTGAACACCGTCAAGTCCGCCACGTGGTGCATCCGCGCCGTCTGCGGATCGAACTCGAAGAAATGCGCCGCCTCCGCGTGCGTGCAGAGCCCGATGTAGAGCTTGCCGCTCTTCGCGGCGTACAACGCGCTCCACATGCTGTCCTCCAGCCCGCTCCCCCCCGTGAACTGATGCGCCTGCACCGTCACCAGCCGTTCCCCCGCCGCCTGCGCGCCAAGCGCCGCAAACAGGCATGCCGCCGCCGTCCGTCTTAACCTTCGTGTCATAACATCCCTTTCCATGGCGGTGTATCATAGCCCCACCCCTGATACCCGGCAATTTCTCAAACGCGAACTCGGCTTACGTTTTTGCGAACCGCCCCCTCTCCGTGCTTGTACGAAACCTCACCCGCGGCCTATACTGCCACTATGAAACGTTCGGCGCGCACACAGATGCCGCAGGTCGCGGTGCTGCTGGAGACCTCGCACGGCATCTCCCGCATGATGCTCCAAGGCATCCTCAAATACGTCCGCGTCTACGGCCCGTGGAGCCTCCACACCGCCGTCGGCGGCACCAGCGACCTGAAGGTCCCCGACCTCCGCCGCTGGAAAGGCACCGGCATCATCGGCCGCGTCACCACCGACGCCATCGCCCGCGACATCGTCGCCTCCCGCCTCCCCGCCGTGCTCTTCAACCCCGGCGACGCCTACCTCGCCCCCTCCCACCCGCTCTCGAAATGCTCCCGCACCGAAAGCGACTCGACCGCCATCGGCCGCCTCGCCGCCGAATACTACCTCGGCAAGGACTTCGCCTACTTCGCCTTCGTCGGCGAGCCCGCCGGCATCAACTGGTCGCTCACCCGTCAGGACGCCTTCGCCGCACGGCTGGCCAAAGCAGGCAAAACCTGCCACCTCTACCCCCTGCCCCCGAAACGCCTGACCGCGTGGGACGCCGAACGCCCGCGCCTCTGCGACTGGCTCAAGTCCCTCCCAAAACCCGTCGCCCTCTTCGCCGCCAACGACGCGCGCGCGCGGCAGGTGCTCGACGCCTGCCTCGTCGCCGACATCGCCGTGCCCTACGAGGCCGCCGTGCTCGGCGCCAATAACGACCTCCTCATCTGCGAGACCTGCATCCCGCCCCTCTCCAGCATCGCGCTCGACGCCGAGAAGGCCGGCTACGAGGCCGCGCGCATCCTCGATGAGCTGATGCGCCGCCCCGCCACGCCCCGGCAGGTCTTCGCCTACGGGCCCACCGGCGTCGTCTCGCGCGCCTCCACCGAAACCATGCAGGTCGCCGACCGCCTCGTGATCCGCGCCCTCGACTTCATCCGCATCAACGGCGGCCTCACCATCCGCGTCTCCGACGTCGCCGCGCACCTCGACCGCTCCAGCCGCTGGCTGGAGCTGCGTTTCCGAGAGACCCTCGGCCACTCCGTGCACGACGCCATCCAGCGCGCGCGCATGGCCACCGTCTGCGCCATGCTCAAGGAGACCGACCTCCCCCTCAACGCCATCTCCAAGCGCTGCGGCTTCGCCCACCCCAACCACCTCTGCACCCTCTTCCGGCGCGAATTCGGCACCACCATGACCGACTACCGCCTCGCCTGCGGCAACACGCGCTGAGAACACGCCGTGGCCGCGCCTCACTCGTCCGCCCAGATCCGCGCCGCATCGGCGTCGAACCACAGCAGGCCCTCGCTCGTCCGTGTCACGTAACGGCGGTCGAACCGCCCGTCATCCGCCGCCGGCAGCACCGCCGCGATCAGCCGCCCGTCATCCGCCTGCCCCGGCAGGAAGATCGTCCGCCCCCTTCCCACTGTGCGCGTCAGCGGACGCAGCGCTTCCTGATCCGGCACCATCCGCAAAGACGCCACCGAGGCCGGAGCCTGCTCCGCCCCTTCACGGATCACCTCCACCTGCCGCACCGAAACGCCCAACGCGCGCGTGTCGCCGTTGCCCGGCTGGTGCTCGGAAGGCCGCCACGTGGCCACCTCCAGCGCGAGACGCGCCACCCCGCCCGTGCCGGCAACCGCCGCAGGAATCTCGAACGCGCACTCCTGACGTCCGGCCTTCGCGATGCGCCCGACCGGTTGCCCGTTGACCGTCACCGCGACGCCTCCCGTCCCCAACGCCAGCCGGGGCACCGACAGGCTGAGCTTCAGCGTATGCCCCGCCCCCGCCGTCACCGGCAGCCACACGCCCGGCTTCGCCCCGCTCCAGCGCATGGTCGCGTCCGGCACCTCCGTCCATTCGCGCCCCTTCTCGCGCTGGCTCCAATCGCCGTCCAGCCACGCCTCATCCTCGCGGCTGCCGACCTTGAGCACCCAGCGCGCGGGCGCCGCACCTTCGAGCGCGGGCCGCAGCAAAGCCCCCGTCGGCACCGCGTCGGAAAACAGGCGCGTCCGCCAGCCGACGTGGTCGTAGAGCTTCGCTCCCAACGTCTCGCCGGGCCGCGTCGCCGCCACGAGGAGTCCGCCCTTACGCACCCACCGCTCGATCGCGGCGGCGCTTTCCGGTTCGAGCACGGACGACGCGCTCAGCACCAGCGCGCGATACCCCTTCAGGTGGCCGTCGGCCAGCGTCCGCCGCGTCACGAAGTCGAGATCCGTCACGTCGCACAGCGTACGCGCCAGCGCGTAACTCCGCGCGTTCGCCCCCGGCTCCAATGCCCATGTCTCACGCGAAAGGTAAAGCGCCACGCGCATGTCGCCGCACGGCTGGCGCGGCGTCAGCCACCGCGCGTTGGCTCGGAAATTGGCGAGCGCCTCCGCGCCCTGCCCCAGCGTGTTCGGCGTGTAGTCGTGCAGTTGCCGCGCCCCGGAGGCCGTCGCGTTGTAAATGCGCGCCACCACGCCCTTGGCGTCCACCTTCGACGCCGGCTCGAAGCCGCAGAAGGTGCCGTACAGGCGCGTGGCCGTGGCCACCTCGCGCGTGAGCGCGAAGTTGTTCGCGTAGTCGCTGCCCTCGTTGGTGATGCGCACGCCCGCGCCGTAACGCGCGATCGCCGCAGCCTGCGCCGTGAAGTCCGCGCCCAGCGCCGGATTGCCGTCGCCGCCGGTGCAGAGGTAGATGGGCGTCTTGGGAAACACCTTGCGGACGCTTTTCACCCAGAAGACCGACCAGTCGGTCATGGCCTGCTGATACCACTCCGCCATGTCCGCGCACGCGCGGTCGCTCGGCGCCCGCTCCGGCAAAAAGGTCGCCACCTCATCGAACGCCGCGTAGGCCGTCCCCCACGCCGCGTTGAGACGGCTGACGCGCCCGTATTTCTTCGCCATCGCACCGCGGAACGCCGCGACCGCGTACGCGTCGCCCGCCCACCAGCCGAAGTGGTTGTGGTAACTGCCCGTCAGCCGCGCGGTCCAGCCGCCTTCCGGCCCGGCGGGGTAGATGCTCTCGCCGTAAATGCCGGTGACCCCCAGCAGCACAGACTCGATGACACCCGTGTCCCGGTAACGCTCCGCAAAGGCCCGCAGGAACCGCTCGACCTGCGGCCGCAACGCGGGGTTGAAGAGGCTCTGCACCTTGCTCTCCTGACCGTGTTCAAGGCACCGGTACGTGTGCGAGTCCGCCGACGCCTGAAACCAGAGCGGCGTCGCGTAGGCCGGCCCCGCGATGAGGAACGGCACCCACTTGAGCCCGGCCTTCTGCAAAACCGACACCTGCCTGTCCCACACGCTCCAATCCCACTGCCCCTGCTGCGGTTCCACGCCCGCCCAGTCGACATAACTTTCCACGCTGGTCACGGAAAGCGCCTTGAACAGCGCCGCGTCCGCCGCGTTCGCGTCGTTGCCGAATGTCAGTTCCATCCCCGCCGCACGCGACACCGCCACAGCCCTCAGCGCCTCCTCATCGACCCCTTGTTCCGCCGTGAACCCCTCCGGCCTGTCGGCACTCACCGTGATGCGCCGGAACGCCACGCCCGGCGCAGAGAACCGGAAGTCCGCGCCGTGGTTCTGACCGTGCCCGAGGCGGAGCTGCGGCAGGCGGAAGTGCAGCGTGCGCCAGCGCCCGGTGCCCACCAGCAGATAGGTGTTCTCCGCCGCCGTGTAATAGGTGCTCAGGTTCGGCGTCCCCGCCGCGCGATCGTACTGCACGCCCACACGCGCGACGCGGTCGTCGAAGACCTCTGCCGACACGTACGCGTCGACCGGTTCCGGCCCGTAATCCGGCTGGTCGATCACCACATACAGGTACTGCCCCCGTTCGCCCGCCACGCGCCGCGCCATCACGCCGCCCACGGTCTCCGGCGCGTTCTCGCCATCTCCGCCCGACGGCACCCGCAGCCCCGCGCCCTCGTTGCGCTCGCCCAGCGCGACCTGCAATCCGGGCCGCGCCGCCGCCAGACACGCGCCGCCCCACGCCAACGCGAAAACCACGCGCCTTATCGCCGCATACGCCATACGTCCCTCCTCTCCCTGCCCCGCCGCACGCCTCACGCCGGCAGCTCGAACCCCTTGCGGTAAAGCTTGCGGATCAGTTCGTCCGCCTCGGGCGCGTTCTTCGCCCGCATCGCCGCCGCGTCCCACTCGATCCGCCGGCCGAGCCGCACCGGCAGAACGCCCACCAGCAGCGCCTCCGTGAAGGGCGCCGAATACCAGAACCCCGCCTGCGCGTCCTGCGGCCTGCCCGCGACGCACGCCTCCACCCACTCCTTGCGGTGGCCCGGACTGCGCGGGATCGTCTTCTCGGGCCGCACAAATTCGCGCATCGCGCTCTCCGGCACCAGCCGCGGCGCCCCGGACCAGCCGCCGCACAGGATCACGCCCTTCTCGCCGACGAAATAAATGCCGTTGTCCCCCAGCGTCCGGTCTGCCTCCAGCCCCGGCGGCGGAGGAGGCAGCTTGCCGCCGTCGTACCACACCAGCTTCACCGGCCCGCGACCGCCCTTCGCCCCGAAGTGCCACGTCACGACACTCCACAGCGGGAAACTGTCCGGGTTCGTCTCCGACGTCACCGCCTCCACCGCGTCCGGCGCGCCCAGATCCAGCGCGTACCACGCCGGGTCGGCGTTGTGTACCATCATGTCCCCCAACGCGCCGCACCCGTAGTCATACCAGCCGCGCCATTTCCGCGGCACGTAGTCCGGATGATACGCCCGCGCCTTCGCGGGCCCCTGCCACAGATCCCAGTCCAGCGTCGGCGGCACCGGCGGCGTGTCCGCCGGGCAACGCCGCCCGTGCGTGTCCCAGAACGTCCCCGGCCGGTCCGACCACGAATGCACCTCCTTCACCGCCCCGATCA
>Ga0208244_101304_pt1 | contig 14296 bp, 17 predicted proteins | sample SubbioCR12Aug_5A_FD_184828 | JGI IMG/M metagenome (GOLD analysis project Ga0208244, IMG submission 184828) | Serpentinite rock and fluid subsurface biosphere microbial communities from McLaughlin Reserve, California, USA - CR12Aug_5A (SPAdes) | ecosystem: Environmental > Terrestrial > Deep... | reverse complement strand
AGGACCCTATTGCTCTTCAGACCCCTGTGGGTGATGAGGATACGGAGCTGGAAGACTTTATCGGGGATAAGAACAGTCCCTCTCCCTATTCGGACGCAGAAAGGATCGAGATCTCGGAACAGATTCAGCGGGTGCTGAGGACCCTGACCCCCAAGGAAGAAAAGGTGATACGGATGAGATTCGGCATCGGGGCAGAGAGAGACCACACCCTGGAAGAAGTGGGAAGGCATCTTTCCATCACGAGAGAAAGAGTGCGTCAGATAGAAGCAAAGGCGCTACGGAAGCTTAAACATCCCAGCAGACTGAGAGCGCTGAAACTGCTGACGACTTAGGATAACGTCCGTTATCGCCGGATAACAGGTCCACCATCCCGCTCCCGCGAGCCTGCAGGAGATTCCCTCCTACTCTGCAGGGGGATAAATGCCTATCAAGTCTCCTACAGAGACCTCTTTTCCAGACTTCCTGACGATGGCCATACAAGTGGCGTCTTTTAAATTAATTACCTGAACATATCCGTTAGGAATGTTGTATTTTGCTCTGGCGGTCATTCCGAGAATGTCGCCTATCTCGAGGCCGTCTTTCCGACCCTTGTCGAGGAAGACGATATCCAGATGGCCGTTCAGGGTGCGCCTGTGTTTTGTCGCCACAATATATCCTGCAATGCCAGGCGTTCTCGGCTTATCGAGCAGATAAGGCGGTTCCATGTCATAAAAATCGGCGAGAAGGTCTCCGACGAGCACATCACTATAGGAAGCGGGTATTTTTACCTTGATCTCTCCGCTCTCCTTTCCTACAACCTCGGCCATTCCGCGAACATCTATAAGATATCCCATCATCTTGCCTGTTTCAGGATGTTTGACCTTTCCCAGTGAGCGGATTATATAGAACTTATCGCCTTTCTTTACAGGGTTTGGCGTCCTGATGTATGCATAATCGTCTTTCCCTAAAAGCGTCCTTTCCGTGGGGGCGCCGATGACCTCTCCCTTGCTGTCGATGGTGTCAGCGATATAACCAGTGGAGGTGAAGGTATCCTTGTCAACGAGGTAATCTTTTTCCACCGGCCGAATTACAACTGCCGGCTCTTCTTTTTTCACCGGTTTCACCGGAGGCATGATCTCGGGCGCCGGCATGGCTTTCTCAACAGGCGGTGGCGGCGGAACCTGCTTCTGGAGCAGGTAAAGGGGTATCCTGATTTTCTGACCGGGATAGATAAGGTCCGGATTCTTCACCTCGGGATTTTCCTTCCAGACCTTTGGCCAGAGAAAGGGATCGAGGATCTCCTTAGAAGAGATATCCCAGAGAGTATCCCCCCTCTTTATCGTATATTCTTTATAGTCCTCCTGCTGGGCCAGTGCAATGCCTGCAGCGAATGCACCAAACATTATGATGATCAAGAAAGCCGGAGCGTATACACTTCTGATTATCTTTGCCATGTGCCAATGCCCTCCTTTTCACTATTAAAAATAACCAAGATGAGCAAAAGTGTCAAGTTTTTATTTAAAGGGGGAGACGCAGCGCATGGTAAAATTATGTATTTTCGGGGCAAGTTACTTTATCGCCTCTATCCCCAAATATGGCCTCAGAGCATCGGGAATCACGACGCTTCCGTCTTTCTGCTGGTAGTTTTCAAGGATCGCCACCACCGTCCGGCCTATGGCGAGGCCGGAACCGTTCAGGGTATGCACGAATTCTGTGCCCTTTTTCCCTTCACGCTTAAACCGTATATTTGCCCTCCGCGCCTGGAAGTCCTCGAAATTGGAGCAGGAGGATATCTCCCTGTATTTCTGCTGCCCGGGCAGCCAGACCTCAAGGTCGTACGTCTTTGAGGCCGAGAACCCCAGGTCGCCGGTGCAGAGCGCAACAACCCTGTACGGCAGGCCGAGCTTCCGAAGTATATCCTCAGCATCCCCTGTGAGCTTCTCCAGTTCGTTATAAGAATCTTCAGGTTTCACAAACTTCACCAGTTCCACCTTATTAAACTGGTGCTGCCGTATAAGCCCCCTCGTATCCTTACCGTACGAACCGGCTTCCCTCCTGAAACAGGGGGTATAGGCGGTGTAATACAGCGGCAGGTCTATTTCCCGCAATATCTCGTCCCGATGAATATTGGTCACAGGCACCTCTGCCGTGGGGATGAGATAAAATTCAGGGTCGGCAATCCTGAATAGTTCCATCTCGAATTTCGGGAGCTGGCCCGTGCCGGTCATGCTCTCCCGGTTTACGAGTATCGGCGGAAACACCTCAGTGTATCCCTTTGAGGAATGTAAATCCAGCATGAAGTTCATAAGCGCCCTTTCGAGCTTTGCGCCCGGCCCTTTCATCAAGGCAAAACGTGCGCCTGCTATCTTTGATGCCCTGTCAAAGTCAATGATCCCCAGCATTTCCCCGATATCCCAATGGTTGAGTGGTGGGAAATCTAACTCCTTCGGTTCTCCCCAAGTTCTTACCACCACGTTCTCTGTTTCGTCTTTTCCTACCGGTACCGACTCATGGGGGATATTGGGGATATATCGAAGAAAGATTGTCTCTTTCTCGTCAATCTCCCTTAATGTCTCATCAAGCTCTTTAATCTTTTCCGAAACGCCTTTCATTTCGCTCAGGAGTGAGGAGGCATCTTTTTTCTCTCTTTTCAGTTTTCCAATCTCTTCGGATACTACATTTCTCCGGTTGCGGAGCTCCTCCACCTCTTTGAGTAACTGTCTTCTTCTCTCCTCCAGGTCAAGGAACTGACCAAGAGTTAGCTGGACCTCCTCTTTTTGATCCGAAGAGACAGGTATCTCAAATGTCGCAGAAAAAGCTCCAATTCCTCTTTTTTCAAGGGCTTCCCTGAGCTTTTCAGGATTGTCCCTCACGAATTTTATATCGAGCATTGCTACTCCTTTAGCAAAGGTTCTTTTATTAGCTATAATAAACTACTTTCAAAACTTATGGAAGTCAAGAAGGGAATTGTGACAGTGATGAGCGCCAAAGCAGGAATGTCGGGTGAAGAAGTTTTGGGCGACACCTCTTTGCCCCAGCGAATCTGCCAAGCGGAGAAGTATTAGCCGACTACCTTTCAAATTCGGATAAGATCGTGAGCATTTCAGAAGGGCTTCATCTCCGGGTTCCGCGCAATAGCAACGCCCTTACCAACCGTGCCTCTTCATAACTCACCGCGCCATTGAAATGCTCTATCACCGGGCCCAAGGCCCACTGGCCGAGTGATAAAAAGAATTCCTCGATCTCTTTCCTTTTTGCCGGATCAACAAGGCGGTCTATATCAATGTCCCGACCCTCCTGTATCAGCCGTTCAAGGTGTGAGGAGATGGTGGACAGCGATAGGTTGCGCTGTTTGGCAATGTCCTCAAGGGACACGCCTCTTTGGAAAAATGCATAGGTCTCTTCAACGGTCTCGCCCTTTTTCCTCATTTTCGACCCGTCGGCATCGGGATGGATGAAATCGGCGTCTTGTCTTTTGGTTATTGCAATGCCGGGATTCTCACTCAGATAACGTTTTATCTCGTGGACGAAATCCTTGCCATACCGTTCAAGCTTGGCGTCGCCGACGCCGCTGATCCCTCTCATATCGGGTAATGTCGCAGGAAAGTGTTTACACATCTCGTGGAGGGTCCTGTCGGAGAATATAATGTACGGAGGGACTTGATGCTCTTCCGCCAATTTTTTTCTGAGGCTGCGAAGCTTCTCGAAAAGGGTCTCATCATATTGCCACGGTTCGCTTCCTCTTTGCCTTTTTGACTTTGTTGCGGCTTCTTCTCTCTTTAACGCTTTGGCGTCCTCTCTGCCATACAGCACATCCAGCCCTTTCTGAGTCAGCTTCAGAACAGGGTAGGGATCGCCCTCCTGCCGGACCATGTCCTGCGCCAGCAGTTCATCGACAAGAAACCGCCAATGCTTCTTATCTCTGTGCTTTCCCGCGCCGTAATTCTTGATCTCATTATGTTTCATCTCGCGGATTCGCCTGGTATCTGCGCCGGTCACGATGTCCATAATATGGCCTATGCCAAACCGCTGCCCTGTCCTTGATATCGCCGACATTACTATCTGCGCGTCTGTGGTGACGTCGATCTGCTCGACAGAGCCGGTGCAGATATCGCAGGTCCCGCAATTGTCGTCAGGATATGCCTCGCCGAAAAAATCGAGGAGTTGTCTCCGCCTGCACACATTATGTGATGCGTACCCAACGACCTGATTCAGCTTCTCAAGCGCGATGGCGCGTTCACCATCATCCGTTATCTGGTCAGTGAAATAACGGATCTTCGGGATGTCCCCCCTGCTGAGATAAAGGAGGCAATGGGCTGGTTCGCCGTCACGTCCCGCGCGTCCTGTTTCCTGATAATAGCTTTCGATATTCTTTGGAAGGTCCGCATGGACGACGAACCGCACGTTCGATTTGTCTATGCCCATGCCGAAGGCAATTGTCGCCACGATGACCTGCGCCTCATCCCTGTTGAATGCCTCCTGGTTTTTAGTCCGCTCATCGGAAGATAATCCCGCATGGTATGGGAGCGCTTTGATGCCCGATGACGCCAGAAAATCGGCAGTTTCCATCACCGAATCACGAGTCGTCCGGTATATAATACCTGCTTCGCCCTTATGTTCTCTCAGAAACTCCAGTATCTGCGAATGAATCTTTGATTTCGGCTTCACTTCGTAGAAAAGGTTTTGACGGTTGAAGGATGCACGCACGATGAAGGGATTTCGCAGGCCGCTTTTATTGATGATATCTTCCTGAACTTTTTGGGTTGCGGTTGCGGTGAAGGCTGCAACCGGCACATCGGGGAATAGTTTCGGAATAAGAGAAAGACTGAGATAATCAGGACGAAAATCATGACCCCATTCAGATATGCAATGGGCCTCGTCTATCGCAAAAAGAGAGATGGGGAAAGTCTTCAGTGTTTCGAGAAAATGCGGCATTGCAAAACGTTCAGGTGCGATATAGAGAAGCTTTATTCCATTCCGTCTCAACGCGCTGTAAACACCTGATATCTCCTGCGCCGTCATGGAACTGTTCATGAACGCAGCATGTATTCCGTTTTCGACCGCCGCATCAACCTGGTCTTTCATAAGGGAAATGAGCGGGCTGATAACGACTGCCGTTCCCTCCATCATCTTCGCCGGAAGCTGATAGCAGAGCGATTTCCCTCCGCCGGTCGGCATAACTGCGAAAACGTTTCGCTTTTGCAGGACGCTTCTTATAATACTTTCCTGATTCGGGCGAAACGCCTGAAAACCAAAGACTGTTCTTAATGTTTCGTATATCGCTTGTGTATTCTGGTCTTTATCGTTCATCGCGCACTATTTTAGCACAGAAATCGGAGAGGCAAGGCCCGATGTGGGGAATGACATTGTTAAGATAACTATTTTTGTTGTAAATTATGACAGCATTCATGGGTGAAAGCCGAGGCGGATTGCATTTTGAGGAGTTATTGAAGACAAATGAGTAAGGGGGCAAAGAAGGATTTTCAGGATATTTCATGGTCCGACCTGGAGTCGTGGGCAGGTGCCAAGGTCGTATCGCGCGGGAAAGCGTATCATCGGAGCAAATTGGTAAGAGACTTGGCAATAACTGAAGCCGGAGATTTAGTGGCGTGGGTCAGTGGATCAACCGCCTATGCGACAAAAGTCTCCATCGATAATGGCTCTCTTGCCTCTGTTTGCACATGTCCTTACTTAGGGGCCTGCAAACATGCTGTGGCAGTTGTTCTCGAATACCTTGACTGCATTGAGGATGGAAAGGACGTGCCCTTGGCACACGAGAAAGATGAACGGTTGCTATTGACAAAGGACGCATCTGAATATTCCGATGACGAGGATGATCTTCACGATGAGGACGAAGGTGGCAATGAGGTTACCGTGGAACGGTCAAAACACTCTGCACAATCCGGCATTGACGATTACCTTGGGCAAAAGTCAAAAGAAGAACTACTCAGTCTTATTAGCGGGATTATTTCACGCAGCCCGGAGATCAGAGAGGAGCTGAATTACAAGGCACAGATAACTCATGGGAAACCGTCGGCATTGGTAAGAACCGTTGAAAGAGAGATTCTTAAGACAAGCAGCGAGCCGGGCTGGAGAAATTATTGGAAGCATACCGGATATACTCCTGACTATTCACGCGTCAGGAGCGGCCTGCAGAAATTGCTTGAGGAGGGGCAAGCAGATGAGGTGGTCAGGCTGGGCGAAAAACTCTTTATGGTCGGTATCGATCAAGTTGAACAATCCCATGATGAAGGAGAAACTGCTGATGAAGTGGCCAGTGCGCTGAACATTGTTTTCCACGCACTGGCTGAATGTTCTCTGCCTTCTGCCGACAAGCTTGAGAGGGCTGTAGATTTCGAACTACGCGATGAATACGGCCTCTGTCAAGGCGTTGAAGCCTTTTGGAAAAGGAGGTTCAGCAAGAAAAATTGGGGCGTGCTCGCCGACCGGCTCCTGGGGCGTCTTGGTGATCCGAAGTGCGAAAGTCCGGAGGACTCGTTTTCCCGCGATTACAGGCGCGACAGATTGACTGACCAGATCATTTCAGCCCTGGAAAATGCAGGGCGGCGGGACGCAGTTCTTTCCTTGTGCAAACAGGAGGCGGAAAGGACCCGCAGCTATGTTCGCCTCGTAAAGCATCTTCGGAAGGCGGGCCGTACGGATGAGGCAGAGGAATGGATTCGTAAAGGAATAGCGGCAGCATTGAAAAAGAGCCCCGGTATTGCCGAGTCACTGAAAGATGAACTGCTTGAGATTCGGAGCCTCAGAAAGGATTGGGCATTCGTCGCAGCCCTGCGCGCCGGTGATTTTATTGAGCATCAAAGCTTCAAGGCATTTGAAGACCTCAAAAAGTCCTCAGAGAAGGCAAAGGTTTGGCCTCCGGTCAGAGAAGCAGTTCTGCACTTCCTTGAAACCGGTAAATATCCAAATGAATACCAGGACTGGCCCCTTCCCGATACTGAAATCGAGATATCAAGCCGCACCCGCACTGATAAACCGCCCTTTGCCGATGTATTGATAGATATTGCTATACATGAGAAGAGGATTGATGATGTGTTGAAGTGGTTTGAGATTTACCGGAAAAAGAAAAGCAATTGGCCGGACGATCACATGAATGACGATGTTGCGACCGCTATTGCGCATGTATATTCCGACAAGGCAGTGACGCTTTGGAAAGAATTGGCCGAGAGCCACATCTCCGTGACTAATGTTTCATCATATAGTATGGGGGCTCAATATCTGCGCAAGGCACAGAAGATACTCAAACAGAAAGGGAAAGAAGCAGAGTGGAATGTCTACTTGCAGGGGCTTAAGGAAGCAAACCGGAGAAAGCCGCGCTGCGTCGAAATCCTCAATGCGCTTTCGGAGGCGCCGATTATTAAAATCAAGCGAGAAGGGTAAAGTTGCCTGGCTTCTTTCTCGACCACCAATCCCGCCGAGAATATGCCTTGGCTTCTTAAGTTTCGCTGCGAGTCTCAGCGTCGTTAGCCAGATATGTTCTTTATCCCTGAGTTATCGCCTTCCACACCCACTCAACCAGCGAAATTCCCATATAGCAGGCAAGGGTCCAGTAAACGTTTGAAATGAGCAGGCTTCCCATAAATATTGTCCAGTCCCTTTTTCCCATGCCGTTGTATTTGCCGTGGCGGAGATAGGCCGTTGTAGTGAAAGCATCGTACCGCAGTGAAAGAAATAGAAAAATCACAGAATCGCTTCTTTGTAATATCCATGACGTGAAACGCCCTATCATTTTCTTGCCGCTGTAGGTTTTCAAGTCCTTAATTGCCTCTATGCCTATCCAGTCCCGCTTCGACCAGTCATAGAAAGTCATTGTCATGATATTGGCAATGAAGGCGAGGAAGATCATGACTATTCCGCCTTTGAGTATGCCGAGCTTAAAGATTACAAAAGGGTAAAGAAGATAATCAAAGGCTCTGTTGCTCAGGTATTTGGCGGCTAAACCGACAGATAGTTCGCCACCCCTGCCGCCATATATCTGAAATTTTTTGAGCAGCCTATTTTTTGACTGTTCTGCTTCCATTGTTTTCCAGCTTCTCAAGTAGAAGCATGATATAATCCTGTAAAGCTCCTAATTTTTGGTATCTTGTCAATGTTTCTGGTGGGAGCGTGAGAATGTTGCCAATCTGCTTTCTGCAACTTGTTGCACTACAACAGCAAGGCATCTGCCACATAGCCGCTGAAATATTTGGACCGACAGTTGCCGAATAGTCATATGTGATTTCCTCTCCTTTTCTTATGTTTCTTAATGCAAAAAGCTCGCTTCTATTTCTCAAGCCCGCACTTGGATCGCAACTGTGATTGAAGGCACGCGATAAATAATCAAGATCCAGATACAGTTCAATTTCAATCTGCAGAGGATCATCTACAGTCTCCTCGCCGTCTTTAACTCTTCTAATGCACTCAGCTAATGAAATCGCTTCACCAGTTAGAAGATGTATCGTTTGCCCCTCCCTAATGTTTTCATCCGCAAATACGCCAAGACCATATTTCTTCGTCTCGCGAAGTTCTAATTTCGGACTTTTGCAAATACTGATTATGCCATCCCGAAATCTACGTTGCAACATTGCCTTTTATTGTGATATTCTTAAACAAGCAAAGGAGGTTATCAGTGAAAGCTGGCCACAAGATAACGCTTGAAATCCCCGACGAAGTTTTTAAGGAAATCGCTGATTTCAGAAGGCGGGCGCATATCGGTGACGATAAGACCGCTGTTTTTGAGTTGATTAAATATGCTCTTACTCTGCCCCCGTATTTCGCCCGGTTCGACTGGAAAAAGGCCGAGGAAGAGGCTGACGCTGATATTGCTGCCGGGAATGTAAAGTCCTTCTCATCTGTTGACGAGTTTTTTGCCGATCTCAAGGCATGAGGATTGAGCGGGCTGAATCCTTCAAGAAGGACTTTCAGCACCTTCCGCCTCGTATACAAAAACTTTTCGAGAAGAAGATCAGGCTTTTTATCCAGAACATCAAACATCCCTCCCTGAGAGTGAAAAAGATGCAAGGACATGAAAACCGATGGGAAGCAAGTATCACCATGTTTTATCGTTTCACTTTTGAGATTCATAATGACCACTATCTTTTTCGGCGTATCGGCCCTCATGATGATGTCCTGAAGAATCCTTAGTTTTGCATTCGGATAGGCATCTGAGCACTTCTGCTTCCAGTTCAGCAGGATAGCAACGCCAGTATATGTCAGAAGCCACGTCATGCGGAACAAGTTGCACGATGAGAGGCTTCATACCGAAGTGGGCGACAACCTGTTTAAAGGCCGGAAAGACTACACTCTTAGAAAAACGTTCTTCCTCTTCATTCGTGATGAAGTTCTCGAAAAGGACGCCGTGACAGATAAACAACGAGAGGTAATTATGATAGTAGCTTTCCGCACTACCTCCGTTTGATTTATACCAAGAAGAAGCGTCCAGGAAGTCAATCGCAAAAGAAGGAGCAGTCAAAAGCCGATGGTGAAAATCAGTAAGGTCTTCTCCCCATAATGTCTTAATTTCTCCAATAGGCTTGCCTTGAAATATTGTGCAGTCAATAACATTTCTATACTTAAAGAGTAATCTACCCCTTTTATCGCGCCCTTTATAAAAAGGCATTTTCCCAAGCCCAAGCTTATCACTGTTCAAGGTCACAAATTTATCTCTTATGTATTCGGTGACAAGTAGCGACAAGCCGGTCTTGTTTGCTGCTTTTATGAAATGAAAGAACTCAAAATTAGGTGTCGCTATATTTCGATCTAATACAGCGCGGGGCGCCTCTTGCAAGGGGCGCGGAATCTTGCCGATAAAATCGACAACTTTCTTGCGAAGGTCAGGATTGTGCCATCGGGCCCAAATCTCTTCCTTGGCCTCCTCTATCGAGGTATAAAACTTGCCTTCTGTTATTTCATTTCGCATAGGTGCAAACCCTGAACCCCCTCCTCATTCTCCTGATTTTTACCCTCTCATGTTTTAGCGTGGTGGTAAGATTTTGCACAATGCCCTTTGCTTCAGCTTCACCCCCGCAACTGAAAACGTCGCACGTCACGTATGCATACTCCGGCCATGTGTGTATTGATATGTGCGACGCCGACAGGAGAAGATACCCAGTAATGCCGTGAGGAGAGAACCTGTAGAAATGCTTATTCAGCACGGTAATACCGGAATCGGCAATTGCTTTTGAGAGGAGCTTTTTCCAAAAGGGAACAGAATCCAACTGCTCCTTGGCGCAGCCGAAGAACTCAAGCAGGTAATGCACGCCGTCAGGCGGGCTATTGTGAATACCTTGCAATGATGATGTTCCCTCCATAAGTCAACAGGTATGATTTTTCAAAATAATTGACCTATTGAGGATAATGATAAATCTATTGCATTTAATTGTCAATGTTTAGTGATGGTATTGGTGCATTCATAATCCCCCCATATTTAGGCCATGATTGTGGAGGGAAAATGAACGAAAAAGTATTGACAGGAAAAAGGATTCAGGAATTAAGGAAAAGTCGTGGATTGTCTCAAGACCAGGTTGCAGAGAGGGCTGACATTAGTCCCAATTACCTTAGCCGTATCGAATGCGGCAAAGAAAACCCGACCCTCGACATGCTAATAAAGCTATCTCATGCCCTTGAAGTCGAGATGTGGGAGATGTTCGATTTTGGGCATGTCCTCAGCCAAAAGGAACTGAAAGAAACCTTCCAAAAACTCGCCAAATCCGCCGACGAACCCACTCTCCGCCTTGCCTTGAAAGTCATCAGGGCTGTGAACAGATAGTCGTTACCGGCCATTGTCTTATATTATTTCCTGTTGTTATGATAAAATAACTTCGAAAGGAGGCAATGATATCATGCTTAAAACCGAAAAAATCAAAAAAGAAATTGACCTTATGCCGGATGACATGTTAAACCAAGTTGAAAATTTCATCAGAACCTTGAAGATTCATAAAAAAGCGGACAAGAAAAAAACTTCCCTTCTCTCTGACCTTGCTGATATCGCTTCTGATGTAGATTTGCCGAGGGACTTTGCAAAGCAACACGATCATTATCTTTATGGCGCACCTAAGAAATGAGCGGTATATTTCTCGACACCGGTTATCTTATCGCACTGGTCAATAAAAAAGATGACTTGCATGAAGTTGCCCAGTCAGTTTCCAATAAATTTCATGGGCCATTTCTTACCACTCACCTTGTTCTGGTCGAACTTGCAAATAGTCTGAGCTTGCCGGATCAAAGACAGATCGCCATAGACATAATTGAAAAAATTCTTGCTGACCCTCTTACAACTGTTGCGCCCTTCACTTCAGATAAATTCAAGAAAGCCTTTTCGTTTTATAAAAAACGCGCAGATAAGCCATGGGGCATGGTTGACTGCTTTTCATTTATCACAATGGACGAATTTGGTGTAAAACAGGCGCTTACTTTCGACGAACATTTTAAACAGGCTGGGTACGCTGTCCCGATATTATAAATGACTTCGGGCATGTCCTGAGCCGGAAGGAACTCAAAGAAACCTTCCAAAAACTCGCCAAATCCGCCGACGAACCCACCCTTCGACTTGCACTTAAAGTCATCAGGGCGATTAGCAGATAGTCATTTTCAGTCAATGACATGATAATTCCCTGCCGCTATGATAAAATAGAACGTACGTAGAGGAGGTGTCACATGACGAAGACCATAGAGGCCGTTTATGAAAACGGTGTGTTTCGTCCTTTGAGCCCGGTCAAGGGGCTGAAGAAACATCAAAAGATTTCCATAACTCTTCAAAAGACTACTAAGAAGAAACACACTCTCGAAGGATTATGCGGTATTCTTCCTGACGAGGATGCCGCTGAAATGTTAAAAGCAATCGAAGAAGAATTTGAGAAGGTGGACATGGATGAGTGGTAAGATAGCGCTTGACACTAATGTTTCGATAAAATTCCTGAATGGTGACAAGAGCATCGAAAGTTTCATTTCAAAGTATTCCGAAATTCACATGCCGGTAATCGTTGTGGGCGAACTTATATTCGGCGCTCTGAATTCAACACACGCTGAACAGAATCTGGCAAGACATAAGAAGCTCATTCAGAGAGCGAAGATTTTAGAAATTACTGAGGCCACTGCAAACATTTATGCAAAGACCCGTCTGAGCCTCAAGAAGAAAGGCAAACCGATCCCTGAAAACGATTTATGGATTGCTGCCATTTGCATCGAGCACAAAATACCTTTCCTTAGTAATGATGAACACTTCAAAGAGATCGAAGGTCTTCTGCTGAAGAGTCTATAAACGCAAAGCAGGGGGGGATTGTCAAGAAAACAAAGCACTAACCCCTCGCCAAGAACTACCTATCAGCGAATGTAACGCCATATTTTTTCCTTATCTCCCGGATTCGAAATATTCCTATACGATATTTAGTTTTATCTCTTTTCTTGAGCATGATGGGTGGGATATCCTGATTCAGCGGCTGAATCAGGAGGTTATTATGATGGTAGTATATCTTGCCAAGACATCTTTTCGTCGGCGAGAGATAAATAACCATATCGCCTTCCTTGATCTCTGCCGATGGCTCTACCAAGATCATGTCTCCAACTTCTATAACGGGTCCGCTCATAAGATCGGAGGTGACCTCAAGATAGAAGGCATTTTTGTCTGCTGACAGGGAAGGTTCAAAGGTATCGGCTTTCTTGGACAATGTATTAATGTCCTTAAGGCTTCCAATATCTCTTGCTCTTGCTACCGGTATCATCCTTGTTGCATTGTAGGACGCTTCCTCTTCCCTCACTGTCATAGACGGTTCCATTAGTTGAGTCAGGGATACACCCAGACCAGCAGCGAGCTTTCTCATCGTCTCTCTCTTGAGGTTCTTCTGTATGCCTGACTCTATTCTCGCTATACTTGCCTGAGAGACATTGGTCTTTTCACTCAATCCAATTTGTGACAATCCAAGCTGTTCCCTGTAATATTTTATGCGTTTTCCGAGAGTTTCCACGTATCTTGTTTACTATTAAATAACAACATTTGGCAATATCAGACATGTATTCTCTTGACATAGATTATACGCCTGTGTATAATATTTCTGTAAGGAGGTTAGCCATGCCGGACAAGAAAGGAAATCTATATCTCTATGAGGCAATCGAACTCAGGAGCGAGTATGATCGTCATGTGGAACTGTTAGAGGCTCTTCTCGGTGAATCTTCCAAGAAGCGCGGCCTCTTTAACAACGAGGATGACGAAGACAAAGAAGCGTCAGCGGACTTCAATCAGGGAGAGATCGAGAAGAATCTCAAGAAGCTTCAGACCAAACGCGTCAAACTCAATCAGGAGATTCAAAGGAGCAATTTCGACACACAGCTCGAGTACAGAGGCAAGAAAATTGGGATAGCGGAGGCATTAGAGGTCAGGAAGAATTTACTTGCCGACATAAAGGCCGCTGCCGCGCGGGTCGAGAAGTCTTCATACAGGCGCGTGATTCACAAGGAAGAACGCGACATAGTCCGGGAGCCGCGCTACAAGTTTACTGAGACATATAAGGAATACAAGGACACACTTCGACAACTCAGATGTCTTGTTAATCAGATTCATGCGGCTAATCATGCGGCAGCCGTAAGTTTTAAAGATGAATAAAGTCGGCAGAGACAGGGGAGTAAGCGCGAAACTGCCGTGAGGCAGGATAGCCCGAAGCCCGATGGCGCAAATCGGGGGTGGTGAAGCTATTTATCCACCTTAAACAAGTATAGCGTGGGATAGAACCTCTATCCATTTACGATTTACGGTTGACTCCTTACATTTCACAGGCTTACAGTTTACCTCTTACCCGACGGCTCCGAGTCTCTGCTCTTTATCATGTATGCAGAACTTTTGCAGATTGCAAGTATAGAATTGACCCTGAGCGGCATTTAATGAGGAAATTCAATATGCAGCAAAGGAGCAATTACTGGTCTAATGGCGCTTTTGCAAAATGGATGCTAAGAGCTCTTGCTAAGGGAACCGCTCAAAAGCCTGGAGCAGCCACGTTGAAGGAATGGAAGGAGTGGAAGAAATCAACCAAACATGCCGCACCCGCCATCTACTGGTTTGTTGAAGAATTTTTGGATAATTTGCAGAACTTCATCAACTATCCCTACGATAAGCTTTGTGGTGCCAGATACTATCTCTACAACAGGTTCATAGATAAAAAGCACTATTTAAAGACAGGACTTAAACCGGGGCAATGGCATGACATGGACACGAGGCTGCTACACGGGATGTTCACGGAACTTGTAGACTTCGTAGAGATTGAAAAAGCGTGGCACTTTGTGATTTGGGATAAAGAGGCACAGGGTAAATTTCATACCCCTTGGTGGA
>Ga0208244_101303_pt1 | contig 14297 bp, 14 predicted proteins | sample SubbioCR12Aug_5A_FD_184828 | JGI IMG/M metagenome (GOLD analysis project Ga0208244, IMG submission 184828) | Serpentinite rock and fluid subsurface biosphere microbial communities from McLaughlin Reserve, California, USA - CR12Aug_5A (SPAdes) | ecosystem: Environmental > Terrestrial > Deep... | reverse complement strand
AAGCCGCTCGGCCCGCTGCACGGGGTGCCGGTCGGCATCAAGGACATCATCGACACCGGCGACATGCCGACCGAGGATGGCACGCCGCTCCATGCCGGGCGCATGCCCTGGCACGACGCCAAGGTGGTCGAACTGCTGCGCGCCGCCGGTGCGGTGATCATGGGCAAGACGGTGACCACCGAGCTGGCCACCTACGCGCCGGGCAAGACGCGCAATCCACACAATCTTGCGCATACCCCCGGCGGCTCGTCGAGTGGTTCTGCGGCGGCGGTGGCCGCCGGCATGGTGCCGCTGGCGCTGGGCACGCAGACCAATGGCTCGACGATCCGGCCGGCCGCCTTTTGCGGCGTGTTCGGCTTCAAGCCGACGCGCGGCCTGATCTCCTGTCAGGGCATCCTGCGCCAGTCGGAGCATCTCGACCAGCCGGGTTGCTTTGCCCGCGGCGTCCTGGACATCGCCCTGCTGGGCGAGGTGCTGGCGGCCTACGACGCCGATGCGCCGGGCATGCAGCCGCGCGCCAAGCTGCCCCTGCTGGAAGTTTGCGCAGCGGCGCCGCCCATGCCGCCCAAGCTGGCGCTGATCAAGACGCCGTGGTGGTTGCAGCAGGACGCCGACGCGCGGGAAGGCTTTGGAGAGCTGGTCGAACATCTGGGCGAGCAGGTCGGGGAATTTGTGCTGCCGGAGTCGGCCGCCAAGGCGCTCGACTGGCACAAGACTGTCATGGAGGCGGATATCGCGGCCAACTACGCGACTGAATACGCGCGTGGCGCCGACCAATTGTCGGCCACGCTGCGCGAGCTACTGGAGCGCGGGCGCGCCACCACGGCGGTTGATTACCTGCAGGCGCTGGCGCGCATTCCCGTGGTGACCGAAGGGCTCGACGAGGTCTTCGATCGTTATGACGCTATCCTGACACCGGCGGTGCCCGGCGCGGCGCCGCATGGCCTGGATGCGACCGGTAGCCCGCTGTTCTGCACCCTATGGACATTCTGCGGCATGCCGGCGATCAGCCTGCCCCTGTTGCAGGCGGGCAACGGTTTGCCGGTGGGCGTGCAATTGGTCGGTCGGGTTGGCGATGACGCGCGACTGCTGCGCACCGCGCGCTGGCTGGTCGAGACGTTGGGTTAAGAGGAGAAATAATGCCATGAATATCAAATTGACGATGGGCCTGGTCGGCCTGGTCGCGCTGCTGGCATTTCTGGCCCCGCCGCTGCTCAAGCTCAAGAGCCTCCCGCTGACCCTGGTGGTGCTGATTGGCGTGGCGATGGCGGCCTACGAATTCATCGAGCACGTCCGCGGCAAGGAAGAATGAGACGGAGGCAGCGAAATGCAGGCTAAGGTATTGGTCAGTCGCGCGGTTTTTCCGGAGGTCATCGAGCGTCTCTCCGCGCATTTCGAGGTTGATTATCACGACGCGGACGCGGCCCTGCCGTCGGCGCAGTTGGCGGCGCGCCTCGCCGACAAGCAGGGCGCCATTACCCTGCTGTCGGACCGCATCGACGCGGCGGTGCTGGCCGGGGCGCACGGCCTCAAGGCGGTGTGCAACGTCGCGGTGGGCTATAACAACTTTGATCTCGCCGCCATCACGCAGGCCGGGGTGATGGCCACCAACACGCCGGGCGTGCTCAACGACACCACGGCGGATATGGCCTGGGCGCTGCTGCTTGCATCGGCGCGCCGTATCGTCAGCGCCGACCAATGGGTCCGCGCTGGCCAATGGCAGGGCTGGAAGTTTCACGATGGCTGGTTCGGCAACGACGTGCACCATGCCACACTGGGCATCCTTGGCATGGGGCGCATCGGCCAGGCCGTCGCCCGGCGCGCCGCCGGTTTCGAGATGCGTGTGCTCTATCACAACCGCACGCCGCTGGCCGCCGACCAGGAAGCAGCCTGCGGCGCCGCCTGGGTCGGCAAGGAGACCCTGCTGCGCGAGGCCGATTTCCTGGTGCTGCTGCTGCCCTATTCGCCGGCCGTCCACCACATCATCGGCGCGGCCGAACTGGCGCTGATGAAACCGACCGCGCACCTGATCAACATCGCCCGCGGCGGTATCGTCGATGACAATGCACTGATCGAGGCGTTGCGGCAGAAGCGCATTGCCGGAGCCGCGCTCGACGTGTTCGAAAACGAACCGGCGCTCGACCCGCGTTTCCTGGCGCTCGACAACGTCGTGCTGACGCCGCACATCGGTTCTTCGACGCGCGCCACGCGCCTGGCGATGGCGATGCTGGCGGCCGACAACCTGATCGCCGCGCTCTCCGGGCAACGGCCGCCGAACCTGCTTAATCCGGAAACTTTCCGCGCCTGAAAACTTCCTGGCGGCGCGCTCCGGTCAGTGCGTCGGCATGATGAAGGCGTTGGCCGACAGTTCGCCGGCCTGCGGCCAGCGCGCCGTCATGGTCTTCAGCCGCGTGTAGAAGCGCACGCCCTCGGGGCCGTGAATGGCGTGGTCGCCGAACAGCGAGTGCTTCCAGCCGCCGAAGCTGTGGAAGGCCATCGGCACGGGGATCGGTACGTTGATGCCGACCATGCCGACGGAAATGCGCCGTGAAAATTCGCGCGCCGTGTTGCCGCTGCGCGTGAATACCGCGACGCCATTGCCGAACTCGTGGGCATTGATCAGGCCGATCGCCGCGTCGAGATCCGGCACACGCACCACCGCCAGCACCGGGCCGAAGATTTCCTCCTGGTAGATGCGCATCGACGCCTTGACCTTGTCAAACAGGCAGCCGCCGAGGAAGAAGCCGCCTTCGTGGCCGGGCACCGAGAAGTCGCGGCCATCGACGACCAGCTCAGCGCCCTCGCTGACGCCGAGGTCGACGTAGCCCTTGACCTTGTCATAATGCGCGCGGGTGACCAGCGGCCCCATGTCGGCGGCGGGATCGACGCCCGGGCCGATGCGCAAGCGCCGCGTCTTTTCGGCCATGCGCGTGACCAGCGCGTCGGCAATCTCACCGACCGCCACCGCAACGGAAATCGCCATGCAGCGTTCCCCGGCCGATCCGTAGGCGGCGCCCAGCAGGGCCTCGACCGTCTGGTCGAGGTCGGCGTCTGGCATCACCACCATGTGGTTCTTGGCGCCGCCGAGCGCCTGGACGCGCTTGCCGTGCGCGGTGCCGGTGGCATAAATGTACTGGGCAATCGGTGTCGAGCCGACAAAGCTGACGGCCGCGACGCGCGGGTCGGTCAGCAAGACATCGACCACCGTCTTGTCGCCATGCACGACGTTGAACACGCCATCCGGCAGGCCGGCTTCGCGCAGCAGTTCAGCCAGCATCAGACTGGGTGAAGGGTCGCGTTCCGAGGGTTTGAGGATGAAGGTGTTGCCGCAGGCCAGCGCCACCGGGAACATCCACATCGGCACCATCACCGGAAAATTGAATGGCGTGATGCCGGCGCAGACGCCGACCGGCTGCCGGATCGACCAGCTATCGACACCGCTACCGACCTGGTCGGAATACTCGCCCTTGAGCAGGTGGGGAATGCCGCAGGCGAACTCGACCACCTCGATGCCCCGCGTCAGCTCCCCCTTGGCGTCGGACAGCACCTTGCCGTGTTCGTGGGTGATCCGCGCGGCGATTTCGTCGGCGTTCTTTTCCAGGAGTTCCTTGAACTTGAACAGGATGCGGGCGCGGCGTAGCGGCGTGGTGTCGGCCCAGCCGGGCAATGCCGCCGTGGCTGCCTGGAGCGCCGCGTCGACGTCGGCGCTGCCGCCCAGCGGTACCCGCGCCGTCACGGCGCCCGTCGCCGGATTGAAAATGTCGCCCCAGCGCCGCCCGTCGCCCGCGCGCGGTTGGCCATTGATGAAGTGCGCGAGCTGGCGCGGTTCAGGGGTGTCGTCAAGCCGGGTGGTCATGGGGGTCATCCTCGGTATGGTTCCGCGAGATCGCTAATTCAGCATGCTGAACGGTGTGCAACAATGTGCATCCATTCTATGGCGGGGGAGGGTGAAGTCAAGCGCTGGTCGCGGGGCCGCCGTCAGGCGCCGCAAGCCTTATGCCGCTTCGAAGTGCTCCAGCACCAGTTGCACTTTTGCTTCCCCTTGCCATTCGTTGATATCCAGTCGGAATGCGGCGTGGATGCGGTCGGGGGCCGCGCCGGGGTGGTTGAAGCGGATGGCGGAGAGAAGCGTGTTGCCTTTTTTTAGCGTGAGCTTGAGGTGCTTGTCTTTCAGCAGGCGCTGTTGCACGACCTCGAACTGGTCGGCGAACAGCGGGGCGGGGAAACCCTGGCCCCAGATGGCGGCGGCGAGCAGGCGGGCCGGCGACAGGCTGTAATAACCGGCTTCGAGCGGGCCGTCGGTTTCGTGGCTGCGCGTGAGCGCGGCCGGGGAGAGCAGGGCGCGGGCGATGGCCTCGAAGGTGGCCGTGAACTCGGCCAGAGCGTTTTCCCGGATCGCCAGACCGGCGGCGGCGGCGTGACCGCCGAAGCGCAGGATGAGACCGGGGCGACGCTTGGCGACCAGATCGAGCGCGTCGCGCAGGTGCAGTCCGGGAATGGAGCGGCCCGAGCCGCGCAGCTCGTCATTTTGTGCGTCTCCGGCGCGGGCGAAGACGACGGTGGGCCGATGCAGTTTCTCCTTGACGCGGCCGGCGAGGATGCCGACGACGCCCTGGTGCCAGGCCGGATCGAAGAGGGTGAGGCTGGCGCGGCCCCCATGGTCGATGTCTTCGAGCTGGATGGCCGCCGCGGCCTGCATGTCGGCCTCGATGGCGCGGCGTTGTTGGTTGATGGCGTCGAGTTCCTGCGCGATGTTGAGTGCGCGCCCCAGGTCGTCGGTGACGAGGCACTCGATGCCGAGGCTCATGTCGGCCAGCCGGCCGGCGGCATTCAGGCGCGGGCCGATGGCGAAGCCGAGGTCGAAGGTGGAAGCGCGTGCCGCCTCGCGTCCGGCCACCTGCAACAGGGCGGTAATGCCGGTTTGCTGTTTGCGCTGGCGGATGCGTGCCAGCCCCTGCGCGACGAGGATGCGATTGTTGCGGTCGAGCGCCACGACATCGGCGACGGTGCCGAGCGCGACGAGGTCGAGCAGGGCGGCAAGATTGGGTTCGGCACGGTCGCTAAAAGCGCCGCGTTTTCTGAGTTCCGCGCGGGTGGCGAGCGCGACGTAAAACATCACGCCCACGCCGGCAATGCATTTGCTCGGAAAGCGGCAGCCGGGCTGGTTGGGATTGACGATGGCATCCGCGGCCGGCAATTCGTCCCCGGGCAGATGGTGGTCGGTGACGATCACCGTCATGCCGAGTTGTTTGGCGGCGAATACCCCCGCGACGCTGGCGATGCCGTTGTCGACGGTGATGAGCAGATCGGGTTGCAGCGCTGCCGCGAGTTGCACGACTTCGGGCGAGAGGCCATAGCCGGTCTCGAAGCGGTTGGGCACGAGGTAGTCGACAATTCCACCCATGGCACGCAAGGCGCGCAAGCCGACGGCGCAGGCCGTGGCGCCGTCGCAGTCATAGTCGGCGACGATGAGGATTTTCTGTTTTGCGCTGATGGCATCGGCCAGCAGCGTCGCGGCGCGGTCGATGCCTTTCAGTTGTTCCGGCGGCAGCAGCCCGGATAGGCTGGTATCGAGTTCGTCAGCAACCAGGACGCCGCGTGCGGCATAGAGGCGCGCGAGCAGCGGATGGACGCCGGCTTGTTCGAGCATCAGCCGCGCGCGTTGCGGCACGGAGCGCGTAATGATCTGCGTCATGCGAGCCGAGTGAGCGGCCGTGGGCGGCGCCAGAGACGCCAGCGTTCGCCGCGGGTGAGCGAAAACGCGATGGTCCGCGCAACGTCGGCGGCCCCCGGGATGCTCGTGCCGATCACGCGCAGCTCGTGACATTCACGTTTCCGCAGGCTAGCCAGGCCTGGGACGATCCAGTCGCGTTCGAAGGCCAGCAAGGCATTGCGCCAGGCCAGGGCATCAAAGGTTCGGGCGGGATGCTCCAGGCAAGTCACGACGGCGAGAACGCGACCGCTGGCGGACTGGAAGCGTTCCGGGGGCGCCAGGCAGGGGAGATTGGCCAGGGCGCACAAACCGGCCAGCACCGGATCGTCGCTCCAGGCGACGTTGAAATTCGCCTGCACCGCGTCAGGCAGGCTGCCCAAGTCACCCAGGCCCCAGGGCCACAGGCTGTTGATCAGTGGCTGGCCGAGTGCGTCACGGGTGCGATTGACGGGGTGGCTGTGCATGATCGTTTGCGCCGCCGCGATCAGCCGGCGCCAGGCTTGGCCGTCGGGGCCGCCGGGCAGGGCGGGGTCGACCGGCCGGCTGACGGCATCCGCTAACGGGCAGGTCGTCAGCGCCAGCGGTTTGGCGAGCCGGAGTTCCCAGCGCGCGGGCGCGGAGGCCGAGAGCGTGCCCCAGTCGGCGAATAGCGGGGCGACGGCCTCGATCAGCGCGGCAGCTTCCGTGGCGGTCAAATTCACTTGTGCCGGATCGGCGAGCGAGATTCCCTCGCGTGCGACCTGCAAATGCACGGGGTCAAGGCAGATACAGTCGCCAGACGCCGTCCCCATGTTGGCGGCGGTATCGGCTGTCGCCGTCCCGCCAGCGCCGACTTTTGGAGGCGTGTCGGCGGGACGCCCAAACCATCCGCCAGCGCCGACTTTGCGCAGCGCCGCAGCCGGCAGGGGCGGAGAAAGTTCAAAGGCGCTGGACAGCCAGTCGGGGGTGAGCTCGCGGCGCTGTCCGCGACCCAGCAAAAGGGACAGCGCGGGCGCGCTCAGGTCGAAAACGGAAGCGGTGCGAATGGCGTCCGGCAGCAGCAGGCCGGGGACCAACAGGGTGAGTTGCATCGCGGCATGTTAACACGGTGGTTCTGCCGCATTTACCCTGTTGCGCTGCAACATAAAGTCGCCTTCCTGTGCCATACTTTGTCGGTGAAAGTTGATGAGACGAATCATGACCCCCAGTGAAATCAAGCAGTTTCTGATCGAAAACGTGCGGCTGTTCGATGGCTACAGCCCTGAAAAGATTGACGCCATTCTGACCGACAGCGAAGTCCGTACCTTCGAGGGTAAGGAAGCCATCATTTCCTACGGCGAAGCCGGGCAGTTCCTCGGGGTGATGTTGTCGGGCCATGCCGACGTCTCGATGGCCGGGCCGACCGGCGAACGCGCCGTCATAGACGCCCTCGATGATGGCGCCGTCTTTGGTGAAATGGCGCTGCTGACCGGCGACCCGACGGTCACCGACATCATTGCCGGCAACCGCTGCTTTGTGCTGATGATTCCGCAGGCGGTATTCAATCGCGATATCGTCACGCAGCCCAGGGCGGTGATGTTCCTCTCGCGTTTGCTGGCCGAGCGGGTCAAGGCCAATGCCGCCAACCCGCTCAATCCCGGCGGTGGCGCGGGCTATTCGCGCACGGTGGCGAACGCGGTCGACCCGTATGCGTTGAGTCTCAAGTCCGAAATGCCGGGCTGTGTTCTCGCGCTCAATATTGGTCGCGCGCAGACCCGCTTTGGTCTCTACGACACCGAGGACGAGCGCCGCGGCGTGCATGGCGTATTCCATGACCTCGACAACGACACGGTCGGCGTGACGCTCTGCGCGGGCGGCGAGACGATCGAACGCAGTCGGCCGCATTTCGAACTGGCCGATCTGTTCAAGGTGATCTTCGACGAAATCGGCAGCCTCGGCGGGCGTTTCGCCTTCCTGCCGCAAGAGGTGGTCGTCGTCGGCCACCGCGTCGTGCATGGTGGCAGCAAGTATTACAGCTCGACGCTGATCACGCCGGAGGTGATGAAAGACATCGAGGCGCTGGCGGTGTTTGCGCCCTATCACAACCCGGTGAACCTCGACGGCATCCGTCTGGCGATGCAGCATCTCCCCGCCGTGCCGCACATTGCCGTGTTCGACACGGCCTTCCACCAGACGCTGCCGACCTACGCCTACATGTACGGTCTGCCCTACGACTACTACAAGAAGGACGGCATCCGCCGCTATGGCTTCCATGGCACCTCGCACCGCTATGTGTCGCTCAAGTCGGCGGAGGTGACGCGGCGACCGTTGTCGGAACTGGAAATCGTTTCATGCCATCTGGGCATCGGCTCGTCGATGTGCGCCATCGACCACGGCCGCTCGGTGGATACGACGATGGGACTGACGCCTTCCGAAGGCCTGATCATGGCGAACCGCGCCGGCAACCTCGATCCGGCGGTGGTGATCCATCTGATGGAACACTACAAGATGTCGCCCGCCGAGATTTCGCGCCTGATCAACTCGGAAAGCGGCCTGAAGGGCATTTCCGGCATTTCCGGCGACATCCGCGAGATCGAGGAAGCCGCCAACGAAGGGCACCACCGGGCACTGCTGGCGCACCGCGCCTATGCTTACCAGATCCGCAAGACCATCGGCGCCTACGTTGCGGCGATGGGCGGCATCGACGTGCTGGCCTTTACCGGTCGCATCGGCGAGACCAGCGCCGCCGTCCGGAGCCTGGCCTGCCAGGGCCTCGAATTCATCGGCATCAAGCTCGACAAGGAAAAGAACCGCACCCTCGGGCCGGTGGCTTCGCATGCGGTGATTTCCAGCGACGATTCACCGGTCACGATCATCGTCATCACCAGCAATGACGAACGGCTGGTGGCCTGGGAGGCGCTGCGCGCCACCGAACGCAGCCAGATCGTGCGCGGTGTCGCCGCCGAAGCCGACGAGCCGATTCCCATCGAAATCTCCGCCCACCACGTGCATCTGGCGCAGGCCGATGTCGACAAGCTGTTCGGTCCCGGCCATCAACTGACTCCGGCGCACGAACTGTCGCAGCCCGGCCAGTACGCCTGCGCCGAAAAGGTGCATCTGATCGGGCCCAAGGGCCGCATCGACAACGTGCGCGTGCTCGGGCCGACGCGCAAGGAAACCCAGGTCGAAATCGCCATGACCGAGCAGTTCAAGCTAGGGCTACAGCCGCCGATCCGCGAATCCGGCGACCTCGCCAACACGCCGGGCCTCACGCTCGAAGGCAGCCATGGTTCGACCACGATTGCGCATGGCGTGATCTGCGCCCAGCGCCACATTCACATGACACCCGAGGATGCGATGCGCCGCGGCCTGCGCGACCGCTATGTGGTGCGCGTGCGCATCGAAGGGGACCGCGAGTTGATCTACGGTGACGTGGTGGTGCGGGTGAACCCGAATTTCCGCCTCGCCATGCACATCGATACCGACGAAGGCAACGCCGCCAGCATCCGCACCGGGATGATCGGGTACATCGACGAAATCCAGATGCGGCGCTGACTTCGAAAGTCGGCGCTGGCGGGACGGCGGTGTCGCTTACGTCATTCCCAAAAATTGACGATTGCAGGCAGGCTGTATATAGTAACAGTATATAGCATTTCTGGAGAGCACCGATGGCCACTGGCACCGTATTTACAAACAACCGCACGCAGGCCGTTCGCCTGCCGGCGGAATTGCGCTTTCCTGATAGCGTCAAAAAAGTGGAGGTGCGTAGCGTCGGGCAGGCGCGGGTTATCGCCCCGGCGGAGCAGGCTTGGGACAGCTTTTTCCTTGCTGCCACGAGCGTCACCGATGACTTCATGGCCAATCGCCCCGGTCAGGAGCAAGGCGAGCGCGAAAGCTTGTAGGCTGGCCAATGCTCAAGTTCCTGCTCGATACCAATATCGTCATCTACGTCATCAAGCGCCGACCGCTCCCGGCGCTTGAAATCTTCAACAGGCAGACCGGACGCATGGCGATTTCCGCCATCACCCTGGCGGAATTGGCGCATGGGGTGGAAAAGAGCAGCGACTTGTCGCGCAACCTGGCCGTTGTCGAAGATTTCGTCAGTCGCGTGGTTGTGCTGCCCTACGACGACCGGGCTGCCTGGCACTACGGAAACATCCGGGCCATTCTGGAAAAAGCGGGGCAGCCCATCGGCGTCAATGATCTGCACATCGCGGCGCAAGCCCGCAGCCAGGGTCTGACGCTGGTGACCAACAACCTGCGCGAGTTCGAGCGCGTGCCGGGGCTGCTGATCGAAAACTGGGTGTGACCCGCATGCCAGCCCGGCATGGCGCTGTCACTACCGTGGCGCGCAGGTAGAATCCCGCCTCCATGGCATTCGAAACCTTCATCGGTCTGCGCTACACCACCGCCAAGAAGTCGGGCGGCGGCAACCGCTTCATCTCCTTCATCTCGCTGATTTCCACGCTCGGCCTCGCGCTCGGTGTGGCGGCGCTGATTGTCGTGCTGTCGGTGATGAACGGCTTCCAGAAAGAATTGCGCACGCGCATTCTCGGCGTCGCCTCGCACGCGCAGATTTCCGGCATCCACGGCGAGATGGACAACTGGCCGGATGCCGTTGCCACCGTCACGCGCCATCCGCGTGTCATTGCCGCCGCGCCCTACATCCAGGGGCAGAGCATGTTGACCTTCGACGGTCAGGTGAAGGGGGCGTTGATTCGCGGCATCCTGCCGGCCGAGGAGGAGGGCGTGGCCGACTTCGCCCGCCACATGAAGGTCGGCGCCCTGGAACGGCTGGCGCCGGGCGAGTTCGGCATCATCCTCGGCTCCGAACTGGCCCATGCGTTGCGCGTCTTCGAAGGCGAAAAAGTGGCGCTGATCGCCCCGCAGGGCATGGTCACGCCGGCCGCGATCCTGCCGCGCATGAAGCAATTTACGGTGGTCGGCATCTTCGAGGTCGGCATGTTCGAATATGACTCCGGTCTGGCGCTGGTGCACCTCGCCGATGCGCAAAAGCTCTACCAGATGGATGATCGCGTTACCGGCGTGCGCCTCAAGCTCGACGATCTGTTCATGGCGCCGCGCGTGGTGCGCGAACTGGCCGCCAGTCTTGGCCCCGACTTGCGCGCCACCGACTGGACGCGCACCCATGCCAATTTCTTCCGCGCCGTGCAGATCGAAAAGAACATGATGTTCCTCATCCTGCTCTTGATCGTCGCGGTGGCCGCCTTCAACATCGTGTCGACGCTGGTGATGACGGTGACCGACAAGCGCGCCGACATCGCCATCCTGCGCACGCTGGGGGCGAGCCCCGGCAGCATCATGCGCATCTTCATCATTCAGGGCACGCTGATCGGCGTCATCGGGCTGGTGATGGGGATTGGCGGGGGCGTGGCGCTGGCGCTGAATGTCGAAGTCGTGGTGCCGGCGCTGGAGCGCGTGCTGGGCTTCCAGTTTCTCGCCAAGGATGTCTATTACATTTCCGACCTGCCCTCCGACCTGCGTTGGCCGGACGTGTGGACCATCGGATCGGTGTCTTTCGCCCTGACGCTCCTGGCGACGCTTTATCCGAGCTGGCGCGCCGCGCGGGTGAATCCGGCGGAGGCGTTGAGGTATGAATGAGGCTATGAGCGAGCCGGTGATTTCGTGTGCCGGCCTTGCCAAAACCTTCCGCCAGGGTGCCACCGACGTGCCGGTGCTGACCGGCATCGATTTGCAGGTCGGCGCGGGCGAGACGGTGGCGATCGTCGGCACGAGCGGTTCGGGCAAGAGCACCTTGCTGCATCTGCTGGGCGGGCTGGATGCGCCCTCGGCCGGCACGGTGCAGTTGCTCGGCGTGGCACTGGCCAAAGCGTCAGAGGCCGAGCGCGGCCGCCTGCGCAACGAACGCTTAGGCTTCGTCTATCAGTTTCATCATTTGTTGCCGGAATTCTCCGCGCAGGAAAATGTCGCCATGCCGCTGCTGATCCGGCGCTTGCCCAAGGCAGAAGCCATGGCGCAGGCGGCGGCGATCCTCGAAGAAGTGGGTCTGGGCGCGCGGCTCAGGCACCGGCCCGGCGAGCTCTCGGGCGGCGAACGGCAGCGCGCGGCGCTGGCGCGGGCGCTGGTGACCCGGCCGGCCTGCGTGCTGGCGGACGAGCCGACCGGCAACCTCGATCGCCGCACCGCCGACGAAGTGTTCGCGCTGCTGCTGCGCATGAACGCGGTGCATGGCACCAGCCTGGTGATTGTCACGCACGATGCAACGCTGGCGGCGTCCTGCCAGCGCCGACTTTTGCTATGCGACGGGCGGCTGTCCGATGCGCCGCCGGCGGGTACGGCGGCGCCAGGCGCGAATTAAATAAATCCGCCAGGCGACATATACGACGAGGTAGCCGTCAATCGCCAGAACTACGGCCAGCAGCGGCACGCCGAGGGCAAGCGGCGCGCCCAGGTGCCATACCCAGTCCCCCAGCGCGCCGATCCATTCCAGCATGGTGCTTGAACCGATATCGCCATATTCGGGCGGGTGGACGAACTCCCCGGTGCCGTGGCCGAATATTCCCAGCACCAGGCGGCCCAGCCCGAAGGCCAGCACATACAGGGGCACGATGGTCAGCGGGTTGGTGTAGAGCGTGGTGACCAGCGCGAGCGGCAGGTTGACGCGGAAGAAGACGGCGCAAAGCGCCGCGACGATCATCTGGAACGGCCCCGGAATCAGCCCGCAGAACAGCCCCACCGCCACGCCGCCGGCGGCGGAATGGCGGTTGAGGTGCCACAGGCGCGGATGCAGCAGCGTGTTGCGAAATGGGTACAGCCAGCGGTTGTCGCTGACCGCGGCGTGGTCGGGCGTATAGCGGCGAAACCAGTTACGCATGATTTCCGATGGCTTGGCGTTTGTCGATTGAGGTGGACTAGAATCAGCGTGCATTTGTCATAGATGAATGACAGCCCTTTGTTTTCAGGGCATTTTGCTGACCTTGGAGATCGCGAACCCAGGATTATGCCCGAGTCTCAATCCCTTTGTTTTCAGGGCATTTTGCTGACCGTCTCTGCTTCAGTTCCGTAGGGCGCAATCCCCGCAGGGCATTGCGCCGAATGTCGAATGACACCGTAAATAGGGGACACCACGGTTAATGTTGACTTTGTTCATTTAACAGTGGTCCCCTATTTACTTTGCATGCTGCCATTGCTGCAAAAGTCGGCCACCCTCACCCTCATTCCCTCTCCCGCAGGGGGAGAGGGAAGCTATCTGCCTCCTCTCTCCCCCTGCGGGAGAGAGGTCGGGAGAGAGGGATTGGCGGGACGGCGCGACAAGCTTGCCGAAGTCAATCGGGGGTAAGATTGGCTCGGGTAAGACAAGGGGGAGGGTATCGATGACAAATCTTGAAGAGCTGATCACCGTCACGCCCGGAGTGCGGGGGGGCAAGCCTTGTATTGTCGGCACGCGCATCACCACCTACGACATCCTCGAATATCTGGCGGGCGGCATGAGCGAACAGGAAATTCTTGACGACTTTCCGGCGTTGCGCCTTGAGCATATCCGCGCTGCATTGCAGTTTGCCGCCCACAGCGAGAGGCGTCTGGCGGCATGAGCGCGGCGGGGCCGACGCTGTTGCTGGATGAAAATCTCGGCCCGCGTTTGCTTGCCGCGCTGGCGGCGGATTACCCCGGTAGTTGCCATGTCGAGGCGGTCGGTTTGCGTGGCCGACCCGATCATGAGGTCTGGGGCGCACGCGCGGGATTTCGGCTTCGTGCTGGTATCGAAGGACAATGATTTCCGGCAGTTGAGCTTTCATCATGGTGCGCAGCCCAAGGTTGTCTGGCTGCGCATCGGCAATGCACCGACGAGCGCCGCTCTGGACATGCTGCGCACCCGCAATGACGCGATCAGCGCATTTGTCCGAGAGGAAGAGACAGCATTGTTGCTTCTGTATCCCTGACGGTTCGTCGGCAGGGTTGGCCGGTGAAGAAGATGCGTTGGGCGATGCCGCCCGATTGTTCCAGCAGGTGTGGCATGTGACTTTCCTTCCCTCAATGCCAGCGCATTATGCAATGAAAATGCGGGAGGCAATGCCCATGGCAAGCTTGCCGGCTAGCGCCGCTGTGCGTCCTTCAAGGCCTCATCAACCAGCTTTTGCAACTGATCGAAGCCGAAGCGCGGCAGGGGTTTGCCATTGACGAAGAATTCTGGCGTCTTGGTAACCTTGAGGGTGTCGGCGTCGGCCAGGTCCTGAGCGATTATCTGGGCGATTGACGGGGTGAGCATGTCGGCACGCAATTGTTCGAGATTCAGCCCCAGGCCTTCCAGGTGAGGCCAGACCCGCGCTGCCTGCACCGTGTGATGCGGCGCCCAGTGATGCTGCGTGGCCAGCAATGCTTCCAGCGCCGGCCAGAACCTGCCCTGGAGGCGTGCGGCTTCGAGTACCGCCACCACTTGGTCAGAACCTTCGTGGAATGGCGCGTAACGCAGCACCAGGCGAATCTTGTCGGGATGTTCCGCCATCAAAGCCTTGACCAGCGGATAGAGCGCCGCGCAGGTTTCGCATGTCCGCGCCGGTGTGAAACTGGTGCAAATCAGCCGACATAAAACTGGAGTGCTGTGGTCCTTGAAATGATGTGATGGTCATGCGCGCCGAAGGCGCAA
>Ga0208244_101302_pt1 | contig 14300 bp, 14 predicted proteins | sample SubbioCR12Aug_5A_FD_184828 | JGI IMG/M metagenome (GOLD analysis project Ga0208244, IMG submission 184828) | Serpentinite rock and fluid subsurface biosphere microbial communities from McLaughlin Reserve, California, USA - CR12Aug_5A (SPAdes) | ecosystem: Environmental > Terrestrial > Deep... | reverse complement strand
CCGAGTTGTTGGCCGTGCCGGTTGCCGTCACGCTGGGCGTGCCCTGCGCCGCCCGGGCGCTACGCCGCGTTCACCAGGATCACCCTCAAGTGGAGTTGCGCGCCCGCGCCAGGGTGGGCAACGTGCGGAACGCATTTGCGCCGGGAGAGGGCGCAGTGTCCGGGACAGTGCTGCTCGTTGACGACGTCTTCTCAACCGGCTCCACGGCCGCGGCGTGCGCCCTCGCGCTCCGGGACGCCGGGGCGGATCGGGTTGTTGTGCTGACGCTGGCCCGGGCGGTGAAGCGATCCCGCACCGCAACGCCACCCGGTCCGCGCCGATAGAATTGGCGGACCACGGGATAGGCGCACCGGGGTTGCTCTGGCGCGCATCCTGGCGCCTGAGGAGGTGACCCACAATGGAACTACAGATGGAACTGCAGATCGTTGAGCTTGAGAGCGTGACGCTGTTCGACCGTGGAAACAACGGTGAAGGCTTTGCCGGGTGCTGCTGCTGCTGTTGCTGCTACGGCGGCGGCGGAGACATGATGTAGGTCGGGCAGTGCGTGGGGGCTGTGGTCACAGCCCCCACGGACGGTGATCGGGTGCGGCGTATGAGAGCGGCGTGAGAGGCCCGCCCGGTATTCTCGAGGAGGCGCGCGTGGACGCACCTGGACCCTACAGGCCGCTCCTGCCGGATTTCTGGTCGGTGTACGCTGTCGGGGAGAGCGACGTGGAGCTCAGGTCCCTGGGAAGATCTGTTCGCCTCTCCGGCTTGGGAGTCGGGTCGCTCCTTCCCGACCTGCTCCCGGTTCTGGACGGGGAGCACACCGTAGACGAGATATGCGCTGAGGTTGCCGGGTGCTCCGCAGAGGTGGTTGAGCGTCTAATCGCCCAGCTTGCCGCCGGCGGCCTGCTGGTTGCCGGCGGGCGCCTGGGGCAGCCTCAGGCACCGGGCTCAGGCGCTGGCGAGTTCCTTCAGGCATTGGTTCCCCCAGGCGAGGTGGGGCATCTGACCGCCCGGCTCGAAGGTGCCGTGGTCTGCCTGTGGGGAGATGATCGGATCTCCCACTCCATCGAGCGGCTGTTGATGGAGTGCAAGGTCGGTACCCACAGACTCGCATGCGCCGGAGGGCTGCCTGCTACCGAAGCCTCTGCAGATCTGGTCGGCCGCGCGTCGCTCTTCGTGGGCTGCGGGACGAGCCTGCGCGACGCGGCGCTCCTGCGGATGAACGCTCTCAGTCTCGCCACCGGGACGCCCTGGCTGCCGGTTATCAGCGACGCGGCGGAGATCACGCTGGGCCCGCTCATCGTGCCGGGCCGCTCCACCTGTTTGGTGTGCCTGCGGGTCAGGGCCGAGGCCCTGGCGCCGGGTCCTGTTCGGCTGATTCGGGTGGGCAGCCGGCCCATGCTTCCCGCTGCAGTCCAGGTCGCGGCAGGCGTAGCAGCGGTGGAGGTGCTCAAGGCCCTGTTAGGGGCCGACAGGCCAACACTCGAGGACAGGCTGATCAAGATCCACCTCCGCACCCTGGCCTGGACCCGGGCCGATGTGCTCCGACTCCCTCGCTGCCCGGCCTGCGCATCGGTCCGGCCCGGCCGCCGGCAGGTGGCGGTTCCATGCTCAGTGCAGTTGTAGCCGAACTCGACCAGGCGGACGCCGCCGACACTCTGGAGAGTGCCGGCCGCCTGATGACCCCATTGTCAGGCGTCGTGGGGGCGCTGGCTGCGATTCCCATGCCGGCCGACGAGCCGGACGTGGACTGCGTGGCCGCGGCCGGTACTGATGCCGCCCGCACCGCGCTGCCCGACGGTCACCTGTCGTTCGTCATTTCCGCCAGTGGCGTGGGACTCGGACGTGACCTCGCCGCGGCCAGGGCCGTCGGCGAGGTGCTCGAGCGGTACTCCGCATCGTTTCCGGATCGGGCTGATCTTGTGGAGGCCACCTGGCGCGAAATGGGCGGTCCGCACCCCGATGCCTACACGCAGTTCTCGGCCGAGCAGTGGCGGGCCGATCTGCCCTATACCAGGTTCGAGGAAGACACCGTCCTTGAGTGGGCGGCCGCGCAGAACCTGATTGGAGGCGGTCCGGCATGGGTCCCGGCAAAGAGGGTGTTCCTTGTGGAGAGCCAGGAGCCGTGGTTTGCGAACATCGGCCCGGCGATCTCAACCGGATTGGCGTGCGCCCGCACTCGGAGCGCGGCCCTGCTGGCGGCCTTGCTGGAGGTCGTGGAACGGGACGCCTTCGCCCTCACCTGGTGGCGGCGCCTGCCGACGGTCCCGCTGCTCCTGCCGCGCTGTGGCCCATTGGCTTCCATCGTGCGTGATCGGTTTGAGCGCAGCGGGCTCACGTTCCTCTGCAGACTGCTGCCGACCGACCTCGGAGTCAGCGTTGTTCTGGTCGTCGTGTTCGATCCCAATGCCGGCTCCGGCGTCTCGGCCGTCGGTGCGGCCGCTCGTCTGGACCCGGCGGCCGCGCTCCTCAAGGCGCTCCTGGAGGCGGTCCAAACCCGTACCTGGCTTCGACAGATGGGCGGAGGCACAGGCTTCGATCCCGGACCCGGTTTCGCGAACGTCAGGCGGTTCTCCGACCACGTACGCCTCTACGGTCAACCTCAATCGCTGGCCTACCTGGATTTTCTGGTGGACTCTGCCACGGCTCCCGTCAGCCTGGAGGATCTCCCTGACGCGAGCCGCTCTTCTGAAGCGGATCTTGGGTGCTGCCTGGAGCGTCTTGAGCGGCAAGGCCTGCAGGCGCTCGCCGTGGACCTGACCACGCCGGATCTGGCGGTCTGCGGGTTCGTAGTGGTTAGGGTGCTCGTACCAGGCCTGTTGGACATCGCGCCCTCGCACGCCCACCGGTTCCTGGGATACTCGCGCCTCTGGGAAGCTCCTGAGCGCCTGGGATTGGTGGGAGGGGGTGCGCTCAACCCCTACCCACATCCGTTTCCATGAGGAGTGCATATGGCGCTTGAACCTTGCGTGATACCTGACCATCCCCTGTGGGAGGTCTTTCACGAGAGCAGCAAGTGGAAGCCGTCGGACTGGGCTGAGGTCTCGCGGCGTGCCGCGGCCCACTCCAGGGCAGGAGGGCCTGCGCCTGCGCGGCCGCGCCGCGGTCCGCTGCTGGCTCTGCCGGCGCCGGCGTCCGGAGCCCGACTGGGTATGGGGCTGGATGTGGCCCTGCACCGCCGCAGGTCAGCCCGCGAGTTCGCCGGACTCCCACTCTATCTGGAGGAGGCCGGGACACTGCTCTGGGCGGCGGTCGGCATGATCGCTGCCAGTGGGAGCGGCGTTGGCGGGAGCAGCGTTGGCGGGGCCGGCGTCGGTGGGGGCGGCCTCCACGCGCGGCGGACCATCCCATCAGCCGGCGCATGCTATCCGATTGACGCCTACTTCTGGTTTCCCATCCCCCCGGGAAAGGCCCATCCCGGTCCCTACTATTACGACGCCTCCGCTCACAGCGCTGCGCTGTTGGCCCTTGACCCCCCAGAGTCGAGCCTGAGCGATCTCCTGACCGTCTCTGCCTTTCCGGCTCTCATTGAGCACGCCGGCCTGCTGATCGTTCTGGCAGGCGTCTTCGCGCGGACCACGGACAGGTACGGGGCCAGGGGCTACCGGTTTGTGCTCCTCGAGGCCGGACACGCCGCCCAGAACATCTACCTGGCGGCCGCGGCGCTGGACCTCGGCGCGGTCGCTCTGGGTGGGCTTGACGACGCATTGCTGGATGCGTTGCTGGGGCTCGATGGGGCGCGCTCAAGCGTCCTCTACGCGGTTGCCGTAGGGCGGAACTGCGGGGATCGCCTGGGGGAGCAGGGAGGCAAGGTAAGTGGCTGACGCGGCGGCGATCCAGGTGGAAGGCCTTTGCAGGCGGTACGGACGGGTTGTAGCCCTGGAAGGGCTCGACCTGGAGGTTGGAACGGGTGAGGTGTTCGGGCTCCTCGGACGCAACGGCGCGGGCAAGACCACCACCATCGAGACCCTGGTTGGGTTGCAGCGACCCGATGCCGGCCGGACTCGCGTACTGGGGCTCGATCCCCACAAGGAGGGGCTGCGCCTGAAGCAGCGCATCGGGGTGCAGTTGCAGGAGGCGGTCTTCCACCCATATCTGAAGCTGGGCGAGGCGCTGGAGTTCCTCGGCGCCTTCTACCCGCGGCGAGTCGAGGCGCGGCGATTGCTGGCCAGAACCGGGCTTACCGATCAGGCCGGGATGATGTACGGTCATCTCTCCGGTGGCCAAAGGCGGCGGTTTCTGCTGGCGCTCGCCCTGGTCGGCGAACCCGAGCTCCTGGTTCTGGACGAGCCCACGGCAGGGCTCGATGCCCACGCACGCCAGGATCTTTGGGCGCTAATTCGGGAGGCCCGGGCCGAAGGCCGCACGGTGCTCCTAGCCACGCACCACCTGGACGAAGCCGAGAGCCTGTGCGATCGGGTGGCCATCATCCACCACGGCAGGCTGTTGGCGCAGGGCACTCCGTCGGAGGTGGTAGGTGGGGGCCACGCCTGCCTCGAAGCGGCCTTTCTGGCGCTGACCTGCGATACGGCGCTGCCGGAGGGCCTGCGGTGACAGGCCTGTTGCGCCTCACCTTGATGGAAGCCAGATTGTTCTGGCGTACGCCGCAGGTGGTGTTCTGGACGTTCTTCTTCCCAGCTTTCCTGCTGGTGCTGCTGGGCAGCGTGTTCGCGCGGCGACCCGGGCAGATGGTCTTTCTCATCCCCGGAATCCTTGGAATGGTGCTGGCCTCCACCGCGTACTACAGCATCGGTGTGGTTGTGACCTACTACCGCAGCACCGGTTTTCTGAAGCGGTTGGCCCTGATTCCCATCCCGGCGTGGCAGTTCGTCCTGGCGCAGATGCTGGTGCGCGGCGCGGTTGTGCTCGCGGTGGGCGCCGAACTCCTGGCGATAGGCGCCGGGCTTTTCCATGTCCGCCTGTCCGCGCAGCCGCTCACACTCACGGCGGTCATAGTTGTTGGCACGCCGGCGTTCCTGGCCACCGGATTCGCGGTAGGAGTCCTGGCCCGTTCTGTCGAGAGCGCCAACTCCATTGCAGCCTTCATGTTCTTCCCCATGACCTTCCTAAGCGGGGCGTATTTCCCGGTGGAGATGCTGCCGGGCGCGCTGCAGCCCCTGGCCGCCGCCCTGCCACTTACCTACTTCCTACGCGGGCTTAGAACGGCCGCGGGTGGAGGGGGTCCCGGGTCGGTGGCCACGGAGCTGGCGGTGCTCGCGCTTTGGGGAGTAGCTGGTGCGATAGTGTCCGTGCGGCGGTTCAAGTGGACGACCTGATCGAGGCACGGCCTCGCCTGCGCCCAGGGGTCACCCTACGATGGGAGGATGCAGGGCAGCATAGCGGCCGCTGGATCATCCGTGCCCCTGGGGGCCGCTGGTTCCTGACCGGTGAACCCGAGGCAGCGCTTCTGATCCTGATGGACGGTACCCGAACATGCGAGGAGCTGTCGAAGGCCGCGGCCCTGGAGGCGCCGGGCCTGAACGCCGCCTGGGCCGCTGGGTTCGTGCGCCGCCTTGCCTGCGCAGGCCTGCTGGCAGACGATGGGGAACTGCCTGACCTGCGGCTGTCCTTCTCGGCGCGTCTGGTGATCGCGGAGGCCGGCCTGCTGCTCCTGCCCCTCTGCCGGCTTCTGCGCCGGGTGCCGGCGCGGGCAGGTGCGGTCGGGCTCGCAGCGCTGTTCATCGCCGGGGCGGCCGGGATCGCGGTGCGCGGCGATCACCTTGTCGCCGCCTACGCCGACCTGCCGATCGCCGCCCTGTCGAGCCCGGAGCGCCTGGTCACGATGGCGATACTGGTCTGGCTCCTCGGACTGGGGCACGAGGCGGCTCACGCTCTGGCTGCGCTGATGGCGGGCTGCCGGGAGGCCGCGCTGGGCATGGTAGTGGGGCCGTGGCGCGTGACCTTCTTTGTAGAAATCCCAGGTCTGATTCTACTCCCCGGGCGTACGCGGGTCTGGGTGGCTGCCTCCGGGCCGGTCTGGGATGGCGCCGTGGGTGTTGGAGCCCTACTGATGGGACAGCTCTGGCCGGCAGGCAGGGAGGCTGCGGCTGTGCTTGCAGCCGCAGCGCTCCTCCGCGCCGCATGGAACCTTCTACCGATGCCCCGGACCGATGGGGCCTACCTGCTTACCCAGCTCGTCCGCGCTCTCGTGCCTGCGCCGGGTTCAGCGGTGGAGCGCCGGTAGCCGGTGGACCGCGGTCAGGCCCGCGGGCGCCGCCAACACGATCGGGATCGCGTTTACCGCCACCGCGCAGGTCGCCACGTCGCCGTGGATGCCGCCTGCCACGGTCATGGCAATCGGGGGCTCACCCTCGATCGTCACGGCATCCCGCGGGTTAGGGGCGCCCACGGCCATCGTGAGGTCGAGGGAAATGATCGTCTCTCGGCCGCGCAGCCCATCCGCAACCTGGTGCAGGCCGCGCACCGTGGTCCCCTCCATGACCGGCTCGATCATCTCGGAGATTGAGTCAAGCGGCCATGCCAGGGCTTCGGCGATCATGGCCACGGACTCGGCCATGCCTACATGCCCTATGCGGCCTTCCGCGACGCCCTGTTCGAAGGCGGCCCGGTCGAGGCCGTCACCCACCTTGCGCTGGAGGGGTTTGCGGCGGAGCCCGGCGTCCACTACCCGCGTGACGCGTACGGCGCGAACCGTCCGGCAGGGTGCGGTCAGCACGATGGGCAGGAGGTCCATTACGAATCCAGGGTTGACGCCCACGCCCACCACGGTGACGCCGTGGGCCTTCGCCGCCTCGTCGAGCTTCCTGGCTTCGGCGGCATGCCGATACCAGGGAAACGCCAGCTCCTCACAGGTGGAAACCACGCAGGCGCCTGCCTCGATGCACGCCAGCAGTTGGGACATGACCTGGGGCATGTGCGACTGGGTTGAGTGCAGGACCACCTGGGGCTTGCAGGCAAGGGCCGCGGCGATATCCGTCGTGACCTTCACCCCGAGTTCCGCGCGGCCCAGCAGGGCGCCCAGATCGCTCCCTGCCTTGTCGGGAGAGATGTCACACGCTGAGACGATCCGGTGCCCGCGGTCCAATGCCAGGCCCGCGATTCCGGCTCCGATGGGTCCGAGCCCGTACGAGACAACCGTGGCGTGCGTCGCTGCTGTGGTGTTCACCCTAGAGAACCACCTCTCGTAGAATGTGCCGTGCGCGAGCGGCCCCAATTGTAGCAGAGGCACTCCTACCGGCCAATCAGGGCAGGAGAGCATATCCCCTTGGAGGAAGAATCTACGGAATGGAGCTTGTTCTGAACTCCGAAGGGGGTAGCCCGTGAACCTGGATCTTGCATCCCGCATGAGCACGCTGGGAACCGAAACGGCGTTTGAAATGCTGGCCAGGGCCCGGCAGCTCGAGGCCAAGGGTCGCCACATCATTCACCTGGAGATCGGCGAGCCCGACTTCGATACCCCGGCCCACATCACCGAGGCGGCCGTCCGGGCTATCCACGACGGGTACACGCACTACACGCCGGCCGCCGGCATAGCGGAGGCCCGGCAGGCGGTGGCCGACCACGTGGCTCGGGAGCGCGGTATCACAGTGGACGCCTCCCAGGTCGTCATCGTGCCGGGCTCCAAGAACGTGCTGCTCTTCGCCATGCTGGCCCTGGTGAACCCCGGCGACGAGGTGATCTACCCGGATCCCGGGTATCCCATCTACCAGTCCGCCGCCCAGTTCGCGGGGGCCACGCTCCGGCCCATCCGCCTTCGCGAGGAGTCCGACTTTAGGTTCGACCTTGATGAGTTCCGATCGCTGCTCTCCCCCCGCACCCGTCTGGTGGTGCTCAACTCGCCGCACAACCCGTGCGGATCGATGCTGACGCGCGCCGATCTGGAGGCCGTGGCCGAGGCCGTTCTGCCCACGCGCGCCTTCGTGCTAACCGACGAGATCTACGGCCGAATAGTGTACGAGGGGCAGCACGCGAGCATCGCGAGCCTTCCGGGCATGCAGGACCGGACGATAATCATGGATGGCATGTCCAAGGCGTACGCCATGACCGGGTGGCGGATCGGCTATGGTGTAATGCGGGCGGACCTGATCGAGCGTATGGCGCAGTTGATGATCAACTCCAGCTCGTGCGCGGCCGCCTTTGCGCAGATGGCGACCGTAGCCGCGCTGAGCGGCCCGCAGGACTCCGTGGAGAAGATGGTCGCGGAGTTTCGCCGCCGCCGGGACATAATCGTGGGTGAATTGAACGGGATGGACGGCGTGGGATGCCGGACTCCCGGTGGCGCCTTCTATGCTTTCCCCAACGTGTCCGCGATCGAGACCGACGTCAAGCGCCTGGCCACATTTCTGCTGGAGGAGGCCGGCGTCGCCTGTCTGGCCGGGACGTCGTTCGGCGGGTGGGGCAAGGGATACCTACGCTTCTCCTATGCCACCAGCCAGGAGAAGATCCGCGAAGGGATGCGGAGGATGCGCGAGGCGCTGCCGCAATACAGGCCTGCGACGCGGGCCTGATTCAGCGGCGGAAGCGGTGCGGGCCTAGCCTATCGGCGCGCGGTCCAACCACGCCGCCATCACCCGGTGATTCTCGGCCAGCACCTGCGGGACCCTGTCGCGCACGAAGCTCTCGATCGCGACGATTCCGCCGTAGAACCGCCGCAGGGCCTCCAGCGCCGACCGTGCGTCGAAGATGCCCTGAGCCAGGGGGACGTGGGCCTTCTCGTGCGTGGAGCCCGAGATGTGGACGTGATAGACGTGCTGCTCCAATCCGCCGAGCACAATCGGATCGCCGTTGTAGAGAACGTGCGCGACATCCAGTGTCAACCCGAGTGAGGCCGCGCCGATTCGGCGCACGAGCCCCGCGGCCAGATGGGGGTCTGTAACGATCTCCAGATGTTTGCGCTCCATGTTTTCGATTCCTACCCGCAGCCCAAGTAGCGCGGCCCTCTCAGCCACCCGACCGAAGAACGCTTCCATTGGGGGCCAGAACGCCTCCGGGTCATCGCCGTTGGAGGAAAGCGCGCCCGGATGCAGGACCACTACCTCGGCTCCCATCTCGGCGGCGTCCTCCAGGGAGGCCAGGTACTGTCGCTGTGATTCGGCTCGGATCCCGGAATTGGTCGAGGTTACGTTGAGGTCGCGTGTAGGTCCGTGCAGCGTCAGGGCAAGGCCTCGGGCGGCCGCCTCGCTCCTCAGGCGCGCAGGAGCCAAACCCTGATCCCAGAGGTGTTCGGCCCAGACCTCCAGCGCAGGGTATCCCAGGTCGCGCACGAGGCCCATGACCTCAAGCAGGGGCAGATCGCGCGTCGTCGTCGTGGACGCCGCGATCCTCATCGTTCGAAGAGCATCGCGCGGCGGATACCGACCGTGACCGCGGCGCCTTCCTCGTAGAACTCTCCGGGCGGGGCCTGCACGCGCACCGTCAGGCCTCCCTCCAGCAGCACCTTGTACTCCACCAGGTTGCCCAGGAAGTTCTGAACCTGTACGCGACCGGGCAGTCCTTCGTCCGCGGCGAGGACCATATCCTCCGGCCGCACCGCTATTGCGGCCGAGCCCGAGATGCAGGAGGGATTCTCTGCGCGGCACTGGTAACCGTCCACCCTGACGAGGGCGGCGCCCGGCTCGCCGGCGACGACCTGCGCCGGGAGGAAGTTCATCTGCCCGATGAAGTCGGCGACGAACCGCGTGGCCGGATGCTTGTAGATCTCCGCAGGCAGGCCGACCTGCACGATCTCTCCGTCCGCCATGACCGCCAGGCGGTCCGACAGCGCCATGGCCTCGGCCTGATCGTGCGTGACGTAGAGCACCGGGATGCGCATCCGGCGCTGCAGCTCCTTGAGCTCAAAGCGCATCTGCTCACGCAGCTTGGCATCCAGGTTCGACAGCGGCTCATCCAGCAGCAGGATCTCCGGACGCCCGGCCAGCGCGCGTCCCAGCGCAACGCGCTGCTGCTGGCCTCCTGATAGCTGGTGCGGGTAGCGTTCGCCCAGACCCTGCAGCTCCACCAGGTCGAGCACCTCGGCCGCCCGCGAAGCGATCGCCTGCCGTCCCTCGCCCGCCACGCGCAGCGGGTACGCCACGTTGTCGAACACGGTCATGTGCGGCCAGACCGCGTAGTTCTGGAAGACCATGCCCAGACGGCGGCCCTCCGGCGGAACGAACTGGCCCGTGGCCTGGTCGTTGACGACGCGTCCACCTATCGTGATCCGGCCGCGCGTGGGGAGCTCAAGGCCGGCCACGCAGCGCAGCGTTGTGGTCTTGCCGCACCCGCTCGGGCCCAGCAGCGTGAAGAACTCCTCCGTCCCGATGGAGAACGAGACGGCCCGTGCCGCCACCACGCCGTCGAACGTCTTCCACAGATCCGACACCAGCACAGCGTCCATGGCAACCCCCGAAGACCCCATCTGCTAGAATCCTACCTGGCCCCGCGTGGCCTTGCGCACGATCAGGTTGCTTCCCAGGATCAGAACCAACACGAGCACCGAGAGTGCTGCGGCGATCTGCGTATAGCCCGAGCTCTGCATGTTGAATATGATCACGCCTATCGTTTCGGTCCGAAGCCCGAAGAGCAGGATTGACATGGTCAGCTCGCGGAACGCGGGCATGAAAACCAGGATCCAGCCGGCCACCATGCCGGGCCGCACCAGAGGGACTATGATGTCGCGCATGGCCCGAAGAGGCCCTGCGCCCGAGACGCGGGCCGCCTCCTCCAGCGACTCGTGCACCTGCTGCAGCGTGGCCGAGGTCGTGCGCAGCGAGAGCGGCATGTATGCCACGATGTACGCCAGCAAGATTATCCAGATGGTGCCGTAGAGCGCGACAGGCGGCCGGGCCCACGCCAGGATCATCGCTATGGCGATGACGGTGTGGGGGATGCCGTATGGAAGCATGCCGAGCGTGTCGAGCGCGGCGGCCCCACGCAGTTTGGCGCGTATGCGGGCGTAGGCCACGAACGTCCCCAGCACCATTGTGATGGTGGCCGCGGACACGCCCAGCAGCGCGCTGTTAGCGAGCGCACGGCGGATGACTTCCTGGTTCGCGACGTACGCGTAGTGCTTCAACGTGAGACTCGCCATGGCCAGGGGCGCGCCGTAGTACTTCAGCAGAGATGTCAGCAGCAGGGAAAAGAGGGGGAGGACCGCGATCACGACGGCAAACAGGACCGCCAGGGCGAACGCCACGCGGCGCAGCGGTCCGAGACGGATGACCTGCGGATGGATGGACTTGCCCGCGATGACCGTGTAGCGCTGCTGACCGCGCTGAAGCCGCCACTGGACTGCCAGCGCGGCGGCGCCGACCGCCACGAGCAGCATTGACTGGGCCGTGGCCAGCGGGAAGTCAGGGATGTTCAGCGAGGCGTATATGCTGGTCGTGAGGACGTAGAACCGCGCGCGGATTCCCAGCAGCGCAGGGATGCCGAAGTTGGCGATCGAGTGGATGAAGGCCAGGAGACCCCCGGCCAACAGCGCTGGAAGCACCAGCGGCATGGTAACGTCGCGCATCACGCGCAGGCTTCCCGCACCGCTGGTGCGCGCGGCCTCCTCCAGGCTGGCGTCCATCCGCTCAAGCGCGCCGCAAACCGTGAGGAAGACCAGGGGGAAGGCATGGATTGCCATCACGAAAACGATCCCCCAGGCGCTGTAGATTGAGAAGGGAGCCTGTTCCAAACCCAGCAGGGCGATGAGAGGGCGCATGAGGTAGCCCTGCGGCCCCAGCAGTTGGGCCCAGGCGATGGCGCCAAAGAACGGCGGGACCGCGTAGGGCATGATCAGCAGGGTGCGCAGCCAGCCCTTGCCGGGTATGTCGGTACGCATGACCAGGAATGCCAGCACCGCGCCCGCGATCATGGCTCCGGCCGCTGAGGTGACCCCCACCCAAACCGTGTTGGTCAGGGCCCGGAGATTGCCCGGTTGCACGATGGCCCGCCGGTAGTGGTCCAGTCCCAGCCCGCCGTCCACCAGCAAACTGCGGTAGACCACCTGCGCCACGGGCCAGACAACGAGCAACACCATCGCCGCCGCAACCAGGACCAGCAGGGTCACGCGCGGGTCCAGTGCGCGGATGGGCGCTGGGGCCTGCGCCGGTGGGCGGTGGGGAGCCTCTGGCGGCAACGGCGGCACCTGCATCTAGCGCATCATGATCTGTTCGAACCGCGTCCGGATGTCGGCCGCGTTCTTCGCCGCCCACTCGAACGGGATCGGCAGCGTCTTGATCTCCGAGGCCCGGGGCTGGCCCTTGGGGGGATCCACGTCCTCGCGCACAGGCACCACGCCCTTGGAGGCCAGGAACTTCTGGCCTTCCACGCTGATCGCGTAGTCCACGAAGCGCCGCGCGGCCTCGGGGTTCTTGCTCGACTTGATGATGGCGACCGGGCTGGGGACCGAGACCGCGCCCTCCTCGGGCCAGATGATCGCCAGCGGCGCGCCGTCCTGGATCATGCCGTAGACCATGAAGTCCAGCGTCATGCCCACGCCGAACTCGCGCGCGGCCAGCGCGCGCGCCACCTCGGTGTTCCCCCGCAGCACCTGGATGTTCTCTTTGCGCGCGCGCTCAAACCATGCCCAGCCGTACTTCTGCACGAAGGTCGCCACGGTCACGAAGACCGATCCGGAGTAGAGGGGATTGGGCATGGCCGCGGTCTTGCCGAACTTGGGGAAGTCGCTCCAGGATTTCGGCGCCGCGCGCACCGGTATCAGGGTGGTGTTCACCGCGATTATCATGTTTATCAGGCGGCCGGCGATGAAGTGATTGCCGCGATCGCGGAACGCTTCGGGCACATTTCGCGCCTCAGGGGAGCGGTAGGCGAGCAGCAGCCCCTTGTCGCGCAGTGTGATGAAGATCGGCGCGTCCGCGAGCCACAACAGGTCGGCCCGGATGCCGCCGGTCTCAATCTCGGCGAAGATCCGCATCTCGATCTCGGTGCTGCCCGACCGCAGAACCTCCAGCTTGATCTGCGGGTGCTTCCGCATGAACGCCCCGGCGAACTCGGTGGCCATCTCCTGCGGAACCGATGTGTAGAGCACGATGGTTCCCGAGGCCGGCTGGGCGCCGGCCGGGGGCGCCACCGTCGCGCCCAAGCAGACGACCAGCAGGGCGATTGCTACCACTACAAACCTGCGCATCTGGCTCACCTCCGACGATGTCGTTTGCCTTTCACTCGCCTCCGTGACTTCCCTCGTGCGCTTTCGGCGGGGGGTCCTCAAAAACCGCCCGCAGGCGGTCCCATGCCTGGAGTTTGCCCACGGCGTCGCCGGGCATCTGTAGAGCCACCGCCACGGTCAGGAGGTTCAGGACGGCCATGGGCACGACCAGCGAGTTGACAACCGCCAGATCCCCGCGCCGGGCCACGACGAGACGCGCCGCATGGGCGGCCAGCGGCGAATCAGGCGTGTCGGTGAACACGATTGTATGCACTCCCTTGGTCCGGGCGTAGCGCAGGGCCCGCACTATGTCCTGGTAGCCGCGGAAGAAGCCCACGGCCAGCATCACGTCCCTGCGTGAGATGCGGAACAGCACCTCCCAGGCCTCGGTCCCGCCGTGGGTAATCGTTTCCACGTGCATCCCCGTGCGGCGCAGCCTGAAGGCGACGAAGTGCGCCAGCGATCGCGAGATCCCCAGGCCGAGCACGTATACCGTGCGGGCAGCGCGCAGGCGACGGGCGATCTCGGTGATGAGGTTGGGCGACAGCGTGCGGCGCAACTCGCCCAACGCGGCCAGGTCCTGATCCAGCAGCCGGGCGAGAGGGGACGCTTCCGTGCGCAGGCGCTGCAGGGCTGAAGCCATGCGGCCGCTGTGCGTGGTCCTGCCGGCACGGATCAGGTCGGCCAGCGCCGCGCGCATGGCCGGATAGCCCTGGTAGCCCAGGGCCCGGGCGAAGCGCACGACCGTGGAGTCGCTGGTCTTGACGCGCCTGGCGAGTTCGGTGGAGGTAAGGAAGGCTGCGTCATCGTAGCTTGCGAGCAGGTACTCGGCCAACCTGCGCTGGGACGGCGAGAGGCGCGCGTACGCTGCGTCAATCGCCTCAGGAAGAGGGCGGGTATGCAGCGCCTTCTGCATGATCCCGAGATTCGGCGGGGGATGCAGAATTCCCTTCAGGACACAACTCCGGGCGCCCGGGCGCCTGAAGGATGGCCGGTCGCCGTGGAGAAGACAGCGCCGGGCTACCCGATACCCCGGGAGGGAGAACGATGACCACCCCGACTCATCGCGACCCGCAGGCGCTGCTCGTCCAGAGCCACAGGATGGTGCGCGGGATGTGGTTGGCCGTGTTTGCCCTGGTGGTCGCTATCTGGATTGCCGTGCCCTTTGTCATGACTTGGCCGCGTCCGGCCGGCCAGGACGGTACGCTTATCGCGGTCA
>Ga0208244_101301_pt1 | contig 14305 bp, 12 predicted proteins | sample SubbioCR12Aug_5A_FD_184828 | JGI IMG/M metagenome (GOLD analysis project Ga0208244, IMG submission 184828) | Serpentinite rock and fluid subsurface biosphere microbial communities from McLaughlin Reserve, California, USA - CR12Aug_5A (SPAdes) | ecosystem: Environmental > Terrestrial > Deep... | reverse complement strand
TCCGGCTTGCTGCCGGGGGAATTCCAAAAAGATATTTGCTACAGGGCGCCAATCCCGGCGCTCTCGGGCCGGGCTCGTCCAACAATCGGTTCAGATCGTGGCTTCGCACGATCTAACCTTATTCGTTATGCCAGGTTGCAATGAGCGCCGCAACTGATTGGATACGGGCCGTCTGGCCGAGCCGCGCGGCGCCGGTTGCTTCTGCGTTGCCGCTTCAGAGCCCGTTGGCCTTGAACCAATCGCGCATCCGCTGCCAGGCATCTTCTGCCTCTGGTTTGCGATAGCTCGGGCGATAGTCGGCGTGGAAGGCGTGCGGCGCGTCCGGGTAGACGTGGATCTGCGATTTGCCGCCGGCTTTCTTGAGCGCCGCGTTCATGTCATCGACGTCGCCGAGGGGAATCCCCTGATCCTTGCCGCCGTAGAGGCCAAGCACCGGCGGCTTGATCTGCGCGGCGAGGTCGATGGGATGCTTGGGCGTTTGCGCGGTGGCCGGATTGTCGATCCGCCCGTACCACGCCACGCCGGCCTTGATCCGCGGGTTATGCGCCGCGTACAGCCAGGTGATGCGCCCGCCCCAGCAAAAGCCGGTAATGCCCAGCTGCGTTGTATCGCCGCCATTTTTCGCGGCCCAGGCGACGCAGGCGTCAAGGTCGCTCATCACGCCGGCATCCGGCGTCTTGGCGACGATATCGGTGAGGATTTCCTGGACGTTGGTCAGCTTGCGGGGATCGCCGTAGCGAGCGAACAGTTCCGGCGCGATCGCCTGATAACCCAGCTTGGCCAGCCGTCGGCAGACATCGGCGATGTGCTCGTGCACACCGAAGATCTCGGAAACGACGAGGATCACCGGAAAGCTGCCGCCACTTGCCGGCTGGGCGCGGTAGGCCACCATCTCGCCATCGGTGGTCGTCACCTTGATCTCGCCGTCGGTGAGCCCAGTGGTGTCGGTCTTGATGGCCGTCTGCGCCATGACAGGGTGCGTGGCCAGCGCAAAGCCGACACCCAGCGCGGTCACGATAAAGCCGCGGCGGTTAAGCTTGAGCGCCGGGTTAAGGCTGTCGAATTCAGGGTTGGGTTGGTTCATGTTTTTCTCCGTTTTATGGGTTGGGGAGTTAAAAAATACGCCTTAACCGTGACAATGACAAACACGACCGACGCAGGCGCTGCGATGCCGGTGATATGCTGCATGGTAGCGAGTGGGGGTGGCGGCTATTCCCCGGCCACCACGGCCAGATCGCGCAGCATTCGAGCCAGCCCGGCCACCACGCGCGCCAGGCGATCGTAGTTGAGCTTGTCGGGCGTGTCGGTGCTGGCATGGTAGTGCGCGTAGCGGAACAGGGCGGTGTCCGTCACCATGATCGCCGGGTAGCCCTCCCGCCAGAAGGACCCATGGTCCGACCAGTGGATGCCCGCCATCCATCCAGGCGCGGCGATGCCCTCGGCGGGGAAGGCTGTCCGACCGCGAAATGAGGCCAGGCACGATTTCACCAGGTCGCGCGAGGCGAGATTGCCGACAAAGGCGATGAAGTTGGCGGTATCCGGATAAAACGGGCTGAACAGGAGGGGGTAATGCTGGCTGCCTTTCGCGTCAGTGTAGTAACCGATGGTTTCAAGCGAAAGCATGGCGACGATGTTGTCGCCGCGTTCGCGCGCGCGTCGCGCATAGACGCGGCTGCCCATGTCCGGCGTGCTGAAGAATGGCGGCTCCTCATTGACGAAGGCGACGAAGCGCACGCTGCGCGCGGGTTGCTGCCGCGCGAGCAGGCGCGCGATCTCCAGCAGCGCCGCCACGCCACTGGCATTGTCGTTCGCGCCCGGCGAACCGACCACCGAGTCGTAGTGGGCGCCGATGACCACGACCTCCCCCGCCGCGGCGACGCCCGGGAGCACCGCTTCAAGGTTGCGCACGGTCTGGCCATTTACCGTGTAATGTTGCGCAGTCACCTGGTAGCCCGTCGCCTGCAAGGTCTTTTCGATGTAGTCGGCCGACGCTTCGAGCGCCGCGTAACGCCACAGGTTACGCTCGCCGATTTCCCCGGCCAGTACGCTAACGTGCTTTGCGAGGCGCTCGCGCAACTCGGCCTCCGCCCCGCTCAAGGGCGGCAGCGGGCCACTATGCGAACTGCCCGGCAGATGGGTCATGTAACGCAGGCCGAACGCCAGCGCCAGGATCAGGGCGAGCCAGAGCAAAATCCTGGCGCGTGGTTTGCGCACAGCGGCATTCATGACAGCATGATCGCCAAGCGCACGGATGCCGCGGAAGTCCTGATCGTCATGTACGCTCCCCCCTTTCTGCGCGGCGCTGGTCACCCCATGGTAGACGTTCCCTGAAAATGAACAAATCACAGCAAGCGCCAGACACCCCCGGCGAGCGGCCAGAAGAATTCGGGCCGCTCGTGCTGTTGCTCGGATTGCTGGCGCTGGGCCTGGTCGCGCATTTTCTGGGCTGGCTGGAATGGCGTCAGGTGCTGCAATGGACGCGCGGCTACACCGCGCACTGGTGGCTGGCCGCAGCGCTGATCTTGCTGCAGATCGTGTTGTTCATGTTCGCCATGCCCGGCTCCACACTCCTTTGGGTGGTGGCCGTGCTGTATCCCCCCATTGCCGCGACCCTGATTTTGGTGGCCGGCGCCAGCATGGGCGGGCTGGCGGGCTATCTGTTCGCCCGCAGGCTGGCCAGGCACCGCCAGGCACGGCTTCGCAAGAAGCGCCATTTTCGCCTGCTGCGGGAGCATGGCGATTTTTTCACGCTGTGCGCACTGCGTGTCACGCCGGGCTTCCCGCATTCGATCATCAACTATGGCGCGGGCATCCTTGGCCTGCCACTCGGTCGCTTTCTCGCCGCCGCCGTGCTCGGGCTCGGTGTCAAAACCGCCCTGTACAGCCACGTCATCCATCGCACGCTGGAGGCGGCCGAACCTGCGGAACGGGCATGGCAAGAGATTGCACTGCCACTCGTCCTGCTGGCCCTGCTGCTGTTGCTGGCACGGCTGATATTCCGGCGCAGGGCGGCAAATACCCTCGACCACTGACGGGATTCAGACGTCAGCTTGCCCAGCCAGCCGCCAGAGCGAGGTCACCTCCGCCGCGCGCGCGGCGTGCAGCGGGTCGGTCGGGTCGCTGGCTTTGGGATGCGTCGGGCGGACGTCGATTTTGCCGATCACCTTGAGTCCGGCGGCGTCGAACAGATTCTGCAGCTCGGCGCGCGAGCGCAGACCCAGATGCTCGGCCAGGTCGGAAAGGATCAGCCAGCCCTCGCCGCCGGGTTCGAGATGCGCCGCCAGGCCGTCCAGAAAGCCGCGCAGCATGCGGCTGTCCGGGTCATACACGGCCTGTTCCAGCGGCGAACTCGGCCGGCCGGGTAGCCACGGCGGATTGCAGACCACCAGCGCGGCGCGCCCCGGCGGGAAGAGGTCCGCCGCAACCAGTTCGATTTGTCCGGCGAGCCCCAGCCGGTCAATGTTCTCGCGAGCGCAAGCCAGCACACGCGGGTCCAGTTCGGTCGCGACGATGCGCCGGATGCCCCGGCGCGCGAGCACCGCCGCCAGCACCCCGGTGCCGGTACCAATATCGAAGGCCTGCTTGGGTGGCGGTTGGGGCAAGGGCGCGCTGGCGACCAGTCCGACGTATTCGCTACGGATCGGGGCAAAGACGCCGTGGTGCGGGTGGATGGACTGGCCGAGGGCCGCCACCGGGACGCCTTTCTTGCGCCATTCGTGCGCGCCGATCAGGCCCAGCAGTTCGCGCAACGAGGCCGCATAGGGCGCGGCCGCGACGCCGTAGGTCTCGAGGCAGGCCACCTGGACATCCGGGGCGCGGCGCAGCGGAATGCGGTGATCCGCCTCGAAGGGCAGCAGCAGCATGCCCAGCGTGCGGGCGCGCTGCGACTGCGCCAGCCGATGCTGGTGGAAGGCTTCAACAGGCGAGTCGACCGGCTTGCGGGGCTTGCGCTCGATACGGCGCGCCAGCGCCCGCAGCAACTGCCGGGCATTCTGAAAGTCGCCGCGCCACAGCAGCGCCGTGCCTTCGCAGGCCAGCCGGTACGCCGCGTCGGCCGACATGCGGTCATCGGCGACGACCACGCGTTGCGGCGGCGGCAGTCCGGCTGACGAGCGCCAATCGGCACTGTGTGCCAGGCCGTCCTCTGTCCAGTTGATGCGAGGGGGGGGATTATTTTCCAATGCAGAACCTGCCGAAGATCATGCCCAGCAGGTCGTCGGCGGTGAATTCGCCGGTGATGCGGGAAAGCGCCTCCTGCGCCAGGCGGAGTTCTTCGGCGGCAAGTTCGAGGCGGCCGAGGAGCCCGCCGGCGTCCTTGATCCGCACGGCGGCTGCGGCGAGTGCTTCGAGGTGGCGCGCGCGCGCCAGCAGGGCGTCCTCGCCATGGCCGCGCCAGCCGGCGACGCGCAGCAGTTCGTCGTGCAGCAGGGCGACGCCGGTGCCGCTTTTGGCCGACAGCACCAGATGCACCGCGCCGTTCGCTTCGTGGCGCCCGGCTTGCCGTTGGGCCAGGTCGGCCTTGTTCTCGACCACCACGCGCTCGATGCCGGCGGGCAGGCGGGCGGTGATGGCCTGATCGGCGGGCGTCACGCCGCTGCGCGCATCGACGATCTGCAGGATGACGTCGGCCAGTTCGATTTCACGCCAGCTCCGCTCGATGCCGAGTTTTTCGACCACATCTTCGGTGTCGCGCAGGCCGGCGGTGTCGATGATATGGAGCGGAATGCCTTCGACCTGGATCGTCTCGCGCACCGCATCGCGCGTGGTGCCGGGAATCTCGGTGACGATGGCGCGCTCCGCGCCGGCCAGCCGGTTGAGCAGGGATGACTTGCCGACGTTCGGCAAGCCGGCCAGAACTACGATCAAGCCAGAGCGCAGCACGCTGCCCTCATGGGCGCGTGCCCGCAGGGTCGCCAGCTCGCCGGTGAGGCGCGCCAGGCGCGGCACGATGTCGGTGTCGGCGAGCGGGTCGATCTCCTCGTCGGGAAAGTCGAGCGTCGCCTCGATCAGGCTGCGCAGCTCGGCCAGGCCGTCAGTGAGCGCATGCACCGCGGCCGAGAATTCGCCCGACAGCGAGCGCAACGCGGCGCGCGCCGCCTGCGCCGAGGCGGCCTCGATCAGGTCGGCGATGCCCTCGGCCTGGGCGAGATCGATCTTGTCGTTTTCAAAGGCGCGGCGGGAAAATTCACCCGGCTCCGCCAGCCGCGCGCCGAGTTCGACGCAGCGCGCCAGCAGCGCATGCATCACCACCGGACCGCCGTGACCCTGCAGTTCAAGCACATCCTCGCCAGTGAAGGAATGCGGGGCGGGAAAGTGGAGCAGCAGCCCCTGGTCGAGCAGGCCGCCGACGGCGTCCAGAAAGTCGGCGCTGGTGGCACGGCGCGGCCGGAAGGCATCGGGCGTCCTGCCGGTCAATGCCGCCGCAAACGGCAGCAAATCGCGCCCCGAGACCCGCACCACGCCAATGCCGCCCCGCCCGGGCGGCGTGGCGATGGCGGCGATGCGGTCAGTGAGCCTTGAGCCCGGCACTTTCGATCATGCGATTGACCTGCCACTGCTGGGCGATCGACAGCGTGTTATTGACTACCCAGTAGAGCACCAGTCCCGACGGGAAAAAGAGGAACATGCCGGTGAACACGATCGGCATCCAGAGCATGATCTTGGCCTGGATCGGATCGGGCGGGGTCGGGTTGAGCTTGGTCTGGATGAACATCGTCGCGCCCATGAGAAGAGGCAGGATGAAGAATGGATCCTTCGCCGTCAGGTCGGTGATCCAGCCCAGCCAGGGCGCGCCGCGCATTTCGACGGTGCCGAGCAGCACCCAGTAAAGGGCGATGAAGACGGGAATCTGCACCAGGATGGGCAGGCAGCCGCCGAGCGGATTGACCTTCTCCTTCTTGTAGAGCTCCATCATTTCCTGGTTCATGCGCGCCTTGTCGCTGCCGTAGGCTTCTTTCAGCTTGGTCAGCTTGGGCGTCAGCACGCGCATCTTGGCCATGGACTTGTAGCTGGCGGCCGACAGCGGGAAGAACACCGCCTTGATCAGCATGGTGAGCAGAATGATCGCCCAGCCCCAGTTGCCGACATATTTGTACAGCCACGACAGCACCCAGAACAGCGGCGCGGCAATCATCGTCAGCCAGCCGTAATCGACCACCAGGCTTAAGCCCGGCGCGATCTGGTCGAGCTTGTCCTGCTCCTGCGGACCGGCGTAAAGCGGTACGCTGAGCTTTTCGCCGACCAGCGGCACCACGACACCCGCCGCGAACAAGCCGCCGCCGAGTTGGCGCGTGAAGAATTCACGCTCGCCGGCGGCGGGGAGCCAGGCCGAGAAGAAATAGTGCTCGACCAGCGCCACCCAGCCGTTGTCGGTCTGGGTCGGATGCTTGTTCTTGCCGCCGAAATCCTTGAAGTCGACCTTCTTGAACTTTTCCTGATCGGTGTAGATGGCCGCGCCGGTAAAGGTCATCATCATGGCGTTGGCGCCGGCGGGCGACTTGTCGTCGCGCGTCAGCTGGAAGTAGGCGCTCGCATTGGCCGGCGCGGCGACGCCCACCAGGGCATGTTCGACATCGACCAGATAACTGCCGCGTTTGAAGACATAGGTCTTGACGACCTTGCCGCCGCCTTCGACGGGGGCTTCGAGCGCCACGCGCAGTTCGTTGTCGCCCTCTTTCAGGGCCAGCGCCTCGGCGGGCAGGCGCCACACCGATTTGTGATTGGGCAGGCCGGCGCCAATCAGCCCCGACTGCGCACTGTAGGAATGCACCGCATCGATCAGGATGAAGTTTTCTTTCTTGTTTTCCGTCGCATGGTGGTGCAGCAGTTCGAGGCGCACCAGATCGCCGCCCTGGGCGGAGATCTCGGCGACCACCAGGTCGGTCTTCACTTTCACCATGGCGCCCGGCGCGGCGGCGGGCTTGCCTGAGGTGGGCACGGCGCCCGGCGCGGCGGCAAAAGTCGGCGCTGACGGGACGGCGGCGGCCGTCACGCCGCCAACCGTGGGGACGTCGGCTCCGCCGGCTTGGGTCTGGGCAGCGCTCTGCTGCTGCGCGGTTGTCGTCGGCTGGGCGGGTTGCCCCTGACGCAGCCAGGCATCCCACAGCATCATGATCGAAAAGAAAAAGACCAGCAGCAAAATCAGGCGTTGATTGTTCATGGTGAGGGGCGTCTCGGTGGCGCTTGGGCGTCAGGATGATTGAAATAGGTGCGCCATTCTAAGGCACGGGATCGTGTCCGCCCGGATGCCATGGATTGCAGCGGCTGACGCGCCGCAAGGACAGCCAGAGACCCTTGACAGGACCGTGGCGCTGCAGGGCTTCGATGGCGTAATCCGAACAGCTCGGATAGAAACGGCAGGACGGGGGCAACATCGGGCTGATCGCCAGTTGATAACCGCGCACCAGCCAGATCAGCGGCTTGGCCAGCAATTCTTTCATCGCGTGATTCTCTGGCAAAGCTGATCCAGCAAGGCGCCAATCTCCGCCCGCCAGGCCGCCTTGCTTTGCGGGTTGATCGGGTGTCCGGCGGCGCTGGGTCCCACGGGTTTAGCCAGACGCAACACCAGATCGAACGGCGGCAAACCGGCGCGGCGCAGGCGGAACAGTTCGCGCGCCTGGCGCTTGATGGCATTCCGCAGCACGGCTTGCCGCGCCTGTTTTTTGGGAATCACCAGACCGAGGCGGGCGTGAAGCCTGTCGTTCGGTCGGTAGTGCAAGGCAAAGCACGCACCGCGCAAAACCTTGCGGGCCGCAAAGACCTCTGAAAATTCCGCGGCTAGCCGCAGCCGGAGCTGCCGGCCAAAACCAAAGATTTCAGCCAATCAGACGGGTTCAAACGGCCAGACGGCGACGCCCCTTGGCGCGACGGGCGTGAATGACGGCGCGGCCGCCACGGGTGCGCATGCGGACGAGAAAGCCGTGGGTGCGCTTGCGGCGGACGACGGAGGGCTGATAGGTACGTTTCATGAGCGGGGTTCCTTACGAGAAAAGCGCGCGATTACAACCTGTTAGGCGCGCCTTTGTCAAGCGTTATTTCAGGCTGTCGCGGCCGAAGCTTGTGGATAACTTTCCGTGAATTCGCTAGAATGCGCCGCTTCACACAGTCGCTCGGTCACACCGGCGGCGGCGGTTGAAACAGCCGTTGGAAGTAGTCACAATAAAATTTTCATGGGTTCAAATGAGTCAATTCTGGACGGACTGCCTGACCCGCTTCGAAAGTGAGTTGCCGGCGCAACAGTTCAACGCGTGGATCAAATCCCTGAGAATGGAGACCGCGCCCGACGCGGGCGACGGCGCGGAACTGCGCCTGCGCCTGATCGCCCCGAACGGTTTTATCCTCAAGTGGGTGCGCGACCGCTATCTCGATCGTGTCGAAACCTTGTCGCGCCAGTTCTACAAGGAACCGGTGACCATCGATCTGGTGCTCGACGATACGGCCGCCCAATCGTCAGGCACGCCCAGCAGCACGCCGACAAATGGCTTGCCGGCCGCCACTGCGAACGATATGGCAACGACGGCGGCGCTCCTGCCCGCTCTACACCCGGAAGACTCTCCCGGCTACGAGAAGACGCGGCTTAACCCGGAATTCACCTTCGATACCCTGGTGACCGGCCGCTCCAACGACCTGGCGCGCGCCGCCGCCCAGCAGGTCGCGATCAATCCCGGCGCCTCTTACAATCCGCTCTTCATCTACGGCGGTGTCGGCCTGGGCAAGACCCACCTGATTCATGCACTCGGCAATGAAGTGTTGTGCCACGCCCCCAGGAAGGTGATCCGCTACATCCACGCCGAAGATTATTTTTCCGATGTGGTGCGCGCCTACCAACAAAAATCCTTCGACGTTTTCAAGCGCACCTACCGCAGCCTCGACGTGCTGCTGATCGACGACATCCAGTTTTTCAACGGCAAGGCGCGCACCCAGGAAGAGTTTTTTTACGCTTTCAACGCGCTGGTCGAGGCCAAAAAACAGATTGTCATCACCTGCGATACCTACCCGAAGGATATTCAAGGGCTTGAAGAACGGCTGATTTCCCGCTTCGACTGGGGCCTGACCGTGCAGATCGAGCCACCCGAACTCGAAATGCGCGTCGCCATCCTCAAGAAAAAGGCCGAAAGCGAGTCCATCGACCTGGTCGACGAGGTCGCCATTCTCATCGCCAAACATCTGCGTTCCAACGTGCGCGAACTCGAGGGCGCGCTCAAGAAGGTGCTGGCCTTTTCGCGTTTTCATGGGCGCACCATCACACTCGAACTCGCCAAAGAGGCCCTCAAGGACATCATCGGCGCGCACAACCGCCAGATCACGCTCGAACTCATCCAGAAAACCGTCGCCGACTATTTCAAGATCAAGGTCGCCGACATGTATTCGCAAAAACGCACGCGCGCCATTGCTCGGCCGCGCCAGGTGGCCATGTGGCTCGCCCGCGATCTGACACCCCACAGCCTGCCCGAAATCGGCGACGCCTTTGGCGGCCGCGACCACACCACCGTATTACACGCCTGCCGCACCATTATCGACCTGCGCAGCAAGGACACCCATCTAAACAACGACTTGCTGGTTCTTTCGCAAACTATAAAAGGCTGATGCCCATCTTTAACAAACCATTGAACAACCCCGGAAAAAAATGTGGATAAGTTTCACTTTTCTTCTGGAAACCCGAGTTATCCACAATTCTCCACAATGGGCAGCCGGGGTCGCACAAAGACTTATAAGTAAGATAGCTAATTGTTTTTTATGTAATTTAACCAGTTATTCACAATAAACCTCGCCCCTCATCATCGTAAGGAGTTTTTAAAGATGCTCCTATTTAAAGGACCTCGGGATCAGTTTTTAACGCCATTGCAGGCGGTATGCGGGATTGTCGAAAAACGGCATACCCTGCCCATTCTGTCGAACGTACTGATCGAAAAATCTGGCGAGCGACTGACCCTGCTGGCAACCGACATCGAGATGCAGATTCGTTCCGTGACAACATCCAGCGGACCGGAAAATATCGCTATCACGGTGGCGGCGCGCAAACTGCAGGACATCCTGCGTTCCTTGCCAGAAACCGTCGAGGTCAGCCTGACGCTCGACGAGCGGCGTCTGCAGCTCAAGGCGGGCAAGAGCCGTTTCAATCTGCAGACCATGCCGGCGGAAGAATTTCCGCGCATGACCGAGTCCACGGGTCCGGCGGCCGTGCTGAAACTCACGCAGCGTCAGTTCAAACGCCAGTTGGCCCTGGTGCAATACGCCATGGCCCAGCAGGATATTCGCTACTACCTCAACGGGCTGCTGCTGGTCGCCCAGCAAGGCGAATTAAGGCTGGTCGCCACGGATGGTCATCGTCTGGCCTACGCCAGTGAGGATATCGGCGAACAAAAAGCCGGTCAGCAGGAACGCATCGAAGTCATCCTGCCGAGGAAGACCGTGCTCGAATTGTCGCGCCAGTTGGCCGATAACGACGAAGCGCTGGAAATCTCGCTGGCGGCAACCCAGGCACGTTTCAGCTTCGGCAACGTGGAATTCGTCAGCAAGCTGATCGATGGCAAGTTTCCAGACTACGAGCGGGTCATCCCCCAACACCAGAGCAAGATCATTCCCCTCGACCGCGCCACCTTCCAGCATTCCCTGCAGCGGGCCGCGATTCTCACCAACGAAAAATTTCGCGGCGTGCGCCTGGTGCTCGGGCCGGGTAGCTTGAAGATTCTGTCGACCAACGCCGAGAATGAAGAGGCGCGGGAAGAAATTGAAATTGAATATTCAGGCGAAGAGCTCGATGTCGGCTTCAACGTCAATTATCTCCTTGATGTTCTCAACAACGTGAATAACGAGATCATCGAAATTCGCCTCGCCGACAGCAATTCCAGCGCGCTGCTGATGCTGCCGGGGAATGACCGTTTCAAATATGTCGTAATGCCCATGCGGATTTAAGGCAGCAATTAAGACAGAAACCAGGATTTATCCATGACAGACAGCAACACGCCGAACAACAACGTTGATGGCGGCTACAACGAGGATTCGATCCAGCAGCTCGAAGGGCTGGAGGCCGTGCGCAAGCGTCCCGGCATGTATATCGGCGACACCTCCGATGGCACCGGCCTGCACCACATGGTTTTCGAGGTTGTCGATAACGCCATCGACGAAGCGCTGGCCGGCCATTGCGACGAAATTGTCATCACCATCCACACCGACAATTCGATCTCGGTGACGGACAACGGCCGCGGCATTCCGGTCGGGGTCAAGTTCGACGACAAGCACGAACCGAAGCGTTCGGCCGCCGAAATCGTCATGTGCGTCCTCCATGCCGGCGGCAAGTTCAACCAGAATTCCTACAAGGTTTCCGGCGGTCTGCACGGTGTCGGCGTGTCCTGCGTCAATGCCCTGTCAAAATGGCTACGCCTGACCGTCCGCCGCGACGGCAAGAAGCACTTCATGGAATTTCATCGTGGGCATGCCGTCGAGCGTATCGTCGCGATACAAAACGGCGTTGAAGTCTCGCCCCTGAAAGTGCTCGGCGAGACGAAAAACAGCGGTACCGAGGTCCATTTTCTCGCCGATGAAGAAATCTTTGGCGCCGGCACCATCGAATATCACTATGACATTCTCGCCAAGCGGCTGCGTGAGCTGTCCTTCCTCAACAACGGCGTGAAGATCAAGCTGGTCGACCAGCGCAACGCCAAGGAAGAGGACTTTGCCTTCTCCGGCGGCGTCAAGGGCTTCGTCGAATACATCAATCGCAGCAAGACCGTGCTGCATCCCACGGTGTTCTACTCCAACGGTGAATCACCGCTGCCGGGGGGCGGCGCGATCGGCGTCGAAGTGGCGATGCAGTGGAACGATTCCTATGCCGAGCAGGTATTGTGCTTCACCAACAACATTCCGCAAACCGACGGTGGCACGCACCTGACCGGCCTGCGCCAGGCGATGACCCGCGTCATCAACAAGTACATCGAAGAAAACGAGATCGCCAAGAAGGCCAAGGTCGACATCGCCGGCGACGACATGCGCGAAGGGCTCGCCTGCGTGCTGTCGGTGAAGATGCCGGACCCGAAGTTCGCCTCGCAAACCAAGATGAAGCTGGTGTCGTCCGAAGCCATGCCGGCGGTGCAGGAAGTCGTGGCCGCCAAGCTCACGGAATTCCTGCTGGAAAAGCCCGGCGATGCCAAGGTCATCACCGGCAAGATCGTCGAGGCAGCGCGTGCCCGCGAAGCCGCCCGCAAGGCCCGCGAAATGACGCGCCGGAAGGGCGTGCTCGACAACATCGGCCTGCCCGGCAAGCTGGCCGACTGCCAGGAAAAAGACCCGGCGCTCTGCGAGTTGTATATCGTCGAGGGCGATTCGGCCGGCGGCTCGGCCAAGCAGGGCCGCGACCGCAAGTTCCAGGCGATCCTGCCGCTGCGCGGCAAGGTGCTCAACGTCGAAAAGGCGCGCCTCGACAAGGTGATTTCCTCGGAACAGATCGTCACCCTGCTGACCGCGCTCGGTTGCGGCTTTGGCAAGGACGATTACAAGCCGGAAAAGCTGCGCTACCACCGCATCATCATCATGACCGACGCCGACGTGGACGGCGCGCACATCCGCACGCTGCTGCTGACCTTCTTCTACCGGCAGATGCCCGACCTGGTCGACGGCGGCCATATCTATATCGCCCAGCCGCCGCTCTACAAGATCAAGCATGGCAAGAGCGAGCGCTACATCAAAGACGACAACGAACTCAACCAGTATCTGTTGACCCTGGCGCTTGACGGCGCGGCCCTGACGCCGCGGCGCGATGCCCCGGCCATCGCCGGCGCGGCACTCGAGGAATTGGCGAAGAGCTACCTGACCTCGGAAGCCATCATTCGTCGCCTGGCCGACTTCGTCGATACCAGCGTCCTGCACACCCTGATTACCCGCGATATCGTGCTTGGCCTGGATGACGCGGCCGCCGCCGAAGCCAGCGCCGCCGCGCTGCGGCAAGCCCTGAGCGAGCAGGGCGACGAACTGACGGTCAAGGCCGTGTATGACGAAAAATCAGAGGCCTGGCAGTTGCGCCTCGAAAAAATGCGCCACGGCAACCTGCGCATCAGCACCATCGACGCGGATTTCCTGCTCTCCGGAGACTATCTCCAGTTGCAAAAGACCGCTCAGTTGCTGACGGGCCTCCTGGGCGTCGACGCCAGCATCCGGCGCGGCGAAAAATCGCAAACCGTGACGAGCTTCGCCGCGGCCATGGCATGGCTCCTGTGCGAAGTCGAACGCAACCTCGGCAAGCAGCGCTACAAGGGTCTCGGCGAGATGAATCCCGAGCAGCTCTGGGAAACCACCATGGACCCCGCCGTGCGCCGCCTGCTCAAGGTACAGATCGATGACGCCATCGCCGCCGACGAGATCTTCACCACGCTGATGGGTGATGTCGTCGAACCGCGTCGCAAGTTCATCGAAGACAATGCCCTCTACGCACGGAATATTGACGTCTGAAGTTGACGCAAAAAGGGCGGCAGGCCTGTTACCGGCCTGCCGCCCTTGTTTGTGACCAGAGGCAAATCTTATTTGGTGTCGGGGGCCTTGAAGTTGGCGCCGGCTTGGTTGGCCATAAAAGCGATGGCCCTTACCAGTTCTTCGTCAGTGGCATCTGAACCGCCTTTGGGCGGCATCGCGCCCTTGCCGGTGATGGAGGTCTTGGTCAGCGTCGCCAGGCCGAAGGCGATGCGGGGTGCCCAGGCCGCCTTGTCGCCCGTCTTGGGCGCGCCGGCAACACCCGCCGTATGGCAGGCGCCGCAAACCGCCTTGTAGAGATCCTCGCCTGAACGACTGCCCTGTAACGCACTTTCCGTGGCGGCGGGTGGCGCCAGCTTGACCTTTGCCAGCGGTTGAATGCGCGCGTTGGCCGCTTCAAAATCGGCCTCGCTGGGGTGGCTGCCCATGGCCGAAGCCAGGACCGGAGCCAGGGCAAGCAGGCCGGACATAGCCAGAACGCGCGGAAGCTTCTTGCTCATCACGTGTTTCCTTGTCATTAAGAACTGGCGCGCCCGAGACGATTCGTGCCTTCGGTGGGCAGATAAATAGCTGCGAATATGCAGCTATTTATGTCTGTGTCTCTTGGTGTAGAGCGGCCAACTCAAAATAAATCAATAGGTTATAAATTAATAAAAACATCTACGTGTGGCATCATAGCATCATGTCACAACGCATGACATCGCGTGATGCCACACTCACGGCAATCGCACACACAGATGTCATGGGAATGAGTCGAACTCATGGCAACGGTCGAATGCCGAGGACGGCGGAGCGATATTCTGGTCGTCGGTCGGCGAGTTTTCGGCGGCGGCGTAAGCTTCGA
>Ga0208244_101300_pt1 | contig 14314 bp, 15 predicted proteins | sample SubbioCR12Aug_5A_FD_184828 | JGI IMG/M metagenome (GOLD analysis project Ga0208244, IMG submission 184828) | Serpentinite rock and fluid subsurface biosphere microbial communities from McLaughlin Reserve, California, USA - CR12Aug_5A (SPAdes) | ecosystem: Environmental > Terrestrial > Deep... | reverse complement strand
TCGGCGGCCCAGTGGTCTTGCGGCAGGCTGGTTTCGTAGGTGGCGCGCAGGTCGGCCAGGGAGTGCAGGACGATATCCACCCCCGCCGGGCCGGTGTCGCGGAAGAAGCGGTAGATGGCTTTGCGGGTGATGGGCTGGCCTTTGCACAGGCGGTCACTGTGAGCGTGGATGCGCATGTGGTTGGCGACAATGGCTTTAAGCCGGTCCATTTCGTCGTTGCTCAGGCGCAGGGCGATGGCGCGGCGCAGGATGGTTTGGGCACCTTTGTCTTCGTGGGTGAAGAAGCGGATGCGCCCGCTGTCTTCGACACTGCGGGTGGATGGTTTTTCGGCGTCGTGATAGAGGGCAGACAGGAAGAGCAGGGCGCGCAGGGGCCTATCTGTGTTGAGTTTTTGGGCCAAGTGTTCGCCCAGTTGGGCGCGGAAACGACCCAGTTTAAGCACAAGCAGGCCGCTATACAGGTCGGCGTTGGATTTTTGCTCGTTGTAGTGCGGGGCAAGAAGGTCGAGAATGATTTCGAGGTGGCGCAGGACGGAGAGGGTGTGCGACCAGACATCCTGAACGTGCGGCGGCGACTGGCTGACGCCTTTCATGGCAGCCAGTTCGGGCAGGATAAAAGGCAGGACGCCGAGCATGTCGAGGGCGCGCAGGGCGGTATCGGGCTGGGGGCCGGCCAGGATTTTCATGATTTCATCGCGGCCGCGCTCGGCGGAGACAGCGGACAGGCCGGGGATGGCTTCTTTCATCTGCTCGCGAGTCTGTTTGTCAATCGTCAGGCCGTAGGCAGCCGCCTGGCGCACGGCACGCAGGATGCGGACGGGGTCGTCGGTCATCGATGTCTCGGCGCAGGCGCGCAAGCGTTTGGCACTCAGGTCATCCAACCCGCTGAGGGGGTCGAGCAGTTCGCCGCTACGAAGGTCGAGAGCGATGGCGTTGAGGGTGAAGTCGCGTCCGCGCAGGTCGTCTTCGAGGCTTTGACCGCGATATCCGGCAAAGTCGAGGATGTCGCGCGAACCGTCAGCGTGGATGATGACCAGGCGGGCGGTGTCGTTTTCGACATCCAGCGGGTAGAAGGCGGCGGGAAGTTTGTCGGCCAGGGTTTTGGCGAGTTTGAGGGCATTTTTGGGAACGGCAAAGTCGAGGTCATGGACTTCACGACCCAGAATCGCATCCCGCACCGCGCCGCCGACCAGGTAAATGGAGGATTCGGCGGGCAGGTGCTGGCGCAGTTGGCGCATGAGCGGGGTATCGAAAATGGGTAAGGTTTCGTGCATGTAGCGGATTTCCAGCGGTTCTTTGGGGCGAATGGCGCGGGCGGCGAGGAAAGCAGCGTCGCGGGTCTGTCCCTGGGCGACCACCTGTCCCTTGACGAGCGCGACCCAGCGCCCGGCGTAGGGGGAAGGGAGGTTGGGAGGCGTGGGAGAAAGTTCTACCATCATAAAATCAGTTTTCACGCAAAGCCGCCAAGAGCACAAAGAAAATCAAGAGAAATTTGCGGGCTTTGCGGCTTTGCGTGAGATATTAGCCTTCGGCTTTGTATTTTTCCAAATCAACTACGCCAATAAAAGGCAGGTTGCGGTAGTATTCGTCAATATCCAGGCCGTAGCCGAAGACATAGGCATTCGGGATAACAAAGCCGGTGTAGTCAATCGGGACCTCGACTTCGCGGCGTTCGGCTTTGTCGAGCAGGGCGCAGACCTTGAGACTCTTGGGGTTGCGGGCGCGAAGCATTTCGAGAACATGCGAAATAGTGTGACCACTATCGACAATATCTTCGACCAGCAATACATTGCGCCCAGCGATGTTGGTTTGCAGGTCATAGGTCAGGCGGACATTGCCGGAGGATGCCCGCGCGCCGACGGTGTAGGATGAAATCGCCATGCAGTCCATGCCATGCGGGACGGTGACGTGACGCATCAGGTCGACCATAAAGGTGATGCCGCCGCGCAGGATGCAAATCAAGACCAGGTCCTGCCCGGCATAGTCGCGGTTGATTTGTTCGCCCAGTTCAGAAACCCGGTTCTGCAAGGTAACTTCGTCAATCAGGGTTTCGGCGATAAATTCATGGTAGTCTTGCATTCGGACTTTCTCCTTTAGGATTGCAGATGTCCTTCGACTGTGGCGCAACACGCCTCCGCTCAGGACTTGTCAGTAATAATTATCGCGGAACCTGGTGATGCAGGCGGCAGCGGGCTTCGTACATTTCGGATGCGCCGACAATCACAACCGGTTCGTTGTAACGGGCGGGTTTGCCGTCAAGAAGACGCTGGGTGCGCGAGGCCGGTTCGCCGCAGACCATGCAAATGGCCTGGAGTTTATCGACATGCTCGGCGACGGCCATCAGGGTTGGAATGGGGCCAAACGGTTCGGCACGGAAGTCGGTATCCAGCCCGGCAACCAGCACGCGGATTCCGCGTTCGGCCAGTTGGCGGACGACTTCGATGATACCATCGTCGAAGAATTGGGCCTCGTCCACGCCGACGACGGTGGTGTCGGGGTCGAGTTTCCCGGCAATTTCACCGGAATTTTCCACCGGGATGGCCTCGAAATCGGCCCCGGCGTGCGAGGTGACTTTCTCGGCCGCGTAGCGAACATCGATGGTCGGCTTAAAGACCTGGACTTTCTGACGCGCAATCACGGCCCGGCGCAGGCGGCGGATGAGTTCATCCGTTTTGCCGCTGAACATCGAGCCGCAGACAACTTCTATCGAACCGGTTTTGTGCTTCATGTCCACTCCCAAAAAAGATATATATACCCGTGCCGGGCAACAAAAAACAGGCAGATGATGGTCATCTGCCTGTTAAGTTTACCTGAAAATCGCTGGATTTAGGCCGCTTTTACCACGGCTTCGGGCACTTCGTAGCCCAGGGCGCGCAGTTTTTTCTTGGCGTCAATCAACGATTTACGGCCAAAGCCTTCAATAGCCAGGGCAGCTTCTTCGCCTTCAGCCATTTTGGCAAGCAGTTGACCGACTTCAGTAATACCGGCCTCGGCCAGCGACTTGGTCGGACGGGTGCCGAGTTCGAGTTCGGCAATCGGACGCTTGGGAGAGACTTTTTCGGTCTCTTTGGTCTTCTGGACTTCGACATATTCCTGGCGGGCCTGGAGTTTGCGGTAGAAGCGGTCTACCTGGCCTTCCATGTCGATGATGCGAGCCTGCTCACCGGTGAAGAACGGGTGGCAACTCGAGCAGATTTCAACGCGTAATTCTTTTCGGGTCGAGCCGGTCGTCCAGGTTGCGCCACAAGAAGCGCAAGTGACTTTGGCATCAAAATAGTTGGGATGAATTTCAGCCTTCATGGTACCTCTTACTCCCCGGCTTCAAGCATTTCAGCCGGAAGGATGTTGACACGCTTGCGGCCATGATAAATATCAAAGACCACCAGGCCGTCTGTGGTAGCGAACAAGGTGTCATCCTTGCCCCTGCCGACATTCAGACCGGGTTTGATGTGTGTGCCGCGCTGGCGCACGAGAATGTTTCCAGAAAGGACAAATTGACCAGCAAAGCGCTTGACGCCCAGGCGCTGGGCATTTGAGTCACGACCGTTGCGGCTGGAACCGCCACCTTTTTTATGAGCCATCTCTACCTCTCTTAACCAATCTTCTCAATTTCAAGGCGGGTGTACTGCTGGCGATGACCAGTCTTCTGGCGGATGCGCTTCTTGGGCTTGTAGTGGAAGTTGATGGTCTTCTCGCCCTTGAAGTGCTCCAGCACGGTAGCCTTAACAGCCGCACCTTTAACCATTGGCGTGCCTACGGCGACATCGTCGCCATCCACCAGCATCAGCACTTGCTCGATGTCAATGCTTTCGCCGGGGGTTGCTTGCAGGCGGTCGACTTCAATCGTGCCGCCTTCGACGGCGCGATATTGCTTGCCGCCGCTTTCAACAATAGCAAATTTCATAGAACCTTTCTCCTGGTCTTCGCTTCTCCGCAGACGCCGCCACCTTTGCCCCTGGTCGGGGGAGGCAGGGCCGCGTTACGGGTAAGCCGGGATGTACATGATTCTGCCCCGGCAAACTTTCTGCCCGGGCAGAGGCGAATGGAGATTATACCACCACAAAGCCCGTTGTCAACAAATTTTATAAGGGAATTTTACCTGCGCAAAGCCGGACGCCAGGTTTCGACCAGTGTGCCGCCGCCATCGGATTCGAGTTCGCGCCAGGTTTCGATGGGCAGTTCGATGTGCGCCAGGCTGCAGGTCGGCATGGGCGAGGCCTGTCCGGTCAAGTGCTCGATGAGGTGTTCCAGGCCGGGGTTATGCGCCACCAGCAGCAGGCTGGAAGAACGCGCGGGCGTTTTACGAATGACCGAGAGCAGGCTCTCGGCTTCAGCCAGGTAGAGCAGGCGCGAGGCGCGCACCATGCCGTCGTAACGGATGGAGAACAGGACTTCGGCAAGGGTCTCAAGGGCGCGGCGGGCTGTCGAAACGGCGACAAAGGCCGGGGTGAGTCCGCGCTGGCGCATGTACTCCCCCACCAGCGGGGCATCGTCGCGTCCGCGTCCGTTCAAGGGGCGGTCGTGGTCATCCAGCAGGGTGTCTTTCCAACTTGATTTGGCGTGGCGGAGCAGGTAAAGGGTTTTCATAATTCGGAAAGGGCGAGAGCCAGGTTATGGCGAAATTCGGGACGGGTGAAGTTTGCCCAGGCTTGCGGGAAGGTTTCGGCCTTTTCGCGGCGCAGGCTGTGCAGGGAGGCCAGGTAAGCCAGGATGCCGCCCAGGTCGGGGCGCAGGCCGAGGGGCAGGGATTGGTGGCGCGTTTCGAGGGCAGACAGCAGGCCGGAGAGCAGATCGCAGGCCAGATGGGCGTCGTTGAGTTGGCCGAGGTGGTCTTGCATGGCTTTCAGGTCGCTGATGACCGCGGCGGCGGGTTTGCCGAGCACATCGCGCAGGAACTCAACGGCATAGCGGAATTTCTTGAATCTCACCCGCAGGTCGTGAAGTTGTTCGGGGCTGGCTTCAGCGATAAGCCCTTCGCAGGCCAGCACGTCGCTGTAACGCTGGTAGAGCAAGACGGGCGCAGCCTGCCAGGTCAGTTGTGGATGCGGGTCTTCAGGGTCGAAACGGCTGCCCCCCTGGCCGGGGGTGCTGAGAAAAGTCTCGAAGTCGGTTTTGAAAGTCTCGAAGGCCGGGCTGTCGAGGTAGGCCAGCATTTTCAGGCGGGCGGTTTCGCGTTCAGCCTGCCAGGTTTCGACCAGCAAACCCAGGTCGGCGGCGTTTTCGTGCTGATAGGCCTCGGCGTTTTCGATGAAAACATCCAGGTCGCGGACGGGGCCGAGGGCCTGGCGGGCGGCGCGCAGGTCTCGCAGGAGCGGTTTGACGGCCTTCAGGCGAAAGGCGGGCGCAAAAACCTCGAAAGCGGCGCGCAGGCGGCGGGTGGCGACGCGCATATCGTGCAGTTCCTCGATATCTTCGCCCAGGCGCGTCCCGGCCTCGTGGCGGATTAATTCATCGAAATGGCCGCGCATCACCGCGCGGGCATATTCAGACAGCGGCATATCCGCCGACAGGCCGGGGGAGCGTTTTTTCTTGCGGGCAGGCTTTGGAACAGCCTGGTTTTCGGGCAGGTCAGATTCGGGCATTTTTTAAGAAAACTTGCTGTGAATTCACTTCCGGCTGGCCCTTGGCCGGGGTAAGCCGTTTATATGTGCCGTCCGGCTGCATCAGGCGGGCCGAGACGTTGTCACGCAGGGAGGTGCCGAGCACCTGCTGGCGAATGTAACGGATATGGCGCGGGTCTTCGATTGGGAAGAGAATTTCAACCCGCCGGTCGATATTGCGCGGCATCAGGTCGGCGCTGCCGAGGTAGGCCTGCGGTTCGCCGCCATTCTCGAAGTAATAAATGCGACTGTGCTCAAGAAAACGCCCCAAGATGCTGAGGACGCGAATGTTCTCGCTCAAGCCCTTGATGCCGGGGCGCAGGCAGCAAATGCCGCGTACGATTAAATCCACTTTCAGGCCGGCCTGCGAGGCCTGGTAAAGTTTCTGGATGATGCCCTTGTCTACCAGGGCGTTGCATTTAAAAATCAGGTGCGCCGGGCGATCGGCTTTGTGATGTTCGATTTCGCGCTCGATAAGGGCTTCGAACTTCTGACGCAAATTGACCGGGGCCACCAGCAACTTGCGATATTCCTTTTTAGCCGAATAGCCGGTCAGGTAATTAAACAGGTCGGTAATGTCCGCGCCAATTTCGGGGTCAGTAGTGAACAATCCCATATCTTCATAGACCTGGGCGGTGGCGGCGTTGTAGTTGCCTGTGCCCAGATGAATGTAGCGGAGAATATGCTCCCCCTCCTTGCGCACCACGAGGGCAACCTTGGCATGGGTTTTCAACCCGAGCAAGCCATAAACAACATGCACGCCTTCCTGTTCCAGCAGGCGCGCCCAGCCGATGTTGCTCTCCTCGTCGAAGCGGGCTTTTAGCTCGACCAGGGTTGAAACCTGCTTGCCATAATCGCGGCGGGCTTCGAGCAGGGCGCGCACCACCGGGGCGTTGGTTCCCACCCGGTAAAGGGTCTGCTTGATGGCCAGCACATCCTTGTCGCTGGAAGCCTGGCGCAGGAAATTAATCACCGGCAAGAAAGAATCATACGGGTGGTGAAGCAGGATATCGCCACGCGAAACCGCGTCCAGCACGCTGGCGTCGTCGCCGTTGGATTTCTTGAGCGCCTTCGGCATCAGCGGCAGGAAAGGCGGGTCTTTCAGGTCAGGTCGATTGACATTCATCAACTGGCGCAAATCGGTCAGGCCAAGCGGCCCATCGAAGGAAAACACATCCTTGGTGTCCATCTCCAGTTGGTCAATCAGCACCTCCCGAATGCGGGGCGGCATCTGGCGGTTGACTTCAATGCAGACCACCGCGCCAAAGTGGCGTTCGCGCACACTTTCCTGCATGGTTTCGAGCAGGTCATCGCCTTCCAACTCTTGCACCACCAGGTCGGCATTGCGGATGACGCGAAACAGGTGCGACTCGACAATTTTCATGCCCGGAAACAGCGACGGCAAGTGGGCCATAATCACCTGTTCGAGCCAGACAAAATAATGATTGTGCGGCACTGTGCCGTCCTTGCGGGTGCTGCCCGAAGAACGCTTGAGCGGCAAAAGGCGCGGCAGCGTGCCGGGGATTTTCAGGCGCGCAAAACGCTCGTGGCCCTTCTCGTCGCGGATGAGTATCGCCAGGTTCAGGCTCAGGTTCGAAATATGGGGAAAAGGATGCCCGGGGTCGAAGGCCAGCGGCGTCAGGACTGGGAAAATTACTTCGTCGAAATATTCCTTCGAGGCCTCGCGCTGCTTTTCATCCAACTGCCCAAAATCCAGTACATGTATCCCGGCCTTGTCCAACTGGCCGCGCAGGTCATCGGTCCACATCTCATGGCCTGCCTTCAACAGTTCGCCGACAACCTTGCGGATGGCCGCCAGCTGCTCGGCGGGCGTCAGACCGTCTGGCGAAAACTCGACCACACCCTCATTAATCTGCATCTTCAGGCCGCCCACCCGCACCATAAAAAACTCATCCATGTTCGAGCCAAAAATCGACAGGAACTTGGCGCGCTCGAGCAGCGGCCAACGCGCGTCAGCGGCCTCCTCCAGCACACGGCGCTGGAACTCAAGCAGGCCAAGCTCGCGGTTCAGGTACAGTTTGGGGTCTTGCAGGTCAAATGTCGGTTGTGATTCGGGCATCTCTGGCTCTACCATTCGCTTTTTCTTTAATTATACCGGATAGGTCAAATTCTTAAGATTCTACGCCCGGCAAGCTGTCTTAAGGTTATCGATTTGTTAAAGATTCCCGGCTTTTCACACCATCCGGCGGTACAATGAAAAGATGGATTTTTACTGTTACGCTATCACCGCCCCCGGCCTCTGGCCTTTCACCGCGCAGGAAATGGAATCGCTCGGCGTGCCACCCGTTAACCTGCCCACCGTTTCGGGGAGCGGATTCGACATTCCTGCCGACCCCGGCGGCCTCGACTTTCGCGCCGACCTGGCAGCCCTCTACCGCCTGAACCTGCGCCTGCGCACCCCAGGCCGGATACTGGTACGCCTGGGCAACTTCTTCTACGCCCGCACCTTCGACGAACTGCGCCAGTCTGCCGCGCGCCTGGCCTGGGAGCGATTCATCCATCCCGGGCAGCCGGTCGAAATCCGCGCCACCTGCCACAAGTCAAAACTCTACCACTCCGGCGCGGTCGTCGAACGGATTGGCCGGGCCATTGAAGCGCGCCTCGGCCAACCCAGCCCCGAACAAAAAGGCGCCCAGCGCATACTGGCGCGCCTGGTCGACGACCGCCTGACGGTCAGCATCGACTCATCCGGCGAAAACCTGCACAAACGCGGCTACCGCCTGGAAACCGCCAAAGCCCCCCTGCGCGAAAGCCTGGCCGCCGCCCTGTTAATCGCCTGTGGCTGGGACGGGAGCGCCCCCCTGCTCGACCCATTCTGCGGCTCAGGCACCATCCCTATCGAAGCCGCCCTGCTGGCCCTAAACATCGCCCCCGGCCTGAACCGCCGCTTCGCCTTTATGGACTGGCCCAACTTCGACGAGGCGGCCTGGCAGGCCGTCCAGGCCGAGGCCCGCGCCGCACAACGAACAGCCGCGCCGCCCATCCTGGCCTCCGACCGCGACGAAGGCGCAATCCGCATTGCGCTTGCCAACGCCGAACGGGCCGGGGTCGCCGAACACATCGGCTTCACGCGGCAGGCGCTATCAGCCATCCAGCCGCCCGGGCAGCCAGGCTGGGTCATCACCAATCCGCCTTACGGCGCGAGGGTCAGCGCCAACAAGGATTTGCGCAACCTGTACGCCCAACTCGGCAACGTCCTGCGCGCCCAATGCCCCGGCTGGGGGGTCGGGATTCTTTCCAGCGACCGCGCCCTGCTCGGCCAAACCGGGCTGATGCTCGAGACAAGCATCCGCCTCTTGAACGGTGGCCTGCCGGTCATCCTGGCCCGCGGACGGGTGGAATAATCCGCTAAAATGCGAAAAGCCCCGCTTTCCAGCGAGGCTTTTTTGTTTTCCAAAATTGGCGTGTATTAGCCGACCAGTTTGGTCAGGTCTTCGGCGGCGCGGCGCATCTCAAGGAAAACCAGTCCCAGTTTGCCTTCCTGGCGCGCCAGGGCAGTCAGCACGGCTTCTTCGCCAACCGCAATCAGTACAATAAAACCATTGTTCCCTTTAATATAGACCTGTTCCAGGCCGCCGCGCCCGAGTTCCGAGGCAATACGCTCACCGAGCGAGAGCATGGCCGCCGACATGGCGGATACACGGTCTTCTTCTGCGCCCTGTTGCAGGGCAGAGGCCATAATGAGGCCGTCTACAGAAACAACCGCCGAGGCTTCGATATCGGGGGCTGATGCCTGCATTGTGCGCAAGCGGTCTACCATTTGTTGACTGCGGGATTTGCTCATGCAGATTTCTCCAATGCAAAAATATCTTCAAAAGTTTACCACAATTCTTAACATCGCGGCAAATTTTTCAAAAACGTAAGGCGGCTAACTGCTGCGCAGCTTGTAATTGGGCGCTTCCTTGGTGATGATGATGTCGTGCGGGTGGCTCTCAATCAGCCCGGCGTTGGTGATTTTGCGAAGTTTGGTACGATGGCGCAAATCGTCGAGGTCTTTTGCCCCGGCATAGCCCATTCCCGAACGCAGGCCGCCAACCAGTTGGTAGGCGAAATCGCGCAGGGTTCCTTTGTACGGCACGCGGCCCTCGATGCCCTCCGGCACCAGTTTGCCGCCGCCCTTCTGCCCGCTGCCATAGCGATCTTTGCCAAAGCCCTGCATCGCCCCCAGGCTGCCCATGCCGCGATATTCCTTAAAACTGCGGCCTTCGTAGGTCACCACCTCGCCGGGCGATTCTTCCAGGCCGGCCAGCAGCGAGCCGAGCATGACCGTATCGGCCCCGGCCACAATCGCCTTGACGATGTCGCCCGAATATTTGATGCCGCCATCGGCAATCACCGGCGTCGAGGTCTTGCGCGCCTCGAGCACACATTCATGAATGGCAGACAACTGCGGCATGCCGGCCCCGGCCACGATGCGGGTCGTGCAAATCGAACCGGCCCCGACCCCCACCTTGACCCCGTCGACCCCGGCCTCGACCAGCGCGCGCACGCCTTCGGCAGTGACCACGTTCCCGGCCACCACAGCCAGGCGCGGCCAGTTTTGCTTGACCCGCCCAATCGTCTCGATGACGCCGCGCGTATGCCCGTGGGCCGTGTCAATTATCACTACATCCAGCCCCGCATCGTCCATCAGGCCGACGCGCTTCTCAACATCCATGCCGACCCCAATTGCCGCCGCCACCAGCAGGCGTCCGCGGCTGTCCTTGGCCGCATGCGGATGCTCGATTTCAGTCAGGATGTCTTTGACCGTCAACAAACCCTTCAACTTCCCGGCTTCGTCGACCAGCAGCAACTTCTCGATGCGATGTTTTTGTAGCAAAACCTTGGCATCGTCGTTCGAAATCCCAACCGGGGCCGTCACAAGCCGCTCGCGCGGGGTCATAAAAGCGCTCACCAGCAAGCCAAAATCTTTCTGCTCGACAAAGCGAATGTCGCGGTTGGTCAAAATGCCGAACAGGTCGCCCGTATCTTCCACAATCGGCACCCCGCTGATTTTGTAGTGCGCCATCAGGTTCTCGGCATCCTGCAACGTGGCCGTCGGCGGCAGGGTCATCGGATCGCTAATCATCCCGGCCTGTGAACGCTTGACCTTATCCACTTCCGCGGCCTGGGACTCGGGCGACATATTGCGGTGAATGACGCCAATGCCGCCTTCGCGCGCCAGGGCAATCGCCAGGCGCGCCTCGCTGACCGTATCCATCGCCGCCGAAAGCAGCGGTATATTCAGCGTAATCTCGCGGGTCAGGCGCGCGCGCACGTCCACTTCGGAGGGCAGTACTTCGCTATACGCAGGCAAGACCAGCACATCGTCAAAAGTCAGGGCTTCAGAAGCATTAAAGAGTTCTTCGTTCATAATTCTCCTTCATTTTAAGCGGCTTGTTTGGACAATTCTACATCAAAACCGGCCCGCAAAATTTGCAGGTTTTGCACGAAAGTCAGCGACTTTCAACTCCACTTTCCTCCTGAAACCCAAATTGGCAGATTTGCGTACTTCATGTTAAACTCAATTGTCACCCAAGGAGAACCCATGAACGAACGTCCCGGCTGCCTTTCCGGCTTGCTCAAACTCTTCCTGGTCGATGCCGCCTTCGACTTCTTCCAGAAAAAATTCGGCTTCGGGCGCGGCGGATGCTGCGGCTGTGGCTGCGGCGTCATCCTGCTCATCGTCTCGACCGTCCTCTCCTGCTCCATCCTGTTCGGCACCGACTGGCTCAAACTCGGGTTTTAATGCGCCGCCTGCTGCCCGTCTTGCTGATTCTTGTGTGGATGTCGCTGCCCGTTGCGGCTTCCGCGCAGGAAGGCGACTCGACCCCCACGCCCAACCCCGACGCAACCGGACAGGCGGAACTTTCCCCCCCCCAGCCTGGCTCGCCAGCCATTGGCATTGCCTACCCCGCGCCGGGCGACACGCTCGAAGGCCTGGTCGAGATTAGCGGCCTCATCACCCTGCCGGGATTCAACCTGTGGCAATTGTCCTTTGCTTATGCCGACAACCCCACCGATACCTGGTTCCTGCTCGCCAGCGGCAGCGAACCCCTGAGCGGCCCGCTGCACTACTGGGACACCTCCACCCTGACCGACGGCGACTACAGCCTGCGCCTGCGCGTCTTTTTTTCCGACGCCTACCGCGATGTGCTGGTGACCCCAGTCCGCGTGCGCAACTACAGCCAGGACACCCCCACCCCCGCGCCGACCGCCGCCGAAACCGGCGTCCCCGCGCCCAGCGCCACGCAAGCCCCACCGACAGCGACCAGCACCGCCACGCGCACCCCGCGCCTGACCCCAACGCCGCTGCCGCCCAACCCGGTCATCGTCGAAAACGAAGAAATCTACACCGCCCTGCTGCAAGGTACGGGTATCACCGGGGCAGCTTTCCTGTTTTTCGGAATCCTGCTCTACATCGGGCATAAAATCTCCCACCGCCGCAAGTAGAAACCCACCTCCTTGACGTAAAGGGCACTTGGGATACAATTAACCAACCGGGGCGATGGCGGAATCGGCAGACGCAGCGGACTTAAAATCCGCCGGTAGAGATACCGTGAGGGTTCGACCCCCTCTCGCCCCACAATACGACCACCAACCAGCGGGGACTCTTCGAGCCCCCGCTGCCTGTCTCAATGAAAGAGCAGTAACCATGTATTTCGACCGCCTGACCCTGGAACAAATCGAAGAACAATCGCTGGCCCCCTACGGGATGCGCAGCCGCGACACCAAGGGCCGCGCCTATCTCGACGGCGAACCCGACTACCGCACCACCTTCCAGCGTGACCGCGACCGCATCCTGCACACCACCGCTTTCCGCCGCCTGGAATACAAGACCCAGGTCTTCATCAACTACGAGGGCGACTACTTCCGTACCCGCCTGACCCACACCCTCGAAGTCTCGCAGATTGGCCGCACCCTGGCCCGCGCCCTGGGCGCCAACGAAGACCTGGTCGAGGCCATCTGCCTGGCCCACGACCTGGGACATTCGCCCTTCGGCCACTCGGGCGAAATTGCCCTCAACCGGCTGATGAAAGACCTCGGCGGATTCGACCACAACAAGCAATCCTTTCGGATTGTGACCGAACTCGAACAGCGCTACCCCGAATTCCCCGGCCTGAACCTGACCTGGGAAGTGCGCGAAGGCATCGTCAAGCACGAGTCGGAATACGACATTTCAGACGCGCGCGACTTCAACCCCGACCTGCGCGGCAACCTTGAAACCCAAATCGCCAACGTGGCCGACGAACTGGCCTACACCACCCACGACCTCGACGACGGCCTGCGCTCCGGCATGATAACGCCCGTCATGCTGGAAGGCATCGCACTCTGGGAAATCCTGGCCGAGACCTACAACTGGCGCGGCCCGCTGCTCGACGACATGCAGCGCCACCGTATGATTCGCCAGCTGGTCGGCATGCTGGTCACCGACATGATTCAGGCCACCGACACCCGCCTGAAAGAAAGCGGCGCGCAGTCGGCTCTCGATTTGCAAAAACTCAACTACAACGTGGTCGGCTACAGCGAAGACATGCGCCGCCGCAATCGCGAGTTGAAGGATTTCCTCTACAGCAAGTTGTACCGCCACTATCGCGTGGTGCGCATGGCCGTCAAAGCCGAACGCATCATCAGCCAGTTGTTTGCAGCCTACATGGACGAGCCGACCATCCTGCCCGACCATGTGCAAAAGAACATTCCCCTGCGCGGCCTGGAACGCATCATCTGCGACCACATCGCCGGGATGACAGACCGCTACGCCGTCGAAGAGCACCAGCGTTTGTTCGACCCGTTTCTCAAACCATAAACGAAATTGACAGGTTGAAAGTTGAAGGTTGCAGGTCCGACTTTCACCTGCAACCTTCAATGCTTTTTCTCACAGGAGTAACCCAATGAGCCAACCCGGACCCACCTACCTGACCGCTGAAGGCGCACAGCGCCTGAAGGAAGAACTGACCGACCTGAAAGGCCCCCAGCGCGAAGACCTGGCAAAACGCCTGCGCGACGCCATCCAGATGGGCGACCTTTCTGAAAACGCCGATTATCACAAAGCCAAGGAAGACCAATCCTTCCTCGAAGGCCGCATCCAGGAGTTGGAATATATCCTCGGCAACGCGATTATCGTCGAGGAAAGTACCGCCAAACGTGACGTGGTCTTCGTCGGCGCAACCGTCACAATCCAAGAAGACGACTTCGAGCCGGAAGACTTCTACATTGTCGGCGCGCAAGAGGCGGATCCGCGCAAAGGCAAGATTTCGCACGAATCCCCCTTTGGCCGCGCACTGATGGGCCATAAGGTCGGCGATGTCGTCGATGCCGAAACCCCCGGCGGAAAAGTGCGCCTGAAAATTTTAAAAATCGACTAAAACTGGCAAAGCAAAATGCCCCGGCGTTTCCGTCGGGGCATTTTTGTTTCACGGATGGGTGGTTTACTTCGACCAGATTGCCAGTTCGAGCGTCAGGCGGTCAAAGTAACTATCGGAGGGCAGGCCGCCCTGGCCGAATTGCACATCGACGACGGTGACGACCATTTGCAGGGTCTGGGTTTCGAGCATGACCTGCTTGTGGTTGTCGACCAGGAACATCTCGCCCTTCGACTCAAGCTTGGCGCGGAAGTTGGGGTCGTTGAAAGCGTGCGGACTCATCAAGACCTTGGTGACGGTCTGGATGTCGTTCTTGTCGAACATCCAGACTTCGAAAGCGGTCACCTTCTT
>Ga0208244_101298_pt1 | contig 14325 bp, 9 predicted proteins | sample SubbioCR12Aug_5A_FD_184828 | JGI IMG/M metagenome (GOLD analysis project Ga0208244, IMG submission 184828) | Serpentinite rock and fluid subsurface biosphere microbial communities from McLaughlin Reserve, California, USA - CR12Aug_5A (SPAdes) | ecosystem: Environmental > Terrestrial > Deep... | reverse complement strand
GGTGCACAGGATCTGGGGACATTGCGCACACTGACCGGCCAGTTCAGCGACTGGTACACAATCTACGGCGGCGATGGTTTCAGGGTGCTGGTTGACCCAATCGACAATAACTACGTGTATGCCGAATACCAATACGGCGGATTTGCACGCAGTGTAAACGGCGGCCTCAGCTTCAGCCAGGCACTCAACGGAATCAACAGCAACGACCGTAAAAACTGGCATACACCTGTAGTATTCAACCCCTTAAACTCGAAAAGCCTCTACCTCGGTGCCAACAGGCTTTATAAAACCACACAAAGAGCCACCTACTGGCAAGCCATCAGCAGCGACCTTACCAAAGGTGCAGGAGGAGGCAACCTGGTGTATGGAACCATCAGCTGCATCGAAGTCAACAAATCAGACACCAATGTAGTCTATGTGGGAACCGACGACGGAAAGGTGTGGGTGACACAGGATGAAGGCAGCCAATGGACCGACATCAGTGCAGGTTTGCCCAACCGATGGGTCACCAGCCTGAGCAGCCGGCCCGAAAACCCTGCAATCGTCTATGTCGGACTTTCAGGATACCGCTACGACAGCTATATACCCCATATCCTTAAATCAGAAAACTATGGCCAGAACTGGACCGACATCGGCACCGGTCTGCCTGAAGTCCCTGTAAACAAATTATTGGCAGATCCTCTTTACGATGGCGTGTTGTATGCAGCCACCGACTTCGGCATATATTATACCACAAACGATGGACAGGATTGGAATGTGATGGGTTCGGGCCTTCCCAATGTGCCCATTACCGACCTCAGGCTGTACGAACCCGAAAGAAAGCTCTTATGTGCCACCTACGGGCGGTCCATGTACACAATCAATCTGGATGAACTTACCGGTTTCAGGGAAAACAATCAAAGGCTGACAACTGAACTAAAAGCATATTATGTTCCCGGAAACGGAGGATTTACGCTAAGCCTTGAAACACAAAATCCTGGCAACGTACTCCTTACCCTGACCGAACTTTCAGGAAAGACGCTTGCAAAACAGCATGTTGAAGTCCAAGTTATCGGTCAGAACCATTTTAACTGGAACCCCGGAATCAACATTAATCCCGGCATGTACATCATCACAGCACAAACTTCGGGTCAAAAAAATGTTGCTGTGAAAGTGGTTGTTGGTCAACAATAAGTCAAATCCTTCAGACAGACTTTGTTTCAAGCATCCGGGTAATCCTGACGAACTCCTGCAAACCAAGTTGCTCGGCACGTTTGTCAAAGATTACGTCCGAAATAATCTCACCGCTCAGGTATTCCCTCAGGGCATTTCTTAGGGTTTTACGACGTTGGTTAAAGCCTTTTTTCACCACCTGCTGAAACAGGGTTTCATCGCAATCCAGTGTTGTCCGGTCGTTTCTCCTGAGCCTGATCACCGCCGATTTCACCTTTGGCGGTGGAAAGAACACGTGTTCGCTCACTGTGAAACAGTATTCAATATCGTACCAGGCCTGCAACAATACACTCAAAATGCCATAAGTTTTGTTTCCGGGCGGTGAGGCAAGCCTCTGGGCCACTTCCTTTTGTATCATACAAACTACCTCATCCACCTGATGGCGCTGTTCGAGTATCCTGAAAAAAATCTGACTGCTGATGTTGTAGGGAAAGTTTCCGATGATGGCCATTCCGGGAACAAAAACTTCCCCGGCATCAATCCTGAGAAAATCGCCTGAGATGATATCGTTCGCCAGTTCCGGAAATCGGGAACCCAGATAATCCACCGATTCGCGGTCAATTTCGATCAGCTTAAGTTTTCCGGGATATAGTCCGGCGAGCATGGAAGTGAGCACACCCGTGCCCGGACCAATTTCAAGTACATGGCTGTGTTCGGGGTTCAGGCAGCCAACAATATTGGCTGCAATGTTCTTGTCAACAAGAAAATGTTGTCCAAGGTGTTTTTTGGGTTGTACGCTCATACGGCATCTCCTCTGAGCAGCCTGTATTTGCGGCGGGCTTCCGAAACATAGATGCTTGCGGGGTAATTCAGGAACAACTGTTCGTAGCACTGCCGGGCAATGGTGGTGTTGCCTATTTGATTCTCGTTGAGCAAAGCCCTCTTATACAAGGCATCGTCGGCCAGATAACTTTTAGGAAACTGATCAGTAACAAGGGCAAAAAGGCTATCCGCCTCCCGGTGCAGGCCCATCTGCATGCTGATCCTTGCCCGTGTCATGATGATATGGTCGGCCATGACAGTCGCTTCGGCCGTGCGTCCGAGTGAGTCGAGCAGCGCCAGTGCAGCAGTTTCCTTTTTCTGAAACATCATCAGTTCGGCTTGTGCAAACACGCGCAGCGCTTTGCCCGAGGAATCCTCCTTGAGGTTATCGTCTATCAGCAACGACAAAGACAGTGCATCATTGGCAATGAGTTTGCTGGTGGCTGCTTTCAATATCTTCAGCTGCGACTTGGCCCAGCCAAACTCACCGATGAAATACCTGAGACGCGCGTTGCGGAACCGAGCCTCATGGGCCAGCGGAGCATCCTTAAGTGCTTTGTCCACCTGACTGTAGAGCAGGGTTGCTTCCCATACTTCATTTCCGAGCAGCATCAGATCGGCGAGGCTGAGTTTGGCTTCGGCGAGTTCCTGCGGGGCCAGATCAAGGGTCATCACTTTCTGAATTCGTTCTACTCCCTGTTTGTAGGCATTCAAATGAAAAGCCTCGATCCTGGCCTGAATCAGAATAATTTCATAGGTCTGTCTGTTGAACCCTATCTGTCGGACTGCCTGCTCAATGTCGCTGCTCATTTTACTGAAAACCTCAGCCCTGCTCTCTGCTGTTTCAACAGCCATCTGATAGCGCGTTCCGATCTGGCCTCTGACGGCTTCGGCATAGAACATGCTGTTCGGGCCTTTCTTCAACAGATAATTGAACCCGTTCAATGCCAGATCATACTGCCCGTTCGACAGGCATATCCCTGCAAGTTCCATCACCTGATGGTCGCGGTCGCCATACCTTCGGTCCAACGCCTGCACCTGTATCATGGCCATGTCGAAATCCTTCTGCTGCAGTGAAAACCAAACCAACATCTCGGCAAAGGCCAGGTTGCCCGGATCGGCCTGAACCCGTATCAGCAACTGTGTGCGGAACAACTCGGAAAGCGAACCCTCAACATCCATCATCAGCACGTTTTGCACCCGGCTCTTGATCATGGCCGACTGCGCAGGGTTTTGTGCCAGCTGGTCGAGGTACTTTTCCATCATCAGTTCATACTGGCCGGTGAGTTGGTAAATCAGAGCCATTTCCAGGTTGAAAGGATGCTCCTGCTTGCCCATCATCCGGGCAGCGGTTTCATAAACCCTTATTGCATATTCATATTGGAATCTGTTTCTGAACGCATTGGCAATCTGATAGGTGCGGTTCACATCGCTGTTGACCCCCTGAAGGATTTCATCAAAAACCTTAACGGCTCTTTCACGTTCACCCGACAGCATGTAAATGTAGCCTAGATCAATATCTGACTGCACATCCTGTTGTCCTTTGCGTTTATATTGTCGTAGGGCTTTTTCGGCTTCATTGTAGTCGCGAAGCTCGATCAAACTATTCAGGTAAAACTGAAAATAATGCGGAAGTGAATATTCCTGATAAAGTTTCTTGTACATTGGCGCAGCTTTATCCCACTCCTGCAGCTGATAAAACTGGTTGGCCAGTTGCTCGTCGGCCTGACGCTGCTGTTGTTGTTCTGCAGGGCGGTTTTGCCTGAATATCTGTGCATGAAGATCTGAACCCGGTCCGGAGGCAAGGATGATGACAAGAATCAGCACAAATGTTACAAGTCCGCTTTTCATCTTCAGGTGCATATTCATTGAACGTACAACAAGCTACTTAGTTTTGTTGTGTGTCATTTTTTTTGTGGCTGTCCGTCAAGGTCTGCAACAGCAACCGCTGGGCATGTACACGGCTGGTCAGGTATTCGGTTCCAAGTAACCACTGTTCGGCATATTTTTCTTCGTCGGAAAGGAAAATTTCAAACTCCTTTCTGCTGAGACGGCCTGCATCATAGTCATCATCCAACATCTCAAGCCTGTGGATCAATCCGTTAAGTGTGTCCATTAAGGCCGGTTTAGTGGCTTCAAATTCATCCAGGGTGGCCAATGCCGATCGCAACACTTGCTGTACCGTTGTGTCGGAAACATAGCGCATATGTACCGACTGCTGCTGTAGTCCGGTTCTGATCAGGTTAATGCTGTCCGGTTTCCACACGTCAAGCTGCTGCAACTGCCTGCTTAGCTGTTCCTTCAACAGTTCACTTCCATGCTTGCTTTCCTCATTACCTTGCGGTGTACACGAAAACATCAGCAGGCTGAAGAGGGCCGCATGCAACAATATCCGGTTAGCTGATAACATCGAATCCGGTATAGGATCTGAGTGCTTCAGGAATGACGATTTCGGCAGCAGTCTGATTGTTTTCGAGCAGGGCAGCCACGATCCGCGGAAGAGCCAGTGCGCTTCCGTTGAGGGTATGTGCAGTCTGGATGTTGCCGTTTTTGTCCTTGATGCGCAGTTTCATCCTGTTGGCCTGAAAACTTTCGAAGTTGGATACCGAACTCACTTCGAGCCACATCTGCTGTGCAGCGGAATACACCTCGAAATCGTAGGTGAGCGAGGAGGTAAAACTCATGTCGCCCCCGCACAGTTTGAGAATCCTGAACGGCAGTCCGAGTTTGGTCAATAGTCCGGTAACATGCGCCCTCATTCTTTCGAGCACCTCATAGGATTCGCCCGGCCTGGCTATCTGCACGATCTCAACCTTGTCGAACTGGTGCAGACGGTTGAGTCCGCGTACATGCTTGCCCCATGATCCGGCCTCACGCCGGAAACAATTGCTATAGGCCACGGTCTTAACCGGCAGTTTTTCGGCCGGCAGGATAACATCGCGGAATATGTTGGTCACAGGCACTTCGGCAGTTGGGATAAGATACAGGCCATCAAGCCCGATGGCATACATTTGACCTTCCTTATCGGGCAACTGGCCTGTGCCATAAGCCGAAGCTTCGTTAACCAGCAAAGGCGGCTGCACCTCATGGTAACCTGCCGAAATAGCTTCATCGAGGAAAAAATTGATTAAAGCACGCTGCAGACGGGCACCTTTGCCTGTGTAGAATGGAAAACCGGCACCGGTAACCTTGTTTCCCAGATCGAAATCAATCAGGTTGTACCGTGTGATCAGGTCCCAGTGGGGAACTGCATCGTCAGGAAGTGCCGGCATAACACCGCCTTCCATAACCACCTGATTATCGGCAGGTGTACGTCCGCGGGGTACACTGATGTGGGGCAGGTTGGGAATTTCAACCAGCTTTTGCTGCAACTGATTCTGTGTGTGTTCCAACTGCACCGAAAGTTCTTTTGCCTGCTCTTTGATCTCGCTGTTGCGGGTTTTCAAAGCATCTGCTTCGGCTGACTTACCTGATTTGAACAAATTTCCTATTTCTTTGGCCAAAGCATTGGTCTCGGCCAGCAATTCGTCGTGTTCTTTCTGCAGCCGCCTCCGCTGCTCATCAAGCTGCAAAACCTCATCAATGAGGGCAGTATTGCTGAAATTCTTGATGGATAATCGCTCCAGTACCTCTTCCTTGTTTTCCCGGATAAATTGTAGGGTAAGCATAAATTGAAAATTTGCGCAAAAGTAGCACAAAAACAGCAAAGGATGAACCTGAACCCAGTCCGAGAATTGCAATGAATTTCAGCGCAGAAAATGGCGCAGGTGTATAAGCGTTGTTATGGTCAAAAGCAGAAAAAAGTAGTCCGTCTCCTGAAAAAACTACCTGCGGATGCAGTATGTACGGTTAAAAAACCCCTACATTTGCGGTCATTCAAACCAAAAGTTATGGTTTTCAGCAGCAGCCTGTTCCTGTTATATTTCCTGCCGGCATTTCTGATCCTGTATTTTGTGGTGCCGCGTTTTCTGAAGAACTACGTGGCACTGATTTCTTCCGTGTTTTTTTATGCCTGGGGCGCGCCCGATTTCATTTTCATCGTGTTGGGCAGTATCATCATTGATTTTTACCTGGTTAAATTTTTATATACATCTACCGGAAACAAAAAGCGTTGGCTAACCGGTGCCAGCATTGCCCTCAACATCGGGATGCTGTCGTATTTCAAATATGCCAACTTCTTCGTCGAAAACATTGATGCCCTGCTGGGTGTGGCCGGCATGGGGCCTGTGAGTTGGACACAGGTGGCGCTCCCGATCGGTATTTCTTTCTTTACTTTTCAGAAGATGACCTACGCCATCGACGTGTACCGCGGTCTGCATCCTCCACTGAAAAAAGTTACCGACCTGGCGCTGTATATACTTATGTTCCCCCAGCTGATCGCCGGACCCATCGTTCGCTTCAACGAAATTGCCCAACAGCTTGTTGACCGGCGCAACAACGAAAATACCGACAACCGGCTTACGGGCTTCTTCCGCTTTGCAGTCGGACTGGCAAAAAAAGTGTTGATTGCCAACACCCTTGGCGCCTATGCCGACAGTGTTTTTGCTGCCGACCCCGATATTTTATCCACCTCAACCCTTTGGATCGGAATCATAGCTTATGCATTCCAGATTTACTATGATTTTGCGGGCTATTCGGATATGGCCATCGGACTGGGTCGTATGATCGGTTTCGATTTCCCCGAAAATTTCAACAACCCCTATATATCACAAAATATATCCGAATTCTGGCGCCGCTGGCACATGACTCTGGGTCGGTGGATGCGCGACTACCTGTATATTCCGCTTGGAGGCAGCAAAGTTTCTGTCCGCAGGATGTATTACAACCTTTGGCTGGTGTTTCTCATCTCGGGCCTTTGGCACGGTGCTGCATGGAATTTCGTGGTCTGGGGCGCCTTTCACGGCTTTTTCCTGATCGCCGACAGGATGTTTCTGCTCCGCTTTTACGAACGCATCGGCAAATTCCCCAGTGTGCTCATCACCTTTGTGGTTACCCTCGTCGGATGGGTGCTCTTCAGGGCCGAAAGCATGGATCAGGCCTGGAGTTATATTGCCGGAATGTTCGCTTTCAGAGGCGGTGAGGAGATTTTTGCTGCAAACTCGGTCTGGTTTATGATTGCGTTCGGGGGCATCTTCGGCTTTATCGCCTATTTTCCTGCAATAGAACAATGGCAGGTACGTTTGTTTGGCAAACAGCAGAAATTCAGAAATCTAATCCTGATGACCCTGGCTTCCGTCATTTTGTTTGTGCTCAGCCTCAGCTCCATCACTTCCTCAGGTTTTAACCCCTTCATCTATTTCAGGTTCTGATGCAACGGAGGGTCAAACAATTTCTGTTTCTTGTGCTCATGCTGTTGCTGCTGCTGCCCAATGTGCAGCAACACCTCAACTGGCCAAAGATGAAAAACCTTAAAGGTGCCATCAGCAAACCGAAACTGCCGCAATGGTCGTGGAAAAACCTGTGGACAGGCAGTTTTCAGGACAGCCTGAATACCTATGTCGAAAATAATATTGGCTACCGTCCCGACCTGGTCAGACTACACAACCAACTGCAATACACTTTGTTCGACACGGTGAACGCACAGGCTGTGGTGGTGGGCAAGGATGGTTACCTCTTTGAGATGAACTACATCAAGGCATTGTACGGGATTGATTTTGTGGGCGAAGAAAAAATCATAGCCGATGTGGAAAAAACAGTTTTTGTGGACCAATGGCTGCGCAAAAACGGAAAAGCCCTGTTGGTTGTGCTTGCCCCGGGCAAGGCCAGTTTTTTTCCTGAATTTGTCCCCGACAAATACAGGCCCGATACCATCAAACCAACCAACCACGACCGCTACTATGAACTGCTCAGCACCAGAGGCGTGGCTGTGATCGGTGGCAACCAATGGTTTGCCGCCATGAAAGATACCAGCCGCTATGCCCTCTTTCCTAAATGCGGCATCCACTGGAGTTATTATGGCCTGGGGCTAGTGTTCGACTCTGTGTTCACCCGCATGGAACATTTGCTGGGCAGGAAGTTCGTTGATTTTGAGATGAATGACATCGTGGTCACCGACAAACTCAGATCGCCAGACAGGGATTTGTGGGACGGAATGAACCTGATTCAGAAACCCGACGATTACCCCATGCCCTACCCCAAATATGTTTTTAACAACACCATCAAAGACAGTATGCCCTCGGTGGTTACAGTTGCTGACAGTTATTACTGGCAGTGGTTTGGGGGCGGATACACCCTTCGCTCATTTCGCAATGACCAATTCTGGTATTACAATGCACAGGCGCTCACTCCCGACAACACCAAAGCCCGCGACCGTAAACATGTCGATCTGTTTACCGAAGTATCACGCACCGACCTGTTCATGATCCTGCAGACCGATGCCAATATGAACCGTTATGGTTTTGGCTTGATTGATGAATTATACGAGGTGCTGAAAGACAATGGAGCCGAATCGCTGAAAAAAGCTGCGGAAATTGCTGCCATAATTGACGGTATCCGCAAAAGCGATAGTTATATGCTGATGATACGCGAAAAAGCTGCTGCAAGGGGCATCAGCGAAGAAGAAATGCTCAGGCTCGATGCCGGATGGGTGTGGGAGAACAGACAAAAGACCCAGGCAAAACCTGATTGATGAATTTTCACAACCGACCTGACTTTTTTTATTCAGCCTGCTTTTGTACTTTTGGGGCGCAAACCAAAAATATCATTTCCGTAATCGCAAAGGACAATTCGGTTGTAATGTCTTTATGATTTCGCGGCCAAATTTCAACAGCCTATGAAATACCTGCCTAAAATCTCCATTTTTATTATATTGATTGCATCATTCTGGTATTCATTGGAAATTGAATACTGGAAGTATAACAACAGGATCATTGCCAGCGATGTTTTGCATTATTATGCATACCTCCCTGCAGTTTTTATCTATAAGGACATTGAATTAAAGTATGTTACTAAAGACCCCAATGCTTTTCAGACAAAAGTCTGGCCATCGGAATCACCATTAGGCAAAAACACCATCATGACCACCATGGGCATGTCCATCATGTACACTCCGGCTTTTCTGAGCACCTATCTGTATATGCAGCTTACGGGGCAAAGAGATGATGATGGCTATGGGCCGCCTTACAGATTGGGTCTTGTCATTGGTACCTTGGGGTATTTGTTACTTGCACTGCTGTTGCTAAAAAAAACACTGATTCAGTTTTTTGATCCACTGCCTGTCGCCCTTACATTACTGATTATCGGGCTCGGGACAAACCTTTTTCATTATACTACAGCTGAGGCAACCATGTCGCATGCCTACAGTTTTTTTCTCTTTGCTGCTTTCCTTTATTTGACGGTGGCTTGGCACAGCAAACCAGGATATAAGGTTTCAATTCTCTTGGGACTTGTGAGCGGCATGATTGCATTGGTGAGGCCTACAAATGCAATCATTGGACTGGTTTTCCTTTTATGGGGGGTAACAAACTTTGGCACACTGAATGAAAAAATAAGGCTTTATACACTAAATTACAAATTGTTAATATACATCATACTTTTTGCCCTACTGGTGTGGATTCCACAGATCATTTACTGGAAACAACTTACAGGAATGTATTTCTTCAATGGTTATGGCAGTGATCAGGGTTTTTTCTTTAACAATCCTCAGATATTCAACAGCCTGTTCAGCTACCGCAAGGGATGGCTGGTTTATACACCTGCTATGGTACTTGCATTTTTTGGGATTTTACTTTTATTCAGGAAACAAAGAGGATTAGCCATTCCACTTGTTCTTTTCACATTAGTGAATATATATATCATATCATCATGGTGGGCATGGTGGTATGGTGGTGGGTTTGGGCTTAGGGCTTATATTGAATCTTATGCGCTTTATTCAGTGGGGTTTGCTGCATTTTTCCAATGGGTTTTTAACTTCAGGAAGTGGTTTATCAGTGCACCGGTATTAGTTCTTGTATGCGCACTTATTGCATTGAACCTGTTCCAGACCCGACAGTATTACATTGGGAGTATTCATTATGTTGGCATGACTAAAGAGGCCTATTGGCATTCTTTTCTAAAACTGAAGATATACGGAGACTACTACTATAAACTTACTATTCCCGATATGAAAAAAGCACGCACAGGTACTTATGAATATGAATATCTTGTTCCACCAAAAAAACAAAATAAAGCAATTGATACTACTTCTGATTGATAAGTAATAGCAATAATACTATTTAATTAATGTCAATCTATTACTATTCTTTTAATCAAATACTTGGACCTTAAAGTCATCTATTATAACTTTCGTTATACCCCTATTCCAAAGATAGCTCTCGAACCTATCATCAAAAGTTGATATCTCAGGAGAAAGGTAATCTATTTCAAAAAAGTGCCATTTATTTGTTTCTGTTGTGTTTATGGGAAAACTCCTGTATTTGTACACCTTGCCTTTGGCCTTTTTCCTTGTGCCTTGATAAGTGTACGTAGCAATAAGGAGTAGATCCATTTCCTGAGTTTGCTTTTCAACAAAATACCGGAATGAAATTCTGTACCAAACCAGATCATTATCAGAAATTTCACGATGGGGTATTTTAATACCAGGACTGAACGGGGTTTCGCTGCTTAAAATAAAAACACTATTCGTGGAATCTATTGGATCTTTATAATTACCATTTTCATCAAAAGTATAACTTGCCAATTCCCGCTTTTGAAACACCCCTTCACTATTAATCTTATTGCCGTTTATATCATCTTCATAGGCGTCCGGACGCAGTAACTTCAGGTCTTCCAAAACAATCCTTTGTTTGCCAAAAACCTGCCAGTAATACTCTTTAGTCATTCGTGTTGAATGTAAAATTTCCATGATAGTCTGATATCCCTGTATTGCACTCAGCCAGATAAAAAACGCTAATATAGGTATTAAAGCTAGTCGTAATAGCAATTTTTGCTTCATGAGAAAAAGTACCATAGCGGCAAAAGGAATCGCCAGCAAAGCATACGATTGTATAAAGGCACGCCAGCCATAACTAATCAAACTCGTAAACGAAGCAATAAGATATAGATTTGTAAGCGTATGGAATAAAAGCACATAAAATAATTCCGGGCTTTTTCTTCTTGCATAGAACAAGCCGATAATGGAAAGTGCCATCAGGGGGGCGTACAAAAACCAGCCTTTGCGGTAGCTGAACAAAACCCATATAAACCTGGGGTGCATAAAGTCGAAACCTGATTGAGGGTCGTTGTAGGTGCTCAGGAAAAACTGCCCGGTATAATAGTAGTAATAGACCAATTGAGGCAAACCCATGAGAAAAGTTGCCCCAACCAACACAAATACGTGGTGAAAATGTGTGCGTAATGTTCGCCACTTTTTCACTGCACTATCACGGTCGTATATGCCATACAGCAGAGGAATAAAAACGGCAATAATATCCGTTGGCCTGGATACAATGATCAATCCCAGCAGTAACCCTACCGCAACTGCAAAAATAATTTTCGGTTGTTCATGCCACTTAATCGAGTACCAGATCAGTAAAGCATACAAAGTGAACAATATTGTATGCGGTGCTCCTGCGTCAAAGGTTGTCCAGAAAAGCAGGTTGGTGCCAAGATACATAGCTAAAAGTGTCACTGCAACTACCTTGTCCTGAAAAAAATGCAGCAAGACTTTTCGCATGAAGATGAGGCCAACAACAATATAGAAATAAGCTGCGATCATCATCGCCAGTTGATACGGATAAGAGAAGCCATCTGCAGGATAGGATGTAGACAAGGCAATCAAATGACCCAGGAAAAAGAAAGGGGAAAGTAGCATTGCCATGCCGCAGAAAAACCTTATCAGGTTGTAATCCCCTTCGGATTGGATCTGATATAAAGAATGTGTATTTTGATAATTTCCAATGATTTCCTGAAGCCAGCTCAGGTCGCTGATTCCCGGATCATGATAAATAAATGTCGCAGGCAGATAAAGATACAGCCCAAAGTAATCGTAGCTGAGAATGTTTGTTTGCTGAAACGAAAACTTCAGCACACCTAATGCTACAACAAGAAATACCAACGTATAGGCCGAAAATTTATTTGTATGAAACACTAGCCTCATTGTTTCGGGTCGTATATCTTAACAAATGTAATTTGCGGAAAGAAACCACTATCAACTTTTGAAAAAATCGTATCGAAATGAGAATATAAATTGGCTTCAGGAGATGTATAGATCCCGTCCTGCAGAATAATGACCCTTTTCCCCGGGTTTGCTTCAACTACCTGTTTTGCATGCGATAATCCCCAAACATTGTAAATTCCGTTTTCCTTCATTCTGATCGATAAATTCTTGGTTTCAGCAAAAATTTCCTTGTCAAAATGGTATAAAAACAACAGGTCGGACCAATAAGGATGAAGAATGAAAATGCTTTCATCAGTTTTGTATTTTGAGGCGAAATCTACTGCCTTTCGAATCTCGCGGTATGAATAGGTATCTGGCAACATTTCTGTCTTAATTCCCATATGGGTCAACATTATTATGCATCCCAAATAGTTTATCCATCTGAATCTTTTTTGAAAAAGAAAACTTAAAAACGCAGGTATAAAAAGATAAAATCCAATGGTATTAAATAAGACATATTTGGAGCTGAACATAGGAACCTTTGAAGAGACTAAAAACATAAAACTATAAGGTATTATCCACCACAGGAATAAAACCAAAAGTTCCTTCCGAATCTGAGTTACCCTTCTCGTGAGTAATAAAAACAAAAAAAACAACATCCCCGCAGCTATTATGTATAGAGCATAATAAAGGACACTTTTGTGGTTCAGAAAATAATACAACTCATTCACATAATCTGAAGGACTTGGTGGCATTAGGTATGTGCCCACTTTTGACTTTCGAAAAAATTGATTGATAACAAAAGGTAGTAGTGGCAAAAAACCAATAATGGTAGTTCCAACAGGGATGTAACCCCACAGTATATTCTTAATGTTTTTTGAGAATGCTGAAGTGAATATAAGCTGTAAAACAATCACATACCATCCAAAATAATGAGTATAAACCAACAACAGATTAGACACAATCAACAGGAACATCGCCCTTTTGTTCTTAATATCATCCAGGTAAATCAAATAGAAGTATAATGAAGATGCTACAAATAAAGACATTAATGAATACGTGCGCGCTTCAAGAGCAGCAAAAAACTGATATTCAGAAAGAATAAACAAAGCAGCAGCCACAAAACCTGTCCAGACATTAAAAAACCTCAGACCGATAGAATAGATGATTGGAATTGTTAAGGTATTGAATAACAATGGCAGAGATCTCACAGCAATAGGATCCAAACCAAATAGTTTTATCCAGTAATGCATCAGAAACATGAATAATGGTGGAGTTGGTTCTCCTTTGGATAGCAGTTCTGTCATTCCTTTGAAATCCTTCTGCGCGTGATAAATCGTGAACGGTTCATCCATCGAAATATCCCGGTAGTCAATAAAATTAAACTTCCAGAAGATGCTGATCAACATCAACCCAAAAGGAATATAATACCTGAGGGACGTACTGTTTTCTTTAAAAAGTTCCCGAAAAAAACCCATTGTTGCGTAAGATTAAAATGGCACAGAAAGGCTATACATTTATAAAGCAAATTTAAGAAACTGTTCTGGTTTTCGTAAAATATATGTTGCATCCATGCTGATAAATACGGATACTCTGCTTTGTCACCAAGGCACTAAGGCACAAAGGTACACAATGCCCTATAATACAAGAATATATACTTGGTGATTCTTAGTGTCCTCGTGTCTTTGTGGCAAAAATAAATTGCTACCGCGCGAACTTTCTCACAAAAGGTAATCCTTTCGCTTGGCATTGTTTTCACTTCAAAACCTAATCAGTTCCCTTACCTCGCCCAAAGGTTATACTTCAAGATGCAATAGATGGCTTTAACACCGTCTTTCCAGTTGATCTTTTTGCCTTCGGCATAGGTTCGGCCGTAATAGGAAATTCCTACTTCGTAGATACGTATTCCCGGTACACGAGAAATTTTGGCCGTTATCTCAGGCTCGAAACCAAAGCGGTTTTCACGGAGCCGGATTTGTTGTATCACTTCGCGTTTAAACAGTTTATAGCCCGTTTCCATATCGGTCAGGTTCAGGTTGGTGAACATATTCGACAGGAAGGTGAGGAATTTGTTGCCGATCGAATGCCAGAAAAACAGAATGCGGTGCGGGTTGCCTCCCGAAAAACGTGATCCATACACCACATCAGCCATGCCTTTCTGTACAGGTTCCAGCAACAGCGGATAATCTTCGGGGTCGTATTCGAAATCAGCATCCTGTACCAAAACATAATCAGCTGTGGCCGCTTCAATCCCTTTGCGGATCACAAAGCCTTTT
>Ga0208244_101297_pt1 | contig 14337 bp, 8 predicted proteins | sample SubbioCR12Aug_5A_FD_184828 | JGI IMG/M metagenome (GOLD analysis project Ga0208244, IMG submission 184828) | Serpentinite rock and fluid subsurface biosphere microbial communities from McLaughlin Reserve, California, USA - CR12Aug_5A (SPAdes) | ecosystem: Environmental > Terrestrial > Deep... | reverse complement strand
CCAGGGCCGGCTAAAGCTCGGGCGCTTCCGGGGCACGAAGGTCACCGGGGACATCTTGGACAACAAGCAGGAGTACATGCACGCCTTCGCGATGGTCCGAGAGGCGATGGCCTTCCTCGACCGCACTCTGCCGCTCTCGGCGCACTTCGTCGAGGGTCGCATCGAGCGGGAAGACCGACTTCCCGTACCTCCGGAGGCGCTACGGGAGGTGCTCCTCAACGCGGTGATGCACCGCGACTACTCCCACCCCGGCGGGCACGTGGCGGTCGCGGTGTTCGACGACCGGATCGAGATCTGGAGCACCGGGCGCCTCCCCGCCGGCGTCACCGCCGACATGCTATCCGGACCGCATCCTTCGGTCCTGCGGAACCTGCTCATCGCCGAAACCTTCCATCGCACGGGAGCCGTGGAGGCCTGGGGACGGGGCACCAACCGCGTGATCGAGGAGTGCGTGCGCTCGGGGGCCGAGCCACCGAGCTTCGAGGAACTGGGCGGTGCGCTCGTCGTGACCTTCCGGGCCCCCATTGGACCTGGTGCCGGCGTGGGACCAAACCGGGACCAGGTCACCGGACAAGTCGGCGCAGAAGTCACCGCACAAGTCACCGCAGAAGTCACCGCACAAGTATTGACGTTCTGCCGCGAACCCAAGCCGGCGAAAGCCATCATGGCCGAGTTGGGACTGAAGCATTGGAAAACGTTCCAGAGCAACTACTTGAATCCTCTCCTGGACAAGGGCTGGTTGGAGCGGACCATCCCCGACAAGCCGCGAAGCCGCTTGCAGCGGTACAGGACGACCGAGGCTGGCCGTCGTGTCCTCGAACGGAGGCACGCGCCATGATCCGGAACCAGCCGCACCTGTTCGAGGGCGAGAAGCAGACCCAGGCTAACGGTCCGGTCGAATGCCTCGGCATGACCTTCGAGTCCGACGAGGCCCGGCGGCAGCACTTCCTGGAGAAGCTTCGGGAGAAGCTCAAGGACCCTGAGTTCCGCAACCGGTCTGACTTCCCCGCCGCCACCGACGAGGACATCCTGCGGCTCTCCGATCCGCCCCACTACACCGCCTGCCCCAACCCGTTCCTGGCGGACTTCGTCAGGCACCACGGTCGTCCCTACGACCTCGAGGAGCCGTACCATCGCGAGCCGTTCGCCGTGGACGTGAGCGAGGGAAAGACCGACCCGCTCTACAAGGCTCACGGCTACCACACCAAGGTCCCGCACCTGGCGATTGTGCCCTCGGTCCTCCACTATACGAAGCCCGGGGACATCGTCCTCGACGGCTTCTGCGGCTCGGGGATGACGGGCGTAGCGGCGCAGTGGTGTGGAACGGCGCCGCCCGCGTACTGCAAGAAGATCGAGCTGCAGTGGGAGAAGGAAGGCCGCGGCAAGCCCGAGTGGGGGGTCCGGCGCGTCGTCCTCGGGGATCTCTCCCCGGCAGCCACCTTCATCGCCGCCAACTACAACATCCCCTTCGACGTGGACGCCTTCGCCAGGGCCGCCCGGCGGCTACTGGACGAGGTCGAGCAGGAGATCGGGTGGATGTACGAGACCGTCCACACCGACGGCAAGACGAAGGGCCGGATCAACTACACGGTGTGGAGCGAGGTGTTCACCTGCCCCGAATGCAGCGGGGAGATCGTCTTTGTGCGGGAGGCGCTGGACGACGAGACTCGGCGCGTGAAGGACGAGTTCCCGTGCCCGCACTGCGGCGCTTCGGTCACCAAGACGCGGCTGGAGCGGTTCTACGTGTCCCGGCATGATACCGCAACAGCACAGACCATCAAGTCCGCGAAGCGTGTGCCTGTGTTGATCGAGTACACGGTGGGCAAGGTGAAGCATGAGAAGAAGCCAGACGAGGAGGATCTGGCCCTCATTCAACGGATCGAGGAGCTGCCGTGGCCCGCAGAGGTTCCTCCAGAGCGAATGATGCACGCACCGGAGGACGTCGAGTGCTGGGGCGACGAATGGCGCGCAGGTGTCGCCTCCTTCTCGCACATTCATCACTTGTTTTTGCCGCGGGCTGCTCATGCCCTCGCGGCAATCTGGCGCCGTGCGTGCGGAGAAGAAGATCCGCGGACGAGGAACATGCTGCTGTTCTTTGCCGAGCAGGCGATCTGGAATCTTTCTCTCCTCAACCGATACAGGCCGACAGGATACTCACAGGTGAACCAGTACATGGCTGGGCGGATCCGGATCCTGTCACAGCACTCGGAGTGCAGTCCTTGGTACATCCTCGACGGGAAGCTCCAGCGGCTTCGAAAGGCCTTCAAGCCGTTGCCCAGCGCTTCGGCCGCAGCAGCCGTGACGACAGGCGACTGTGCCCGTCTTTCTCTTGAAGACACCTCGATCGACTACGTCTTCACCGACCCACCGTTCGGAGACAACCTTGCGTATGCAGAGCTGAACTTCATCACCGAGGCGTTTCTTCGCGTGTTTACGAATGTGGAGCCGGAGGCGATCGTCAGCCAGACGCAGAAGAAGGGGCTCTTCGAGTATCAAGGTCTGATGGAGCGCTGCTTCAAGGAATACTGCCGTGTTCTCAAGCCTGGCCGCTGGATGACCGTGGTCTTCCACAACTCGAAGAACGCGGTCTGGAACGCCATCCAGGAGGCGATGCTAGCCGCGGGTTTCGTAGTCGCCGACGTGCGGACGCTCGACAAACAGCAGGGGACGTTCAACCAAGTGTCCGCCAGGGGATCCGTGAAGCAGGACCTCGTGATCTCCGCCTACAAGCCAAACCAAGGGCTGGAGGAGCGATTCAAGCTCGAAGCGGGAACTGAAGAAGGCGTCTGGGACTTCATCCGCACCCACCTCCGGCAGCTCCCGGTGTTCGTCTCCAGGGACGGCCGGGCCGAGGTGATCGCCGAGCGGCAGAACTATCTGCTCTTCGACCGCATGGTGGCGTTCCATGTCCAGCGCGGCGTCACCGTTCCCCTCTCAGCCGGGGAGTTCTACGAGGGGCTCTCCCGGCGCTTCTCCGAGCGCGACGGGATGTACTTCGTGACGGAGCAGGTGGCCGAGTACGACCGCAAGCGGATGACCGTAAAGGAGATGCTCCAGCTCGAGCTGTTCGTGCGGGATGAGGAGTCGGCCATACAGTGGCTGAAGCAGCAGCTCACCAGGAAGCCGCAGACCTTCCAGGAGATCCATCCGCAGTTCATGAAGGAGCTGGGCGGCTGGGAGAAGCACGAGAAGCCGCTCGAGCTCTCCGAGCTCCTGGAACAGAACTTCCTCTGCCACGACAGCAGGGGCGAGGTCCCGAGCCAGATTCACAGCTACCTGTCCACCAACTTCAAGGAGCTGAGGGGCCTGGCTAAGGATGAGGCCGCCCTGCGTGCGAAGGCCAAGGACCGCTGGTATGTTCCCGAACCGCGCAAGGCCGGAGACCTCGAGAAACTCCGCGAGCGAGCGTTGCTCCGGGAGTTCGATGAGTACCGGGACACCGGGCAGAAGAAGCTGAGAGTCTTCCGCCTCGAGGCGGTCCGCGCCGGCTTCAAGAAGGCGTGGCAGGAGCGCGACTACGCCACGATCATCACCGTCGCCCGCAAGATTCCGGAGAACGTTCTCCAGGAGGACCCGAAGCTCCTCATGTGGTTCGACCAGGCCTTGACCCGGAGCGGGGAGGAGGCATAGGCGCGGCCATGTTTCGCCTTGCTGGCCGAGCCGGCTCCGGTGTAGAGGTGCGGATGAGGGAGCAACGCGATGGGTAGCTGGCGAGACGAGATCCTCGAAGAGTTCACGCCCCAGGTCGCTCGCCTGACCCTGGTCGCCGATCCCGACGGCCTCCTCCTTGAGGAGGGGATCCTGAAGGGGATCGAGGAGCGCGGGTTCGAGCTGATCCCGTTCGAGGACCACGTCGCCTTCAGGTTCGCCTACGAATCCCGCTACCGGTCGCGCTGGGACCGCGGCGAGATGACCGATCTCGTCGTCGTTCTCCGGGCCCCGGCGACAGACCTGCGGTCGTTGCCCTACGACCTTCTCCAGGCGGGGCGGCAGCTCGCATTCAATCTCGCGGACCTCTTCCCGAACCTAAGCTACTCCGTCGTCGCCACCATGGAGCGGAGCGACCTGGACGCCCTCTACGACGCCCAGGTCCGTCAGAACCCCGGGCGCCTGGGCGACAACGCGACCAAGGACTTCGTGCTCCGGCACGTGTTCGAGATCGCTCCGGAGCTCATCAAGCAGCCGTCTGACCTTCTGCGGATTCTGCTCCGGCGCCACCACCAGGGACTGCGGGTCCCGCGGGTCCTGGACGAGCGTCTCATCCACGTCCTCAGGCAGAACGGCTCGTTCGCCGGGTGGCCGCTCGAGGCGATCGTTCCCGACCGAGAGGCCTTCTTCGCCTTCCTCCAGGAGCGCTGGCCGGTGTTCCTGGGCCGACTGGCCGAGAGAGGCGGTGCGGCCCGTGAGTACGAGGCGCGGTACGGGCTGGAGTTTCCCGGGCCGGAGGAGATCCCTTTCGACCACGACGACGTCCGGGTGTACGTGGACAACCTCTTCGTGGAGGGGATACTTCGGCCGGTCTCCCACCCGGCGGCACCCAGCGCCGCCGGGACCTGGGCTGAAGTGGGGGTCCGCATCGATCCAGACGCCGACCGCAGGCGGAGGTGGGACGGCCTCTTCAAGGCGGTCGAGGAGTGCGTTCCCGTCGAGGGCGCGAGGCACCAGGAGTGGCAGGCGTTTGCGCCCCGGTGGGCGCAGCTCATCGCCCTTCGCTACGGGCTGGATGGGGGCCTGGACGCGGGCGCGGCTGAGCGTTTCGGGAATCTCCGCCACCGGATCGACACGGCTTTCCTCGCCTGGATCCGGGCGCGCTACGGAACCCTCCACAACCAGCCGCCTCTTCCACCCGTGATGCTCCATCACGTGCCGAGGGTCCTGGCGCGTTGCCTGGAAGAGTCCCGGGAGGCGAAGGCCGCACTTGTGCTCATTGACGGTCTCTCCCTCGACCAGTGGGTCGTGGTGCATGACGTCCTAAAAGAGCAACGGCCGGGGCTGGTTCTGCGGGAGGAGACGATCTTTGCCTGGGTCCCGACGCTGACCATGGTGTCGAGGCAGGCGTGCTTTGCCGGCAGGCCACCGCTGTACTTCCCGTCGAGCATCCACACTACCGATCGCGAGCCGGCCGTGTGGAACCGCTTCTGGGCCGACGAAGGCCTTACCCCGGCCGAGGTTGGCTACGTGAAGAACCTGCGAGAGCCGTCCGACCTCGCGTCGGTCGAGGCCGTGGTCTCCCATCCGAAGGTCCGGGTCGTGGGGCTGGTGGCGGACAAGGTCGACAAGATCATGCACGGCATGGAGCTCGGCACCGCCGGCATGCACAACCAGGTGCGGCAGTGGGCGGAGGAGGGACTGCTGACGGACCTACTGGACATGCTCCACGGGCGGAGCTTCTCGGTGTTCTTGACCGCCGACCACGGGAACATCGAGGCTGTGGGCTGCGGTCGCCCGTCGGAAGGTTCAGTAGCCGACCTTCGGGGAGAGCGTGTGCGCGTCTACCCGGACTCGTCGCTCCGCTCTGGGGTGCACGAGCGTTTCCCCGAAGCCACCGAGTGGCCGCCGATCGGGCTGCCCGACGAATACTTTGCGCTGATCGCTCCAGGGCGGTCGGCCTTCGTCCGGGAAGGCGAGAGGCTCGTGGGACACGGCGGCACTACGGTGGAAGAGGTCATCGTTCCCCTGGTTCGGATCGAACGCCTGCCTGTAGCGCAGCGCACCAACGCGGCGCAAGCAGGCAAATGAAGATGACCACGAAGCGCCGGACCATCGGATTCGACCGCAAGATCCAGACCGCCTGGCTGGATGCCACAGCCGACTGGGTTGCACAGGGACTCTCCGTTCCCGAGATCCGGTCTAAACTCCACGAGCTCCTGGAAGGAGCGGTCGCGGGTGAGGGTCCCCACAGTGCGCGGGGGAAGACGATCACTGTCCTTCTCCATGTCTGGGTGCTCGTCCCGAATGGACTCGTACCTTTGCGAGATGACGGATTGGCCCTGCTTCGCGATCGGCCGGGCCGGGACCGGCTCACGCTCCACTGGGGCATGTGTGTCGCCACCTATCCGTTCTTCCGCGACGTCACCGCGACTACCGGACGGCTTCTAGCGCTCCAGGGCACAGCCGCCCTGTCGCAAATCACGCGCCGCATGGCGGAGGGCTGGGGAGAACGCAGCACCGTGATCCGTGCCGTGCAGCGTGTTGTGCGCTCTCTCGTCCTATGGGGGGTCATCGAAGAAACCGCCGAGCGTGGCGTGTTCGCGGCCAAGCCGAAGGTCGTCGTCGGAAGGACCGACGAGGTCGGCCCGTGGCTTCTGGAGGCCGGCATGTCTAACTGCGAGAAGGGCACGCGGACGCTTGCCGGCATCCTCACCGACTCAGCCCTTTTCCCATTCACCATGCATCTCTCTCGGCGCGACGTGGAGCGCAACTCCAGGCTGGAGATTCATCGGGAGGGCCTCGATACTGATCTCGTCGTCCTTCGGAGCAGAGCCGGCAGGAAGGCATGGGCTGTCTAGCCCGACATGCAGCTGCCGTCGCTGCGCCGCATCTGATGCCTGAGCCGTTAGGTGACAAGAGCCAGTTATGGATTTCTCCCAACTACTAAGATCCATTTTCAGCGCGCTCTGGTGGCTCATACCGCTGGCGATTCTTGCTGGCATTTTGCAGTCACCGTGGTTCAAAGGCATCTTCGGCGAGCTGCTAGTGAGGTTGTCGGCCAAATTCCTGCTGGACGAGGCCGAATATCGACCTATTCACAATGTCACCCTGCCGACTCCCGACGGCACAACACAGATAGACCACATCTTCGTATCTCGCTACGGAGTCTTCGTCGTAGAAACAAAGAATCTCACCGGCTGGATATTCGGAGATGAAAAGCAGGCCACATGGACACAGAAGATCTACAGGAAGACGTACAAGTTCCAAAACCCACTCCGTCAGAACTTCAAGCATGTGAAGGCACTCGAAGCCGCGTTGAATCTTCCGGCCGAAAGCTTTCACTCCGTTGTCGTGTTTGCCGGCGGCAGCACTTTCAAAACCCCTATGCCTCCCAACGTCACATACGCCGGTGGTTATGTTCGCTACATGAAGTCGAAGAAGCAAATCATTCTGTCCCAGCCGGAGATCGAGTCGATTGTTCAAACCATTGGGTCGGGGCGGCTCAAGCCGTCGTTCGCAACGGCCCGTGAGCACATTCGGCATATCGAGGCGAGGCGTGATCCGGAAACTCCGCGCCTTTGTCCTAAGTGCGGGAGCCAAATGGTGCTTCGAACAGTCAAGAATGGGGCTCGGGCTGGCAGCAGCTTCTGGGGCTGCTCGCGGTTTCCAAAATGCCGGACAGTTCAAAATGCCACCTAACATTGCACTCCGGCCGGCCGCTTTCCGCTACACTCCAAGCGTGGACTGAGCTTGAACGTCAGCCTACCGGACGACCACCGTTGACGCGCCGATCGGGTGTGATTACACTGTAATTACAATGGCGACCAAGACACGTATCGTTCGAATCGGCAATTCCCGAGGCATTCGTATTCCGAAGGCGCTCCTCGAGCAAGCCCAGTTGCCCGAAGAGGTCGAGCTTCGAGCCGAGCCCGGGCGGCTGGTTGTACGAGCGGCACACCGGCCGCGCGACGGTTGGGCCGAGGCGGCCAGGGCGATGCACACGCGCGGCGATGATCGCCTGCTGGAGGAGTCTACCCCAACGCACTTCGACGAGCAGGAGTGGACGTGGTCGTAAGGCGAGGCCGCGCCGTGTGCGGTGAGGTCCATCTCGTTCGCCTGGACCCGACGTTGGGCAGCGAGATTCGCAAGACACGCCCTTGTCTCATAGTATCTCCTGACGAACTCAATCAGCACCTTCACACCGTCATCATCGCTCCAATGACGACCGACGGGCAGGCCTACCCGTGGCGCATACCGTGCCGGTTCCAGAACCGGGCCGGCGTTGTGGCACTCGACCAGTTGCGGACCGTGGACAGCGACCGGTTAGTCCGGCGACTAGGTCGGCTGACGCCGGACGCCGTCATACGAGTCCTTCGGTGTCTACAGGAGATGTTCGCAGAGTAGCCGCGCAGGCTAGCCAGCGATTGGAGGCGGCAGCGGCCGCGCGTCATTCCTGGCTCACGAGCGATGGTTGTGCGCCCGCTGCGGCTCAATATCGTGGCGTTGGCCTGATTTGACAGTCCCTGAAGCTACGCATAATATGACGCTGAAGATCGGCAATGACGAGGACGAGTACGCCGGAACCCCGTTCGAACCGCCGGAGACACGGCGGAAGGAGAGAGGCAGGGCCTGGGCTGCGAGCCCTGCCGGACGGATCGGCGGAAGACCCCCTCTGAGCAGCGGGCGAAGGGTGATCGGATCAGTGATCGCCACCTAAGCCGCCGGGTGCGCCCGAGACAGCGCTGTGAGCGTCCGGGAGCGGCCGTTTCAGTTACGCCGTCGCTGCTCCGGACGGTTGTGAGGGTGGAACCGCGGCAACCCGCCCCTCTGGGGGCGGGTTCGTGCGTTTATGGCGTCCCTAGGGTGATAGACGGAAGGAGGCAGCGACGTGACTGGTACAGGTCGAACCTTACGGTTCAGTTTGCAGCACCTGGCGGTGGGCGCTTTCCTGGTCGCGGCAGTCGCAACTGCAGCCGCGGGCTGCCGGTCAGGCCCGCGGACGGCGGCGCCTGGTGCGACGCCCGGTCCGGCTCCAGGAGGCGGCGCAGGCATCGCCCGCGTCCAGCAGATCGAGGGCAGCGCCGAGTACCGGGCAGCCGTGGACCGATTCATTGCCGAGCGAAGGAAGGCAGATCCGACGCTGCGCGATCTGGCGCTCGACACCCCGTCCATCCTGCGGGCGGTTGTCCCGGAGGCCTGGGTGGCGCAGCCGGAGGCCGCGCGCGACAAGTGGGCGCTCGACCTGGCCGCCGGGTTCCAGAAGGTGAGGGTGGAGGCAGGGATCCCGCCCGACGAGATGTTCATGCCTGTTGTGAAGGTGTTTCTGGAAGGCGGCGGCGTCGTTGCCGAGGTGTGGCGTCGGAGCACGCGCCACTACCGCTAGACAAGGGGGAACTACCATGGGGTTGATCCACGTCACGCTGCCCGGGGGCGCGCGACACGAGGTATCGGCGGGAACGAACGCCGGGGCGCTTGCCGAGCGGCTCGGCCTGGACGGCGTGCTCGCGGCGCTGGTTGACGGGCAACTGCGTGATCTCCGGTGGCCGCTGGAGTCCGACGCGCACGTTGAGTTTGTCACATTTGACGAGCCTGCCGGCCGCGAGGCCTACTGGCACTCGACCTCGCACCTGATGGCGCAGGCCGTCAAGCAGCTCTTCCCCGAGGCCAGGCTGGCCATCGGGCCTCCGATAGACGACGGGTTCTACTACGACTTCGACATCGGCCGTCCGTTCGGCCCCGAAGACCTGGAGCGCATCGAGGCGCGTATGAAGGAGCTGGCCGCGGCCGACCAGCCGGTCGAACGCGTAGAGATCCCGCGCGATGAAGCGTACCGGCAGTATCAGGAGCAGGGCGAGGTCTACAAGCAGGAGCTGCTCGACGAGATCCCGGACGGGGTCGTGAGCTTCTATCGGCAGGATGGGTTCGCGGATATGTGCCGGGGTCCGCACGTGCTCCGCACGGGCGCCATTCGTGCGATCAAGCTGCTCTCCACCTCCGGCGCCTACTGGCGGGGCGACGAGCGCCGCCCGATGCTGCAGCGCATCTACGGTGTTTCTTATCCTACGCAGGCTCAACTCGACGCCCATCTGCACCGCATGGAGGAGGCCCGGCGGAGGGATCACCGTCGCATCGGCAAGGAGTTGCGCCTGTTCCACCTGACCCCGGAAGTCGGCCAGGGGCTGCCGCTGTGGCTTCCCAAGGGCGCGACGATCCGGCGCATCATCGAGCGCTACATCGTGGATCTGGAACTTGCGTCGGGCTATGACCACGTCTACAGCCAGGAGATCGCCAGTTCCAAGCTCTACAAGTTGTCCGGACACTGGGACCACTACCGGGACAACATGTATCCCGCGATGGAGCTCGAGAACGAAGAGCTGGTTCTCCGGCCTATGAACTGCCCACACCACATCATGGTCTACATGCACGACCAGCACTCCTACCGGGACCTGCCCGTACGGATCGCCGAGCTCGGCAAGGTCTTCAGGTACGAGCGGTCCGGCGTTCTGACCGGTCTCCACCGCGTCCGCGGCATGACGATGAACGACGCCCACGTCTTCTGCCGCGTGGACCAGATCAAGGACGAGATTGTTGCGGTGGTCCGGTTGATACAGAAGGTGTACGCGGATTTCCAGATCACCAACGGCTGGTACCAGCTTTCACTCCGCGATCCCGCGGACCACGAGAAGTTCATGCAGAACGACGCGCTCTGGGACCAGGCCGAGAGCATGCTGCGCGAGGCGCTCATCGAGATGGGCATCGCGTTCAAGGAGGCCAGGGGCGACGCCGCGTTCTACGGGCCCAAGATTGACGTGCAGGTTCCAACCGCGGCCGGCAAGGACGAGACGCTCTCGACGGTTCAGCTTGACTTCCTGCTGCCCGAGCGGTTCTCGCTGGAGTACATCGGCGAGGACGGTCGGGCCCATCGGCCGGTGATGATCCACCGTGCGGTCACCAGCACGATGGAGCGGTGGGTTGCGTTCCTGATCGAGACGTACGAAGGACGCTTCCCCCTGTGGCTGTCTCCGGAACAGGCGCGGATCCTGCCGATCGCGGACCGGCACGCGGCCTACGCCGGAGAGGTGCTGGCGCAGTTGGAAGCCGCCGGGGTGCGCGCGGGAGTGGACGGGACGAACCAGCGCATCAGCTACAAGATCCGCCAGGCCCAGGTAGAGCAGATCCCCTACATGCTCGTCGTGGGGGACAAGGAGGCCGCATCCGGGGCCGTGGCCGTGCGCAGCCGTTCGGAGGGGGATTTGGGTCCGATTCCAGTGGCCGGGTTCCTGGAACGCGTGCTGCGCGAGGTGGCCGCCAAGACTTAGTCCCCACCGCAATTCGTGCCGGCAGGCGCCGATCTGCCTTTTGGGAGGTCCTCGCCGGTGCGCCTTTTCAATGCACTGCCGCCGATCGTATGGGCTGCCGCGGCGTTCGCATCGGGCATCGTCGCCGCGGAACGCTGGCCCCTGCCCCCAGGACCTGCCTGCGGGCTGGCCGCAGCGGCCGCGACCCTGTGGATCGCAGCGCTCCTGGCGCGCGCAGCAGGGGTTGGCTCGATCGCGGCCCTGGCCTGCTTCGCCGGGTTGGGGTTCGCGCAGGCGGCGCTGCACGCGGATCTGGCGCCCTCGTGGCCCGCGGCCGCGGACGGGCAGCAGGTAGAGGCGCGCGGAGTCATCGTTGCGCCGCCTGAGGCCGTCACCCTGGGATGGCGCGCCGTGGTTCGCCTCCACTCGCTGGAGGCGTGGCAGTCCCCGCGTGCACCGCCGCTACCCCCGGCCCATGGGCCGGTGCGCCTGACCGGTCGCGGCCGGCCCCCTGCCGTTGGCGTTGGGGCGGAGGTCCTCGTGCGCGGCCGCTTCCGCCTGGGACGACCTGCAGGGAACCCGGGTGAGCGCTCTGAACTGGACGCGCTCCGCCGAAGGGGGCTGCTGGGAGTCATCCGCGTCGCACCGGGCAGCGGGATCACGGTGCTGCGTCCGGGCGCGTGGTCGGTGCGCGGAGCAGTAGCCGCCCTGCGCCAGAGCATTGTTGCCGGAGTCCTGCGGGCGCTTCCGGAGCCCCATGACGGTTTGCTGCTCAGCCTGCTCCTGGGGATAGAGACCCACCTTTCGCCCGAACTCTACCAGCAGTTCTCGCGCGCAGGCCTGGTCCACCTCATGGTGGTCTCGGGCGCCCAGGTGGCGATTGTCGCCGGCGCCTGCGCCTGGGCGGTTCGCCTGGCAGGGCTATCGCTGCTTCCATCCGCGGCTGCCGGCGTCCTGGGCGTGGGCCTCTTTGCGCTGCTCGTCGGTTGGGCGCCTTCAGTGGGGCGCGCGACGATTATGACGGTGGTGGGCCTGGCCGCGGCGGTGCTGGGGCGCGGCCGCGACCGTGCCGCGACTCTTGCCGCGGCCGCTCTCGTGCTGCTGGTGAGCCGGCCGCAGGTGCTCTTCGACATAGGGTTCCAGCTCTCGTTCGCGGCCACCTGGGGCCTGTTGTACGTGGCGCCCGTGCTGCGCCCGCGGCTTGTTTGCCTGGGGCCAATACTGTCGCCGACACTGGCCGCCACGTTGGGTGCGCAGATCGCGGTAGCGCCTCTGCTCGCCGCCCATTTTCAGGTGCTCCTGGTGGCCGGCATCCTAGCCAACGCACTCGCGCTGCCGGTGATCGCGGCGCTGGTCCCGGCGGGTCTCGCGCTCATCCCACTTGTCGCCGTTGCCCCCGCGGCCGGGGATCTCCTGTTGGGGCTGCTGCTCCTGCCGCTGGATGTGGTCCTCTGGATCGGGTCGCGCTTCGGCGCGCTTGCATGGGCGACTGTGCCGACGCCGGTGGTCTCGCCAGCCGCGGCCTCGGCCCTGTTTCTGGGCATGGGTGCCTGGGTGGCCGTGCTCTCGGGGTCCTGGCAGCCGCGTCGCGCTCAACTGCTGGCCGGCGCAGGACTGTTGGTCTGCGCGCTCGCGCTCTGGTACGCCGCGGTCTTGCGGCCGCCGTCCGAGCTCGTGGTCACGATCCTAGACGTGGGCCAGGGCGACGCCATCCTTGTTCAAAGCCCGTCAGGCCGCGCCGTGCTCATAGACGGAGGCGGCAACGCAGGCGGCGACCGCATCGGCTGGGACGTAGGCCTCATGCGCGTGGTGCCGGCGCTGCGCCGCTCCGGCGTGCGCCGGCTCGACGCTGTGATCCTCTCTCATCCCCATGACGATCATGTGGGAGGACTGGTGGCGGTCTTGGAGAACTTCCCGGTCGGACTCGTGCTGGATACCGGTGTGGTTCACCCTGCCCCTGCGTACGCCCGCCTCATCAGAGTCACCGAGGCCAGGCGGGTTTCCCGTCGCGCCGCAAGAGAAGGTGTGGGCCTGGATCTGGGATCGGGAGTAGGGTTGACGGTCCTACACCCGCCTGATCCAGCCCCTCGGCTCGAGGGCGAACCGGCGCATGCGGGCGCGATGGTCGCCCGGCTGACCTACGGAATGACATCGGCGTTGCTGACCGGCGACATCGAGGCACCGGTCGAGCAGCACCTCCTGGATCGGGGAACCATGCTGGAAAGTCAGGTGCTGAAGGTGGCGCACCACGGCAGCCGCACCTCGACGACACCGGCGTTCCTGGCGAAGGTTCGGCCCGGTATCGCCGTGGTCTCGGTGGGCGCGGATAACTCGTTCGGCCACCCGCATCCGGGCACGCTGGCGGCGCTGGAGAGCGCGGGCGCCGCGATCTACCGTACCGATCGGGACGGTGCGGTGACGCTGCGGAGCGACGGAACCCGATGGCAGGTGACGACCATGAGGAGCCGGGCCCGTGCACTCAGGCGTTAGTGGGCCGACGCTGATCATCGGCGAGGAGGAGTATCTGGCCGAGCAGACGCTTGCCCGGCTGCTCGACGAGGCGCTTCCACCCGCGGACCGACAGCTCAACCTGGATGTGCTCGACGGCGGCGCGCCGCTGGGTGAGCTGCTTACCCGGCTGGACACCGCGCCGTTCTTCGGTCCGCGCCGCGTGGTGGTCATCCGGCGGCTGGAGGCGATGCGCGAGGCCGATCACGAGGCGCTGATCGCGTACCTCGATCGGGGAGACAGCCCCACCACCGGCATCTTCGTTGCGCGGGAGATGGACCGCCGCCGCCGGCTCTTCTTGACGTTCAAGCGGGTAGGAACCGTCATCGAGTGCCGCCCCATTCCGCCGCGCGACCGGCCGGCATGGGTGGGAGCGTTGTTTGTAGCCGCGGGCAAGACCCCTGGGCGCGGGGTGGCCGAGGGGCTGGTTGCAACAGCAGGAGGCAGCCTGCGCGATCTCTACCATGAGGTGGCCAAGGTGGCCGCCTACGTCGGTGAACGCCCGCAGGTGACCACGGCAGACGTGGAAGCAATAGCCAGCCGGTTGGGCGAAGCCACGATCTTCACGCTGGTAGACGCTGCAGGCGGGGGCAATGCCGCCGGAGCGCTGCGTGCTCTCCACGACAACCTTGCAACCCACGAGCCGCTGCAGGTGCTCTTCATGATTGCCCGGCAGTTCCGCCTGATCGTGCGCGCGCACGCTGCCGCTTCCACGGGCCGCTCGTCCGAACGGCTGGCCGAGCATCTCGGCGTGCACCCATTTGTTGCACGCAAGATCGCCGAGCAGTCGCGCGGCTATCGGGCTGATCAGTTCGCAGGGATCTTCGGTGAGCTGGAGGCCGCCGACCGCGCCATCAAGTCAGGCAGCGCTCCACGGCTC
>Ga0208244_101296_pt1 | contig 14339 bp, 11 predicted proteins | sample SubbioCR12Aug_5A_FD_184828 | JGI IMG/M metagenome (GOLD analysis project Ga0208244, IMG submission 184828) | Serpentinite rock and fluid subsurface biosphere microbial communities from McLaughlin Reserve, California, USA - CR12Aug_5A (SPAdes) | ecosystem: Environmental > Terrestrial > Deep... | reverse complement strand
GGTCTGTCCCCGCCGATTCGGCCACATTCTTCTGAAAAACGGCCACGGTCTGGGTCTTGGCCCCGCTGACCGGGGTCGGGAAGCGGTTGGGCAGGGTCAGCAGCAACGGGAAGGCCGCCATCATGAACAGGCGCACGACCCCCGAATGGTTGCCGCCGCTGGTCCAGAAACTATCCAGTCCAAAGCCGAGCGCGGCCAGTAGCAGGACGGCCAGGCCGTTGCCCCATCCGAGCGGGTGGCGCATGAACAAAAGCCCCAGCCCGAATACGATAACCACAAGGGAGACGATATTCCAGGCCAGGCTTTGTGTCGAGAGGTTGAAATTATTTTGGTCGGCAACCCCGGCCTGTAAGACCACCCCAAAGACCAGGCCGGTGAGAACCAACAGGCTTAAAATCGTTGTCACCGCATCCCAGGCGCGGTTGGGTTCCGGGAAGGCCCACATCCAGACTATCCACAGCAGGCTGAAGATCAGCACGGCCCGGTCGAGGCTGGGTAAAATGTGCGTGGCGTTCAAAACACCCTGCCAGGCAAGCCCGCTGACGGCAAACAGGACAACCTGCCCGGCCAGCAACAGGCCCAGCCCAATCACCATCCGGCGCACCTGCGGGTAACCGGTAGCGCGTAATTGGCTGATTGCGCCCTGTAAGGCCCCGGTAATTGAAAAAGCCAAGACCAGGTGATAAACCAAATTCCCTGGCGCGTTGGCAAGTAGTGTGAAAATCTGTTCCAGAAACGGCATATTCATTTCCTAAAATTATAGCACGGCTTCATCTAAAGCAGAGAAAATTACAAGCGGGATATAATGAACCTTGCATGAATAATAAGTCGCGCCTTGCCGTTACCCTGCCTCTCATTGTAATAATATTCCTGACCCTTTTTCAATCCCATGCGGCAATGCTGGAGGGCGGCGGGCAATTCCTGGCCGCTTACCGCGTCAACCCCTGGCGCCACGGCCTGCTCGAAAAAGCCGCCTTTGCCCGCCTCGAAGCGCAGGATATTACCGGCGCAATTCCCCTGCTTGAACAGGCCCGCGAGAAAAACAGCCTGACCGTCCCCGGCCAGCAGGCCCTGGCCGAGGCCTACCTCCAGACCGGCCAGCCCGGCCCGGCCCTGCGCGAATGGCAAGACCTGTACGCGCGGGGTGTCTATGACAGCCAGATGCTTTTGCAAATGGCGCGCCTTTACCACCAGCGCGGCGAATTCGACCGAGAGCGGGAAGTTGCCCGGGCGGGCATCCTGTCCGAGCCGGATTTGGCGGAATTTCACTGGCGGCTGGCGCTGATAAAAATGACCGAATCGCCGCTCGAAGCCCTCCCGTTTTTGGAGCGGGTTCAGGCGCTCGACCCGGGGCCTGGCTACCGCGCCGACGAACTTATCATCGCCCTCGACCAGGCCTCGCTGGTCGACTCTCCCCTGTACCACTTGGCCGCCTCGGCCCGGATTCTGGCCTCCATCGGCGAGTGGGATTTGGCCCAGGCCGCTCTTGAGCGCGCCGTCGCCGCCGACCCCGAATACGCCCTGGCCTGGGGACTGCTCGGCGAAATCCGCCAGCAGACCGGCAAGGGCGATGCGCTTGAGGCCTTTGAGCGCGCCCTGTGGCTTGAACCGGCCTCGGCCCTCAATCGTGTTCATCTGGGGTTGTACTGGCAGCGGCGCGGAGAATATGACAAAGCCAGCCAGCAGTTCGCCGAAGCCGCCCGCCTCGAACCGAACAACCCGCTCTGGCTGGTCAATCTGGGACAGTTGTCCCTGATGCAAGGCGAGGTGATGCAGGCCCACGAATACCATCTTCGCGCCACACAGGCAGCCCCGCAGGACGCTTTGACCTGGCGTTCCCTGGCCCTGTTCTGCCTGCAAACCGAATCCTGCGCCGCTGACGAAACCCTGCGCGCCGCCCAGACCGCCTACCGCCTCGACATGGACGATTGGCAGAATGCCGACGCCCTCGGCCAGGTCTTCGTCGCCCGCGGCGACAGCCAGAGCGCCCAGACCTTTCTCGCCCGCGCCGTCGAACTGGCTCCTGCCGAAGCGGCCCCGCGCTTCCACCTCGGCCTGCTGCACCTGCGCAATGGCGACACCCGCCTGGCCCGCCAAACCCTGCAGGAGGCCCTGTCCCTCGACCCCGACGGCCCGCTGGCCGACACCATCCGCAATGTGCTGGCGCGTTACCTGCCCTGAGACGTTGGACTCCTCGCCTTCGTTTGGTACAATTCGACCCGTGAAAAAGCCCTCCCGCCTCCTCCTGCTTTGCCTTTTCTTTCTGGCCGCTTGTTCGGGCCCATCGTTTTCTGAAATCACCACCCCGCCCGGCGGCGTGCTTTACCAGGACGATTTCAGCCGCCCAAATAGCGGATGGGGCCAGGCCGACGTTTTTCTCGGCCAGGCCGGTTACGCCGACGGGGCTTACCGCTTTAAGGTCGATTCTCCCGGCACCGACTTCTGGGCGCACCCCGGCCAGGCCTACTCCTTCGCCCGCCTCGAGGTGGACGCCGCGCCGCTGCCCAACACCCCGCCCGCGCGCATGGGCCTCATCTGCCGCTTGGTGGACGAACGCAACTTCTACTTTTTTGTCGTTTCGAGCGACGGGTATTACGGCATCGGCAAAACGCAGGACGGGCAGGCCTCCTTCCTGGGCATGGAGCAAATGGCCCGCCATGAAGCCATCCACGCCGATGGGCAGGTCAACCGCCTGCGCGCCGACTGCATCGCCGAACTGCTGATTTTTTACGTCAACGGTGAGTTGGTCGGCTCGGCCCTCGATTCCGACTTTCCGCGCGGCGACGTCGGCCTGCTGGCAGGTTCCTTCGAGGAAGGCGGGGTCGAGGTGCTGTTCGATAATTTTGTGGTTTATAAGCCGTAATCCCGCCGGGGATTGAAACTTTTTACAGGTAATCCAATTCATGAAAATCTACCTCGACATGGTCGGCTGCCGACTTAACCAGGCCGAAATCGAACAAATGGCGCGCCAGTTCCGCGCCCAGGGGCATGAAATCGCCGCCTCGGCCGGGGCGGCGGACATTGTTGTTGTCAACACCTGCTCGGTGACCAGCGAGGCGGCTGCCGATTCGCGCCAGAAAATCCGTCAGGCGGCCCGCGCCGGGGCCGGGCAAGTCGTCCCGACCGGCTGCTGGACCTCGCTGGCCCCCACCGAAGCCCTGGCCCTGCCGGGCGTTCAGCGCATCGTGCTCAACGACGACAAGGACCACCTCGTCCCCGACCTGCTCGGCCTTTCGAGACAGGAATTTGACCTCGAACCGCTGGCGCGCCTGTTGCTTCCCGGCCTGCGCCAGCGCACGCGCGCCTTTATCAAAGTGCAGGACGGCTGCGACAACGCCTGCACTTTTTGCATCACCACCGTCGCGCGCGGGGTGGGCAAATCGCGCCCGGCGGCGGATGTGCTCGATGACATTCACGCCTCCCTGCTGGGCGGCGCGCAAGAAATTGTCCTGACCGGCGTGCATCTCGGCTCTTGGGGGCAGGATTTCAACCCGCCCCTGCACCTGCGCGATTTGGTCGCGCTGATTTTGTCGGATACGGATACGCCGCGCCTGCGCCTGTCCTCGCTCGAACCCTGGGATTTGGACGAGGGCTTTTTCTCGCTCTGGGAAAATCCGCGTCTCATGCCGCACCTGCACCTGCCGTTGCAATCGGGCAGTTTAACCGTCCTGAAGCGGATGCTGCGCAAGACCACCCCCGACTCTTTCCGCGCCCTGGTCGAGGCCGCGCGGAGGGTTTGCCCGCAGGCTGCCATCACCACTGACGTCATCGCCGGGTTCCCGGGGGAAACGGACGAAGAATTCAGCGAAACACTCGCTTTCGTTAACGGCATCCAGTTTGCGGGTGGGCACGTCTTCACTTATTCCGCCCGGCCCGGCACCCCGGCAGCGCGGATGAAGAACCACGTCCCGCGCGACATCCGCAAACGCCGCAACGCCATCCTGCGAGCCGCATTCGCCGAATCGGGCCAGGCGTATCGTCAGAAATTCATCGGGGGGACGGCATCTGTGCTGTGGGAATCGGCCAGCGAATTGACCGACGCGGGCTGGAAGATGGAGGGGCTGAGCGGCAACTACATCCGTGTAACGGCGATTGCCCCCGAGGCGCGCTGGAACCGGGTCGATTCTGTGCGCCTGGTTGGGTTGGAGGGGGATGGGATGAAAGGAAAGATTTTTCTTAGGGTAAGACAGTTTTACAAATAGCGATAATCAATATTAGAGAAGCAATGAACAACAATATTATTGATGTCCCCCAAAAAAGAATATCCAGTGCCAAAGATTGTGTTTGTGCTTCCCAAGATTTTGATTCGGGTGGAAGTGCTACTTTTGAAAGTTCACTGAAAAATCCCCCATCTAAACCCTCAAGTTTTTTTCCAGCTATTATGGCCGAGTGGTAAAGTTTACGAGTGCGAACGTCAATGATCCAAAAAAGTATTCCTATTGGTGAGCCGAATAGGGGAATAAGGCATGCCAGTATAGGGATTTGTTTATAAACTTCAATAGTAAGAAAAAGCACACCATAAACAATTACCAAAATTCCAGCCAGCGACGCATGTCTCCAACCAAGGAAAAAACGATAATTTGTACCTACCTCTTCATACTTTTTTTCTTTCATTCTGTTGCCTCTCTGAGCTGATATAAATTTTTCTTGTTAGTTATGTGCCTAAGAGATCCTTTTACATAATAGGTTGTTTCTAGTTTTTGGTAATATTACAAGGCTGGATTTTATGGTTTACCCACAGCTTCTATTGCCGTCCAAAACTCTTGTGTGCCACCTTGCTTTCTTATTTTTACCATGCCAGAGAAAACAGCAGTATCAGCCAGAAAAACGGTTTCTCCTAATTCAAACATAGTACACCGTCCATCTTCGATACCGGTAGCAAGTGCCCACAAAAACGCTTGAGCATCTTCTTCAACAGCATATCGAATAATTTTTTTGTAATCTTCACGATTTGTGCAGCCAAATTGGTTTTCGCGTACTATTTTGCGAATACCAGGAGTTTGTTCTTGGGTTGCATCGTTTGAAGTGTTTGCTAATAAGCCGATTAATTGGCACGCAAAACATAGAATAATAAAAGGCACAAAAATATAAAGAAGCCAAGGCGTTTTTTTCTTCTGTGTGTTATTCGGGGGAGGTTGTTTTAGGGCAGAAACGGGCTTCGGAGATGGCGCTGGAGTTATTGTAGGGCTTTGTTTTATTGTATTTAAGGTTCTAATGCGTTCGAGTTCTTGTTTTGCTGTTATGTTATCAGGGTTAATTTCCAAAACACGTTTGAAACAATCAATTTTGTGTTCATTTTTATCAACACATTTTGACATCCAAAGCCAGGCTAATTCATTTTGTGAATTTTCTTCAAGAATTTTTATTAAGAGTTGTTTCCCCTGATTTTTATCGCCAGATTTAATCGCAATTATAGCTTTCTTGAGCAAATCATCCATAATCTTCACTCCTCCTTGCGTCCAATCTAATTTTACCAGTATAACTGCCCTAAAAGTTGGTACAGGATCTTCGTTTGATTAGTACTTACTAGTCTGATTAGGATGTTTGTCACTATGGGGGTTTTTGCGGGGCTTGTATAATGAAGTAGACTTACACAAAATGGAGAACCCCATGAGCGCTCAACTGATTGATGGAAAATTAATCGCCCGGCAAGTGCGTGATGACGTTGCCGCTGAAGTTGCCAAACGGATTGCGGCGGGCAAGCCGCGCCCCGGCCTGGCGACCGTTCTGGTGGGGGACCGGGTCGATTCGGCCACCTACGTTTCGGCCAAGCAAAAAGCCTGTGAAGAATTGGGCATGGTTTCGTACCATCATCCCCTGTCTGCCGACATTACCCAGCCTGAACTGGAGCGGGTCATCCGTGACCTGAACGAAGATGAACTGGTCAACGGCATCCTGGTGCAATTGCCCCTGCCCTCGCACCTCGACGAGGAGCGCGTCTTGTCGCTCATCAGCATCGAGAAAGATGTGGACGGTTTTTCGCCCATCAACATTGGCCGCCTGGCCCAGAAAGGCCGCGACCCACTGTTTGTGCCTTGCACGCCCTATGGCTGTATTTACCTGCTCGAAAAATCCGGGGTCAAAATCGAGGGCGCCAACGCGGTTGTCTTGGGCCGCTCGAACATTGTCGGCATGCCCGCCGCGCTGCTGCTGATTGGCAAGAACGCCACCGTGACGGTCTGCCACTCGCGGACGAAGAACCTGCCGGAGGTGGTGCGCCAGGCCGATATCCTGATTGCGGCGATTGGCAGGGCAGAGATGGTGCGCGGCGACTGGATTAAACCCGGCGCGGCGGTCATTGATGTCGGCATCAACGGCATCCCGCTTTTTAATGAAGACGGCAGTCCGCTGGTCAGTGAAAAGACCGGCAAGCAGCGCCAGAAACTGGTCGGCGATGTGCACTTCGAGGAGGCCAGCCAGGTGGCCGGGTTTATCACCCCCGTCCCCGGCGGAGTCGGCCCGATGACGATTGCGATGCTGATGCAGAATACCCTGCGCGCGGCGCAGATCCAGCAGGATAAGTAACGCCCAGTTCGGAGAAGAATTCCAGGCTAAATTTTGCTTTTTTTCTCGCGCAAAGCCGCAAAGAACGCCAAGTTTTTCTTTGCGCGCTTTGCGCCTTTGCGTGAAAAATTTTAAGCAAAACCACAGGCGCACAAGCATTAATCCGAGTTCGCGTTTTGGGTCAGGGTTTGCGCAAGGCAGCTGGCTGGTCATGCGCTACAAACCAAAACAAAAAGAGCGCGGGAGTTGCCCTCCGCGCTCTTTTGATTCTTGTGTTTTTACAGCGCAATCTCGGCTTTGACCATGCCGGTTTCCGGGTCGGTCTGCATGGACGAGAAGCCCAGTTCGCGGCACAGTTTTTGCATGGCCTCGTTTTCGGGCGAGATAATCGCAATCACACGCTTGATTTTCTCGGCGCGGGCCACGTCGAGCAGGCGTTTGAGCAGTTCCTTGCCCAATCCCTGCCCCTGGAATTTGTCGTTGACCAGCATGGTGAAGCGGGCTTCGTCGTTCTCGCCGCGGAACTTGCTCAGGCGGGCGACACCGAAGACAGCTTTCTCGCCGTTATCGTCACCTTCGACCACCAGCGCGATTTCGCGGTCGTAGTCGTTGTGGGTCATGCGCGCCAGGCGCTCGTGGGTTACGCGCTCGCTCAACACCATTGGGGAAAGATAGCGCAGGTAAACGGTGCGGTCAGAGAGCGCTTCGTGGAACTTGCGCATCATCGGTTCGTCTTCAGCGCGGATGGGGCGGATGGTCACTTCGCGGCCATCTTTCATCGACCATTTGCCGACGTATTTGTTCGGGTAAGGGCGAATCGCCAGTTTGGGCAGTTGGTCTTCACTCAGGCTCAGGTCGTGCAGCAGAACGCGTCCGTCGAGCGCCAGCAGGCCTTCGGGCGAAGCGATCAGCGGGTTGATATCCAGTTCGGCGATCCAGGGCTGTTCGACCACCAGTTGGCTGAAGCGTACCATCAATTTTTCAAGTTCGACGAGGTCGACCGGCTTGCGTCCGCGCACGCCCTTGAGGGCATGGAAGATTTTGGTGCGCTCGATCATGCGGCGCGCCAGGGTCGTATTCAACGGAGGCAGGCTCAGGGCGCGGTCTTTGAAAATTTCGACCAGCTGGCCGCCCATGCCGAAGAGCAGCACCGGGCCAAACTGCGGATCGATGCTCGAGCCGACAATCAGTTCGTAGCCTTCCATCTTGACCATTGGCTGGATGGTGACACCCAGGAAGTGCTCGGCCCCGGCCAGGCGGGTGACCGATTCTTTAATCTCTTCGTAGGCAACCTTGGCTGCCGCTTCGTCCTTGATGTTTAATTTTACGCCGCCGACATCGGTCTTGTGGGTGATGGTTTCAGAGTGGATTTTGATGACCACCGGGAAGCCGAGTTTCTTCGATTTTTCGGCGGTCTCTTCGGCGCTTTCAGCAATCAGCATTGGCGTAACCGGGATGCCGTACGCGCCCAGTAGTTCTTTCGATTCGACTTCGGTCAGCAGGGTGCGGCCCGATTTGCGTACGCCTTCGATGATTTGGCTGGCTTTTTCGCGGTCGGGGCCGCTGCCTTCTTCGTCGAGTGGCAGGCTGGGGGTTTCGTAGAGGGTCTTCAGGGCGTGGCTCGATTGCCACATGTAGGTGAAAGCGCGCGCGGCATCATCGGGATAGGCGAAGGTCGGAATACCGGCCTTGTTCAGGATGGCCTCGCCCGCGGCGATTTCCTGCCCGCCAGACCAGGAGGCCAGGATGGGCTTGTCGTACGATTTGGCGTAGGATTTCAGGGCTTCGGCGGTGGCGGTCGGGTCGGTCATGGCCTGGGGAGTCAGGATGACCAGCAAACCGTCGCTGTTTTCGTCCTGGGCGGCCACTTCCAACGATTTGGCGTAGCGCTCGGGGCTGGCATCGCCGATGATGTCGATCGGGTTGTTGTGGCTCCAGGCGCTGGGCAGGAACTCGCTCAACTTGTCCATTGTCTCTTGCGAGACTTCGGCCAGTTCGCCGCCGGTTGTCAGCAGGGTGTCGGTAGCCAACACGCCGGGGCCGCCGGCATTGGTCAGGATGGTCAGGCGCGGGCCTTTGGGGCGCGGCTGCTTGCCGAGCACTTCGGCCATCGAGAAGATTTCGCTGATGTTGTTGACGCGCAGCACGCCGGCGCGGCGGAAGGCGACTTCCAGCACTTCGTCGGAGCCGGTCAGTGAGCCGGTATGGCTGGCCGCTGCTTTGGCGGCGCCTTCTGTGCGTCCGGGTTTGATGACGATAATCGGCTTGGTCAGGGCTACTTCGCGCGCGGCAGAAAGGAAGGAGCGCGCATTGCCGATGCTTTCCATATAAATGACGATGCTCTCGGTGTGCGGGTCATCGCCCAGGTAGTAAATCAGGTCGCCCCAGTCAACATCCAGCATCGAGCCGACCGAGACAAAGTGCGAGAAACCGACATTTTCCTTGAACGACCAGTCCAGCACGGCGGTGCACAGCGCGCCCGACTGGCTGATGAAGGCCACGTTGCCCTTGCGCGCCATGCCGGCGGCGAAGGTGGCGTTGATGCCGCTGACGGGGCTCATGACGCCCAGGCAGTTCGGGCCGACGATGCGCATTTTGTGTTTGCGCGCGTTTTCGAGCAAGCGGCGTTCGAGTTCGACGCCTTCGGGGCCGATTTCCTTAAAACCGGCTGAAATCACAATCGCGCCCTTGACGCCCATCTGTCCGCACTCATCGATGATGTCGGGGATGACGGTCGAGGGGGTCACGATGACGGCCAGGTCGACCGTATCGGGTACGTCTTTGATGCTCGGGTAGGCCTTGATGCCGAGCAGGCTCGAGCGTTTCGGGTTGATCGGGAAGACCGCGCCGCCAAATGGGCTGCTAATCAGGTTCCATAAAATGGTGCGGCCAACGCTGCCTTCTTTTTCGGTCGCGCCGATGACGGCCACGTTTTTCGGGGCAAAAATGGCTTCGAGCGCGCCCTGGGTGTATTGATAGACGTCGTGTGCCGGGTCGAATAAGTTTTTAGGGCGGTTCATGAGTGGGTTGGTCATAGAGTCTTTTTCCTTTTGAATAACTGGCGGTCAGCCAGGAGATGTGTCAGTGAAAAGCCGGTACTATTATAAGACCTTCGCGCCCCAAGTTCGGCCTGTGGGTGTCATGTTTTTTGGGTTAAGAATGTCTATATTTTTGGCTTGCGGGTAAAATGGGGACTGGAATTGACTGCTTTTGTGGCGTGGTGTTTGTACGATTAAATCAGAGTTAGCTCGCAACTGTAAAGAATGTAGGAAGTATTAATGACATCCTCTCAATCCAATATATCCGATGGAGCTATCGAATGGCTTAGAACCCAGATCGGGCCATATCAAATAATTAGTGAATATCGCACAGGTAGTACTCGAACGGGAGTGTGGCGAATTCAGTCAAAACTTGGTAATTTCTTTTTTAAAATCAATCGTCGAAGAAATAGATGGGGGACAGAGGTTTTTGTTTACCGTAATTGGGCAGCGGCATTTTCGCCATTTCTACCCAAGCTGCAGGCCATCTATGACGCGGAGGATAATCCAGGTATCTTGTTGGTAGAGGTAAACGGAATTCCATTGAATACGACAAAGCTGATTGGACATTCTGTGGATAAGGCTTATTATCGTGCTGGAAAACTTTTACGTGGCCTTCACGGACTTACTGTAGGTAGCTGGTTCGGTAGTGTGGATGAAAAAGGTCAACCGATTGATTGGTCTGGAAATCCACTACAAAAAGAATTACAAGGTGATTTGGTAAAGCAAAAGCTAAATATACTAGTTGATTTACTGCAAGATGGGTTGTTGCTAGATTGTTTTAGCAAGACTGAGATCAAAGTATTACAATGGGCAATCGACTCTGTCGGATGTTATGCTTCTGAAGTTCCAATCCCAACCAGTGAAGATTACACACCAGGTAATTGGTTGGTAGATAACGATGGAGATCTGGTGGCGATTATTGATTTTGAAAACATGTTATGGGGAGATCGGATGCTTCCATTTGCCCGTTTGATGAATGATTACTTCCCTTATTTTAGGTCTGGCGAACAAGCTTTTTATGATGGGTATGGTAGTTGCTTGCCTAGTGAACATCCAGAACAGTCAAGGATAGAAAGTGCCATTTATGCTGGTTTTTATGTAACGCACGGTATAAAATCAAATAATGAGAGCTATATTATGCGTGGCCGAATGGCATTTCAAAGGATTGGGAGCTAACACCGGCTTCGGCGGACAGCGGATTTGCCGCTTCGTCCCTGGCACCGAACGCCAGGACGGTGTGCAGTGCGCGGCTTGCAGGCAGGTGACAGTCATCTTAAAGATGACTGTCACCTTGTGGTGTAGAATAAAACCATGAGCGCGCTATCTTCCGAGCCAAGTGCTGCACATTAGGTTTATTCAGAAATCGATATTTCCAAAAAATTTATCAGAACGGAAACAACCTCCCTATGAAAATACGACCCACCAAAGGACTGACCTTTGAAGACGTCCTGCTCATCCCGCGCCGCTCGGCGGTCAAATCGCGGCGCGACGTCAGCACCCGCACCCGCCTGACCGACCGCATCCCGCTCAACATCCCGGTGGTCAGCGCCAATATGGACACCGTCACCGAAGCGCGCATGGCCATCGCCATGGCCCAGAACGGCGGCATCGGCATCCTGCACCGCTTCATGACCATCGAACAGCAAATAAAACAGGTTCAGCGTGTCAAACGCGCCCAGGGTTTTATCGTCGAATCACCCTATGCCATCCCACTCTCGGCGACGGTCGAGCAGGCCCGCCAGTTGATGGAACGTCATGGCGTGGGCGGATTGGTGGTGCTGGATGACGAATCGGGCAAACTGGCCGGACTCATCACCCGGCGGGATTTGCTGCTGGCTCCCGAAAGCCTGGCTTCCGTTAAACAGGCCATGACGCCCCGTGAGCGACTCATTACCGCCGCGCCCGGCGTGACCGTGGACGAGGCCCGCGAATCCCTCTATCGCCACCGGGTCGAGAAACTGCCCGTCGTTGCCGAAGACGGCAGCCTGCTGGGGCTGATCACCGCCCAGGACGTGGTCAAGCCGCGCGAAAACCCCTCCGCCAGCCTGGACGAAAAAGGCCGCTTGCGGGTCGGCGCAGCCATCGGCGTGACCGCCAACGAGATGGAACGCGCCGCGGCCCTGCTCGAAGCCGGGGCCGACGCCCTGGTGCTCGACATTGCCCACGGCCACGCCGACCACTGCATCCAGATGGTGCGCGACATCCGCGCCCGTTTCCCCGAATCCCAGATTATCGCCGGCAACGTCGCCTCGCGCGATGGGGCGCGTGAACTGGCCGAGGCCGGTGCCAGCGCCATCAAAGTGGGGATCGGCCCCGGGTCGATCTGCACCACCCGCATCGTAACCGGATTCGGCGTCCCGCAGTTAACCGCCATCATCGATTCGGTCGAAGGCGTGCGCGAATCCGGCCTCGATATTCCGGTCATTGCCGACGGCGGCATCCAGAAAGCCGGCGACCTGGTCAAAGCCCTGGCGGCTGGCGCGGAGACGGTCATGGTCGGCAGCCTGTTCGCCGGGACGGAGGAAGCCCCCGGTTCGCCGGTCATCCGCGACGGGCAAAAGGTCAAGGTTGTGCGCGGCATGGCCTCCCTCGGCGCGACCATGGGCCGCCGCGCTGCTGAACGCGGCCAGGACGAAAGCGCCGAAGATGCCGAGGACTGGGACAAGGTCGTGCCGGAGGGCGTCGAGGCGGTTGTTCCCTATCGTGGGCTGGTTTCCGAGGTGCTGACTCAACTGGTCGGTGGCCTGCGTTCCGGGTTAAGTTACGGCGGCGCGCGGGACATCAAGGAGTTGCAGCAAAACGCCGAATTCATCGAAATCACCCCCGCCGGGCAGCGCGAATCCGGTTCGCACGACGTGCGCAAGATTTAGCCTCGGGCCTTTTGATGCAATCCAAGGGACAACTTCTCGGGCATCTTGCCGCCTTTTTCACCATCACCGTCTGGGCCATTACGTTTATCTCGACCAAGGTGCTGCTGGTCGATTTTTCCCCGGTCGAGATTATGTTCTACCGGCTGGTGTTTGCCCTGCTGGCCTTGCTGGTTTTCAATCCGCCGCGCTTCTCTTTTCCTGTTTTGGGGAAGGATTTCCTGCGCGCGGAGTGGCGCTACATGGCCGCCGGGCTGTGCGGTGTGACCCTGTATTTCCTGTTCCAGAACATTGCCCTGTCGTACACCCTGGCGGCCAATGTCAGCGTGCTGGTGTCGGTTGCGCCGCTGCTGGTTGCGCTGGTCAGCCGCGCGATGTTGGGCGAAAAACTTAAGGCCAATTTCCTGCTCGGTTTCATGGCGGCCATGACCGGCATCATCCTGATTGCCTTCAATGGCAGTTTTGTGCTCAAGCTGAATCCGCTTGGTGATGTGCTTTCCATCCTGGCCGCATTGGTATGGGCCTTTTACAGTGTCTTGATTAAGCAAATCAGCGCAACCCAAAGCGGGATGTTCACCGTCACGCGCAAGGTCTTCTTTTACGGGCTTTTGTTCGTCCTGCCGGTGCTACCGTTCTTTGAGTTTCGCCTGGGGCTGGAACGCCTGGCCGTGATTCCGAGCCTGCTCAACCTGCTTTTCCTGGGCGTGGGCGCGTCGGCCCTGTGTTTCGTCACTTGGAATTACGCCGTCCATGTGCTTGGCCCGGTCAAGACCAGCGTTTATATTTACCTGGTTCCGCTTGTCACCATTATTGCCTCGCTGCTGGTGTTGAACGAATCCATCAGCCTGGTTTCCGGCATCGGCATGGCCCTGATTTTGGCCGGCATGGTCATCTCGGAACGAGGAAAGGCGTAGCCTTGAGTTTTATCTCTACGAACAATATTTACGCAATTCCCTGCCCCGCCGGGGGATGATCCCCTCGGCTATCCATACGAAGCCGCCTGAAGGCGGTATATTTTTTAATGCAAGCCTCCGCGCCGCGTGCTATGATGAATTTAACAGGGACGCAATGACCCTGCCAAGCGAGGTGAGAGATGCAAAAGAGCGATTCATTAACCAGGGGACTGGCGCTTGTCGGCACAATCCTGATGTGGATTCCGCTCATCGCGCCGTTGCTGCTTTCGATTGCGGCCTTAGTCGGCGTGCGCCAATTTCTGCTCGACTTCCTGATGCCCGCTGAACTCTTTCCGCTCTCGGTCTTCGGGTTTGGCCTGCTGTTCTGGGCGGCTTTCCGGGCGCATTCGCGCCAAAAACTCATCGGTTGGGGGTTTGTCATCGCCGTCGCCCTGCTGATTCTTTCACAGGCCATTGCAGTCTGGACCGGGCTCGCATCTGGTGCGGCTGAGCCGACCACGATGCTGATGACCTTTGTGCTGCTGCCCTACGGTTTGTACGTTCTTTCGCTGATTGTTTCCAGCATCGGCGGCGCGCGGCTGACCTACGCCTGTATCACCAGCCCGGCACACTTGAAAGGTGATTCGTGAAAGAATCTACCCTTGATTTATACGAAAAATACTTCCAGGAAAGGCAATTTGAACAGCTGGATTTGTTTCAAATTACTCATTTCTCAATATGCCGGGTTTGTAGGTCAATATTGCAAGCAAATCTTGATGAATATTTTGTCCCGAAGTCACAAATTGAGATAATAAAGGAATATCTCGAAAAACTTCAAAAAGGGATTGGCTATAAAAAGACCGCGGATATGTATTTGTTCCAAAAAAACACAGCAGCTGCGACCACCTAGTGCAATATCAAGAGACATTTTCGGATATAGTCAAAAGCGGCAAAATTGGATTATCGAAAACGGCTGAGACTCGTCGAACCACTTCTGTTGCTGTAAGTTTTTTGTCTGGCTCAACAATTTTACG
>Ga0208244_101295_pt1 | contig 14348 bp, 12 predicted proteins | sample SubbioCR12Aug_5A_FD_184828 | JGI IMG/M metagenome (GOLD analysis project Ga0208244, IMG submission 184828) | Serpentinite rock and fluid subsurface biosphere microbial communities from McLaughlin Reserve, California, USA - CR12Aug_5A (SPAdes) | ecosystem: Environmental > Terrestrial > Deep... | reverse complement strand
TCGAGGGCAATTCCTACCGCATGCGCGATCAGTCCGAGTTCTGATCCCCTTTCCTGACGGATTTTCGCCTCCGCTGGCCTCCTGATCGCCAGCGGGGCGTCCGCTTGCGCCTTCGGCGCGCATGACCCTCACATCATTTCAAGGACCACAGCACTCCAGTTTTATGTCGGCTGATTTGCACCAGTTTCACACCGGCGCGGACAATTGGCTCCTGCCAACCATCGGCATAGGCGAGCCTGATATGCGGCGCAGAGAATTTGACGTCGAGCCCGAATACCCCCATGAGAAATTCTCTTGGCTTGGCCAGGTCAGATTCGGTCATTCCTCGCATCAGAAGGCCATGACGGGTTAGTTCGAATCCGATGTCCTCATACTCCGGAAGCAGATCGACCGCTTTCTTGGCGAAGGCTCTCTGTGTCCCGTGCTTGGGGCGCGTTACCAATTGTTCGAGCGGGTAAATATCATGCGCATTCATGTCGGCTACTGCCTCTCGTGCTCAAAATGGCCGGCTTACTTGATCAGGGTGACGGGGATGGCAGCATGCTGAACAACGCTCTGAGAAACCGAACCCAGGACGATGCCCCCCAGCGTTCCCAGCCCGCGTGAGCCCATGACAATATGGCCGCAACCGTTTTGCTCGATCGCTTCGAGAATCTTGTTGGCAGGGTCGCCTGCCTCGACATGGACATCGAAAGGGAGTTTGGCCATTTCCAGCAAGCCGATCGCTTTTTCGATATCGACAGCGTTGTAAGACCTGACGTTGAGCAGGTGCAGTATCGGTTTGCTCTCCAGATGGCTGACATGCCGGATGACATAACGTACCGCACGTAGCGCTGCGGGTGTGCCATCGAATGGGATCAGCCAGGCAATCGATTCGGCCGGCAGGCTGCCCGCACGGTCGCTCGATTTCACCAGCGTGACCGGGATGAGTGAATTGCTGATCACGTCCAGGGCAACGGAACCAAGCAACAAGCGCTGGAAGTTGCCCATTCCGCGCGTACCGATAACGATCTCTGCCACGTTATGCACGCAGGAGTAGTCATGGATGACTTGCGCGGGTACGCCTGTCGCGATATGAAGCTGATAGCTTTCGTGATTCAACGCAAGAAAGTCGCGCACTTCCTCGGTCTCCAAGAGCCCCTGACGCTCAACCGCGTCATCCAGCACATCGTTTCCGCCAAGAAGTTGTACGTTGAGAACATGCAACTCGGCATTCGGCCGTTGATCGGCCAGGCGCAGGGCGACATTCATGGCGGTCAATGAGGTTGGCGAGCCGTCGACAGGAACAAGGAAGATGGACGGGCGGGAATCGCTGGTCTTGTGTGGCCAGGCGGTCATGTTGAGGATGCGACCATACTTGTCGCGCTCGACAATATCCCACACCACCATTTTCGTTTTCATATCCATGACCACTCCCGACTTCTTATCCCAAACCTGCCAGCCAGCCATTGTCGTTCCGGTAGAACGACAATCTGGTACGACATCGTTGCCTGCCCATCTGTCAATTTCTCTCTACTCTTGATCGTACCGATTGATCTGGCGAAAGATAAGACACCGTCGCAGAATCATGGTGTATCTTTCATGGCAACAATACCAAGATCATTCTGGGCGGGTAACGAGATGCTGAATACCGATTTGAATCTGCTGGCCATTTATGCGCGCGTGGTGGAGGCAGGCAGCTTTTCCGAGGCGGCCCGCCGTCTTGGTACTTCACGTTCGGTGGTCAGCAAAGCGGTCGCCAAGTTGGAGCGGTCGCTTGATGCGCGACTGTTCAATCGCACCACGCGGCATCTGAGCCAGACGGAAATCGGCCAGGTGGTGGCCGCACATGCGGGGCGGATTCTCGAAGAGCTGGACCAACTCGAACAGGTCGTCGGCAGTTTCAACGATGAACCTCGTGGCACGCTTCGCGTGAGCGCCTCGGTCGCCTTCGGGACCTTGCATGTTGCCCCCGCGCTGGCCGAATTCCTGACGGCGCACCCGGAGTTGAAGATGGAGCTCACCATCACCGACCGCTTGATCGATCTGGCTGAGGAGGGTTACGACATGGCGATTCGCGTCACGGCCGAACCGCCACTGCCTCTGGTGGCAAGGAAGCTTGCGCCGGTGCGGCGCAAGTTGTGCGGTACTCCGGCGTATTTCGAAAAACACGGCCTGCCCCTCACGCCTGCCGATCTGGTGCAGCACAACTGCCTCGACTACACCCGCTCCGGAGAGCAAGGCTTGTGGCGATTCAATGGCCCGCAAGGGGAAATCGATGTGCCGGTTTCGGGGTCTTTGCGTGTCGACGACGACGAAGCCTTGTCGCAGGCCGTCTTGGGGGGCCTTGGGGTCGCATTGCTGCCGACCTTCATAATCGGCAAGGATTTACAATCTGGACAACTCAGGGCAGGGCTTTCAGAGTACATCCCGGTCGAACGGCACGTATATGCCATGTACCTGCCAACTCGGCATTTGCCCGCCAAGGTGCGCGCCTTCATTGATTTTCTGATCGCCCGGATAGGAACCGAACCCTATTGGGATCGCGATAACGCTGCCGTCATGGAATACTTGAGCGTGCGCGCCAAAAAAACGATGACGCTCGCGCCAGCCGCCGATCTGGACTCCGCCATGATGTACGTCCGTCGGCCTCCCGTTGTGTAACAGCGTCGGCTTCCAGGTCTCCAGCGCCGACTATTTCGATGGCGCCTTCCCATAAAACCCGCGGTATCGTCTATAGTTCATCCAAACTGCACATTGGACGATCATGCCCCTTCCCATCCTCCCCCGTTCGCTCGCCCGCTCCATCGCCACAGCCAACCGCCAATTCCCGGTGCTGATGCTTACCGGGCCGCGACAGGCGGGCAAGACCACGCTGCTCAAATCCTTGTGCGAGGCTGAATCCGGCCCGACGGCACGCCGCTATGTCACGCTCGATAATCCGATGATGCTGGGGTTGGCGCGCGCGGAGCCGGCCTTGTTCCTGCAGCGGTTTCCGCCGCCGGTGCTGATCGACGAAATCCAGTACGCCCCCGGCCTGTTGCCGCTCATCAAGGAAGCCGTCGATGCCGGAGGCGGCAAGGGGCAGTATTGGCTGACCGGTTCTCAGCCCTTTCACCTGATGCAGAACGTCGGCGAATCGCTGGCTGGGCGCGTGGCGGTGATGCACCTGCAAGGCTTGTCACTGGGTGAGAGTTTAGGTCACGGCGCGATGCTGCGTCCCTTTCTGCCCGATAGCCCGCCTGGGACGGTGGTTTCAACGCCGGCCGCGCCATTGAACTGGATCTTCGCGGAGATATGGCGTGGCAGCTTTCCCGCGCTGTATGTCGGCGAAGCTCCCGACCGCGATCTGTTTTACGCCTCTTACCTGCAAACCTATCTCCAGCGCGACGTGCGCGATCTGGCGCAGGTGGGCGACCTGACGGTGTTCACCCGTTTTTTGCGCAGCGCGGCGGCGCGCACGGGCCAACTGCTCAATATTGCCGATATGGCGCGCGATGTGGGCGTGGCACCGAATACCGCCAAGCACTGGCTTTCCATCCTCCAGGCTTCCGGCCTGGTCTGGCTGCTGGAGCCTTATCACACCAACCTGTCGAAGCGCTTGGTAAAGGCCCCCAAGCTGTATTTCCTCGATACCGGTCTGGCTGCCTATCTCACGGAATGGAGCAGCCCGGCCACGCTGGAGGCGGGCGCCATGTCAGGTGCAATTTTCGAGACCTGGGTGGTGGGCGAACTGCTCAAGAGCTGGTGGCACAACGGCAAGCCGGCGCCGTTTTACTATTACCGCGACAAGGACCAGAAAGAGATCGACGTGCTGATCGTGCGCGACGGGCGTGTGTATCCGGTCGAGATCAAGAAGACGACGCAGCCGGGACGGGATGCGGTGCGGCATTTTTCGGTACTGGAAAATCTTGGGCTCGAAACAGGGGCCGGAGCCGTCATCTGCCTGAGCTCGGAACGGCTACCGATCTCGGCACAGGTAGAGGCGATTCCGGCATGGCAGGTCGATGCGTGGGGATGATTTGGTGGAGCATCTGCCTTTCGGCCCGATTCGCCACTGCGGGGCAGCAGCTAACCGTTGCATTGCTGACCGAGTAGCCTGGTTCGCTGAAAGACGGGTCAATCCAACTTCGCATAATCGGCCTTAGCCGCCAATAGCTAAGTTGCTCCAGACCAACCACTCGCTGAATACGCTTCTCGATAGCGGCTGTTGAGCAAGACCTCCAAGTCTGCGTTGGGCCAGTTATTCGGGCTGGCTTCTCGAATGGCCGCAGTCTGGTGTATGTCTGACGTACCATCCGTTCGATCATGATAATAACAGAAACGCGATTACAACAGTTGACATCGACAATCTGGTCACATAGAATTCGAACATCAACCAGAAACGCGTTTTCTACTGATATGACGAAATTGGGACAAGTGGCAGGCATACGTATGGGTTACCCGTTCCGTTCGCGCCTTGAGCACGACGCAGCGGGAGCCATCGCCGTTGTACAGATGAAGGACATAGATGACGCCAGCTTGCTGCACGTTGAAGATGCGGTTCGTGTGGATCTGGCGGATGTCAAAGATCATCACCTGATCCGGCCGGGCGACTTGGTTTTCCGCTCTCGCGGGCGGACCAACTCAGTGGCACTGGTTTCGGCGGACATCGGGCCGTCGGTTCTTGCTGCCCCGATGCTGCTGATTCGGCCGATCGAAGTGTTGCCCGCCTACCTGCGCTGGTACATCAACCTGCCGGCAACTCAGGCGACCTTGGCAGCCCAAGCCGAGGGTACGTCGGTGCGAATGATCAGCAAGGCGGCGCTGGAGACGCTGGAGGTGCCAGTGCCGAGCCGGCGCAAGCAGCAATTGATTGTTGACGTGTCGGAGTTGGCAGCAGCCGAACAGGGGTTGCTGGAGCAGATCGCACGAGAAGGGAAGCGTCTCGCGGATGGCGTCTTGATGCGGTACGCGAGGAATACCCGGCAGGCTCGGGATCAACAAATTGAGGAAACAAGATGAGCGATCAAGTCACCCAGCAAGAGGTAAATAGCACCGCTTGGGCCGCCTGCGACACCTTCCGCGGCGTCGTCGATCCGGCGCAGTACAAGGACTACATCCTGGTGATGCTGTTCCTGAAATACATCAGCGACCTGTGGCAAGACCACTACGACACCTATCGCCAGCAATACGGCGATGACGACGAGCGCATTCGGCGCAAGCTGGATCGCGAGCGTTTCACGCTGCCCTTCGTCGAGTTCAAGGACGAAAAAACCGGCGAGGTCATCGAGCGCTTCGCAGGTGACTTCAACGCCCTGTACGAGCGACGCAACGCGGCCAACATCGGCGAACTCATCAACATCGTGCTCGATGGCATCGAGGATGCCAACAAGGCCAAGCTGGACCGCGTCTTCCGCAACATCGACTTCAACTCCGAAGCCAACCTCGGCCAGACCAAGGACCGCAACCGTCGGCTGAAAAACCTGCTGGAAGATTTCGCCAAGCTCGATTTGCGTCCCTCGCGTGTTTCGCAGGATCTGATCGGCAATGCCTACATCTACCTGATCGAACGCTTTGCCTCCGATGCCGGCAAGAAGGCGGGCGAGTTCTACACGCCCAAGCAGGTTTCCCGCCTGCTCGCACGCCTGGCCAAGCCCAAGCCCGGCAACCGCATCTGCGACCCGGCCTGCGGTTCCGCCGGCCTGCTGATCGAGGCGGCGGCGCTGGTGGAGGAAACCGGCAGCCGCGATTTCGCCCTCTTCGGCCAGGAAGTGAATGGCAGCACCTGGGCGCTGGCGCGCATGAACATGTTCCTGCACGGCAAGGATTCGGCGCGCATCGAATGGGGCGATACCCTCAACAGCCCCGCGCTGGTCGAAGCCGACCGCCTGATGCGCTTCGACGTGGTGGTGGCCAATCCGCCGTTCAGCCTCGACAAATGGGGCTCGGAGCATGCCGAATCGGATCGCTTCAACCGCTTCTGGCGCGGTGTGCCGCCCAAGTCCAAGGGCGACTACGCCTTCATATCCCACATGGTCGAAACCGCCCTGCCGCAGGCCGGTCGCGTGGCCGTGGTGGTGCCCCACGGCGTGCTGTTCCGCGGTGGCGCCGAAGGCCGCATCCGGCAGAAGCTGATCGAAGACAACCTGCTCGATGCCGTCATCGGCCTGCCGGCCAACCTCTTCCCCACCACGTCCATTCCGGTGGCCGTGCTGGTTTTCGACCGGTCGCGGGAAAAGGGCGGCGAGCGCGAAGCCTGCCGCGACGTGCTGTTCATCGACGCTAGCCGCGACTTCCAAGCCGCCAAGACCCAGAACGCCCTGTTCGACTCGCACCTGGACAAGATCGTCGCCACTTTCGATGCGCGCCAGAACGTCGACAAGTACGCCTACCTCGCCACACTGGCCGAGATCGCCGAGAACGACTTCAACCTCAATATCCCGCGCTATGTCGACACCTTCGCGGAAGAGGAAGAAATCGACGTGGCTGCCGTGGAAAAGGAGATCGAGCGCCTCGAAGGCGAACTGGCCGAGGTGCGGGCGAAGATGAAAACCTACCTCAAGGAGTTGGGGGTATGAGCAAGAAAGTCGCAACGCCAGCATCGGGCGCGGAAGACCGCATCGTCATTTTTCAGGAACAAGCCATTCGCCGCGTATGGCAAAACAAGGAATGGTGGTTCGCCGTAGCCGATGTCGTGGCGGCCCTGACCGATTCCCTGGATGCCCGGCAATACATCAAGAAGATGCGCAGCCGCGATCCGCAACTGGACGCCAACTGGGGTACAACTTGTACCCCCCTTCCCCTGCTTGCGCCGGACGGCAAGGTTCGCGCGACCAACTGCGCCAACACCGAAGGCATTTTCCGCATCATCCAGTCCATCCCCTCGCCCAAGGCCGAACCCTTCAAGCGCTGGCTGGCGCAGGTCGGCTATGAGCGCGTCAAGGAAATCGAAGACCCCGAACTGGCCAGTGCCCGCGCTCGCGAACTCTACCAAGCCAAGGGCTACCCCAAAGACTGGATCGAAAAACGCATGCGCGCCATCGCCGTCCGTGGCGCGCTGACCGACGAATGGAAAGCGCGCGGCGTCGCCGAAGGCCGCGAATACTCCATCCTCACCGCCGAGATCGCTCGTGCCACCTTCGGCGTCACGCCCAGCGCTCACAAGAAACTCAAGGGCCTGGCGCAGGCGAAAACCGCCAATCTGCGCGACCACATGACCGATCTGGAACTGATCTTCACCATGCTCGGCGAAGCCGGCACCACCGAGATCGCCAAACGCAAGGATGCTCAGGGCTTCGTCGGCAATCGCAACGCCGCCAAGGAAGGCGGCACTGTTGCCGGCAATGCCCGCAAGGAACTCGAAGCCAAGACCGGCGTGCCGGTGGTCAGCCGGCAGAATTATCTGGCAACGCCCGGGCCGACTTCGGCGGAAATCGTGGTGACGGCTTTCGTTGAAACCCAGACCGAAGCGCTGGCACCGTCGGTGGCAGAAAAGCCCAAGACCCGGAAGCGGGTAGCCGCCAAGGTACGCCAGACCATCGACGAGTTGGGCGGCACCATGCCCGAGGCGCTGCCGACACCGGAGAAAAGCATCCAGCAGATCGAGAGCGCCAAGAAGAAGCTGGAGAAGAAAAAATGACCTGGGCAACTGTACCTATCGGAACGGTGATCCGCTCCTCGCAATATGGGCTGTCGCTTCCCGTCGATCCCGACGGTCTCCTGCCTATTGTTGGAATGAAGGACATTCAGGATGGTCACGTGCGGATTGATCCGACCGTGTGCGTCAATATGTCGGAAGAGGGTGCACGGGACTACCTCTTGGCGGATGGCGACATCCTCTTGAATCGGACCAATAGTCCCGATCTGGTTGGCAAAACCGGCATCTACCGTGGTGATGGGAAGGCCGTGTTCGCTTCCTATCTGGTGCGATTAGTACTGGATCGTGAGCGCATTGATCCTGACTATGTAATCCAGATTCTGGCCAGCGAAGGTGGGCAGCGTGACATCAGGCAACTGGCCACGCGCGCAATCAGCCAAGCCAATCTGAATCCTACGACTTTCAAGAAGCACTTTTACATTCCGCTTCCCCAACTGGGCGAGCAGATTTTGATTCGGAATGTACTCGTAACATGGGATAGCGCCATAGAGAAAACCGAGCGCCTAATTGCGGCAAAGATTCGCCACCTCAACGCCCTCGAACACCAACTTCTTACAGCACGGAAACGCCTCAATGGGTTTTCGATAAAGTGGGATGTACTTCGCGCCGATAGAATTTTCGACAGCGTATCTCTTAAGGGTTTCGGATCAGAGCCATTGCTGTCAGTCACCCAAGATCATGGAGTCATCCCCCGCGACAAACTTACTGGTCGCGTGACAATGCCATCTGGAGATACGACATCCTTCAAGCTCGTTGAGCCTGGCAACTTCGTCATTAGCCTACGGTCGTTCCAAGGCGGGCTTGAGCACTCAAATTATCGCGGACTTGTCAGCCCTGCTTACACGGTGCTTCGGGCGACGAGAGAAATCGACGTACGTTTTTTTCGTCATTACTTCAGATCGGCGGATTTCATCAAGCGATTATCGGTGGCAGTTATTGGAATTCGCGATGGTAAGCAGGTTAGCTTTCAGGATTTCTGTTCGATCAAGATTCCTTTTCCTTCCGTTGCAGAGCAGCAGGCAATCGCGACTGTGCTTGACGAGGCAGAGGCTGAAGTCGCACTTCTACGTGCCCAGGTTATTGCATTCAAAAAACAGAAGCGCGGCCTGATGCAAAAGCTCCTCACCGGCCAGTGGCGCGTGCCAGTGCAAAGCAATGAGGTGGCCGCATGAGCAGCTTCCGCTTCGATGAGAAACATCTCTCGCAAATCCCGGCCCTGCAACTGCTGGCCAATCTCGGCTTCCGCTACCTGACACCGGCCGAAGCACTCGCGATGCGCGGCGGGCGGCTTGCCAACGTGCTGCTGGAAGAAGTATTGCGCGACAGTCTTAAGCGCATCAACCGCATCCAGCACAAGGGCGACCAGTATCTGTTCAGCGAGGAGAACCTCCAAAGTGCCATCCAACGGCTGAAGAACGTCAAGTACGACGGTCTGCTGAAAACCAATGAGTCGGTCTATGATTTTCTGACCCTGGGCGTGGCGCTGGAGCAGTCGGTGGAAGGGGCAGTGCGCAGCTTCACGCTCAACTACATCGACTGGAAGAACCCGGAGAACAACGTCTATCACGTCACCGCCGAATTCTCGGTGGAGCGCACGCGCAGCCACGAGACGGCGCGGCCGGACATCGTGCTCTTCGTCAATGGCATCCCCTTCGCGGTGATCGAGTGCAAATCGCCCAACAGCGAGGTGGCGCAGGCGGTGTCGCAGATGATCCGCAACCAGCGCGACGAGTACATCCCGACGCTGTTTACCTACGCCCAACTGGTGATCGGCACCAACAAGAATCACTGCAAATACGCCACCGTGGGCACGGCGGCGAAGTATTGGGCGGTGTGGCGCGAGGAGCGGGAAGAGAAGGACGAGGACGGTGCGGCCTTGCGCGCAGTGCTGGACCAAGCCTTGCCGCAGGAAGCCAAGGCGGGGCTCTACGAATTGCTGGCCGAGGGTTTTGGCGTGCGTGAATCCGATGCCGAATACCTGGTGCGACGGGCGCTGACCGAACAGGATCGCACCATCTACGCCCTGTGCCGGCCTGAACGCCTGCTGCGCATGGCGCTGTTGTTCACGGTATTCGACGGCGGGCGGCGCAAGATCGCGCGCTACCAGCAGTTCTTCGCGGTCGAGCGCATCCTCGTCCGCGTCAAGGAACGCGATGCCGAAGGGCGACGGGCCGGGGGCATCGTCTGGCACACCCAGGGCTCGGGCAAGTCGCTGACCATGGTGATGCTGGCCAAGGCGCTGGTGCTTGATCTCGACATCCGCACGCCGCGCATCGTGCTGGTCACCGACCGGGTCGATCTCGACAAGCAGTTGGGCAATACCTTCGCCGCCTGCGGCCTGACGCCGGATCGTGCCGAATCGGGACGGCATCTGGTGGAACTGGTGGCCGACAACAAGGCGCACATCGTCACGACGCTGATCAACAAGTTCGACAAGGCGCTGTCCACGCGCAAGTTCCAAGACCCGTCCAGCGAGATATTCGTGCTGGTGGATGAGACCCAGCGCACGCAACTGGGCATGTTCGCCGCGCGCATGCGGCAGATGTTCCCCAATGCCTGCTACATCGGCTTCACCGGCACACCCTTGCTCAAGCGCGAGAAGAGCGACGTGATGCGCTTCGGCGGCATCATCCACACCTACGCCATCAACCAGGCGGTGGCCGATGGCGCCATCGTGCCGCTGCTCTATGAGGGGCGGTTGGTGGAGATCGAGCAGAACAAGGCGGCGATCGATGTCTGGTTCGAGCGCCATACCCAGGGGCTGACGCCGGCGCAGAAGGCCGACCTGAAGAAGAAGTACGCGCGGGCGGAAATGCTCAACAAGGCCGACCAGGTGATCTACATGCGCGCCTTCGACATCAGCGCCCACTTCCGCCAGAACTGGCAGGGCACGGGCTTCAAGGCGCAACTGGTGGCGCCCTCCAAGGTGGCGGCGCTGAAGTACAAGGCCTTCCTCGACGACATCGGCGAAGTGATGAGCGAAGTCGTCATCTCGTCGCCAGACGAGCGCGAGGGCTTCGACGACGTGGACGACGATGAATCGACCGACGAGGTGGTCGCCTTCTGGCAACGCATGATGAAGCGCTATGGCGATGCCGAGGCCTACGAAACACAGATCGTCAACGGCTTCAAGCACGGCAGCGAGCCGGAGATACTCATCGTGGTCAGCAAGCTGCTGACCGGCTTCGATGCGCCGCGCAACACCGTGTTGTACCTGGCGCGCAGCCTCAAGGAACACACCCTGCTACAGGCGATTGCCCGCGTCAATCGCCTTTATGATGACGATGAGGGCAGAAAACCCAAGGAGTTCGGCTACATCATCGACTACGCCGGCATCCTTGGCGAACTCGATCAGGCGCTGACAACCTACAGCGCGCTGGAGGGCTTCGAGGAGGGCGACCTCTCCGGCGCGTTGGCCAGCATCAACGACGAAGTGCGGCAATTGCCGCAGCGCCACGCCGAATTGTGGGACGTCTTCAAGACTGTTGCCAACCGGAAGGATGAGGAAGCTTTCGAGCAACTCCTCGCCGATGAAAAAATCCGCGAGAACTTCTACGAGCGGCTGTCCGCCTACGCCAGGACGCTGGCCATCGCCATGTCCTCCGAGGCGTTCATCACCACGACCCCGGAGAGTCGCCTCAAGGCATACAAGACCGATCTCAAGCGCTTCACCAATTTGAAGGCCGCGGTGAAGCTGCGCTACGCCGAGTCGATTGATTACCGCGACTACGAACCGAAGATCCAGAAACTGCTCGACACCCACATTTCGGCCAACGAGGTGTTGAAGCTCAACGAGCCGGTCAACATCTTCGATGGCGTGGCTTTCCAGCAGGTGTTGGAGAACCAGGGGCACGGCAAGCCGACGGCCGCCAAGGCGGACATGATTGCCCACGCCACCAGGCGCGCCATCACCGAGCATCTGGATGAAGCCCCGGCATTCTTCGAGAAATTCTCCAAACTGATCCAGCAGGCCATCGACGACTATCGTGCCGGGAGGATCTCCGATCTGGAGTATTTGAAGCAGGCCAGCGAGATCAAGGATGCGGTGGTTAATCGCAAGGTCGATGATGTGCCTGCCGTCCTGCACGGGAACGATCACGCGATTGCCTGTTTCGGTGTCCTTGAACCGTATTTCGGTCGGCATATTTCGGATGCCACACAGGCGAAAGTTGCGGCGGCTAACGCAGCGGTCAGTATCTGGGCCATCGTTGAACAAAACAAAGTCGTGGGATTCTGGGACAACCTGGACGCACAACGACGGACGATGAATGAGATGGACGACTTTCTCTATGACGAAATCCGGGGTGAGCGGGGTATTGCCCTGACCACCGAGGAGATGGATGAAATCATCGACCGTTCGATGCAGCTGGCCAGACACCGGCTGCCGGCGTGAAGACGATGCGGCAGGAAGTTTTCTTCGGCACGGAAGCCATCGGCTATGAGATTCGATTTCTGCCGACCCGGCGCACACTTGGGATCGAAGTACATCCCGACTTGTCGGTAGTCGTTCGCGCACCGGCCGATTGCGATCCCGACATCATCCAGGCCAGAGTCGGCAGGCGCGCTTCCTGGATCAGCAAGCAACTGACCAATTTTCAGCGCTACAGCCCGAGGACACCGGCGCGGCAGTACGTGAGCGGAGAAACGCATCTCTATCTTGGGCGGCAGTACCGGCTGAAAGTCGGCGCTGGCGAGACGGCGACAGTGAAGATGAGTCGCGGCCATCTGGTATTGACCATGCCGGGGAAAGCCGATCCGGAACGGGTGAGAGTACTTCTGCATCGCTGGTATCTTGACCATGCCCGACTGGTGTTCACGGAGGTACTGGATGAATGGCTTCCCCGCATCAAAGGGCACCAGCGGCCACGCCTGATTGTGCGGACGATGCAGTCACGCTGGGGCAGCCTGTCGCAAGCCGGCACCATGACGCTGAATTCCAATCTCATCAGGGCACCACGTGCCTGCATCGAGTATGTGGTCGTCCACGAGTGCTGTCATCTCAAGCACCGCGACCACGATACGAGTTTCTTTCGCTTGCTCGGGCAGGTGATGCCGGATTGGGAGAAGCGGAAGCAGCGGTTGGAAACGGCACTATTGTGAGGATTGAGCGATGAGCTACCAAGCGACCGTATTCAAAGTAATGATCGCGTCACCCAGCGACGTTGCAGCCGAACGCAACGTGATCCGTGAAATCATCACGGAATGGAACAACGTCAATGCCGATGCAAGACGTACTGTTCTCTTGATTGCACGACTCGCGGGCTTCTCGAATCCTATTCCAGTGTTGCGGAGTTCCGCGAGAAGTTCTACCGCCATCTGCAAATCAAGCTGAATGGTGACGAGTATTTTTCTTCTGGCGCACTATCAGACGAATTGGACACCCTCCCGCCGCGACTGGCCGACCGACTCTCATCCGAAGCACGAACACTACTCAAGAATGCAGTTGGTGCCGACGGTCAAATTTTGCATCTTCTTATGCTCGGCGGACTGGCCATCCAGGTTGGTAGCCGAAATTTCACGGAGGGCGCGGACGCAAGATCGCAGGCGATGTGGGAAGACGCTGTTCAAGAATTGGAAAATCTCGGGCTCATATCACCACTTGGAAATAAGCGGGAGATTTTCAAAGTTACGAGGGATGGTTTCGATGCCGCAGACCAGATCGCTTCTTAACGCAACGGCAACTGACGCTCAACTGTGCGGGCTGCTCAATTTATTCCTGAGCGGCCGCTTCCGGGAGGACGCCAGCGGCAGCGATGGCCGAGCAGCACTCAGTGGGTGGGCTGCCTGAGTGACTGCTGCACACCTTGGATTCAACCGCTGGATGATCGCAAGGGCGAATGCCGGCAGCGGGTCACAAGCAGACGCCCCTCAAAGTCGGCCCGACCGCGGAAACCCCTTATGTGACTGGCATTACGCGCCACAGTGGCGCTCAACCGACCCTGGCCTGCAAGTAGGCGACGACGTCGTCAAGCGTAATCAGTTTTCTGTAATCCGCCTCGGGAATCTCGACCTTGAGCCGCTGGTTGAGGCCGAGCAGGAAGTTGAGCCAGTCCATGGAGTCGAGGTCCACCTGGTTGCGCAGCGGGCGGTCGCCGCGCAACGCGTCGGTCTCGACCTCGGGCGCGATGGATTGCAGGGTGGCCAGCACCACGGCGCGGATGTCGGTTTGGGTCATGGCGCTTCCTTGTCGAGTTCTTCGGGATGCTGCAGCAGCTCGGCGAGTTCGCGCAGGAACAGCGCGCCGCGATGGCCGTCGGAGACGCGGTGGTCGGCGGCGAGGCTGGCCGTGACGACCGACAGCACCTTGAGTCCGCCATCCTCGGCCCACGGCCGTTCGACAATGCGGCCGAAGCCGACCAGCGCGACCTGCGGCGGATAGATCACACCGAACACCGTCTGCGTGCCCTGGTCGCCAAGGTTGGTCACGGTGAGCGTGCCATCGGTGAGTTCGGAACTGCGCAATGATCCGGCGCGGGCGCGCTGCACCAGGTCGGTGAGCTCCTGCATCAGCGTCGTCAGCGGCTTGCTGCCGGCATCGAGCAGCGCCGGCGCGATCAGACCACCCTGGCGCAGCGAGATCGCCACGCCGAGATTGCTGCGCTCCGCTGTCACATAGGTGCCGTCGCGCCACCAGCCGTTGAGTTCGGGATAGCCCCGCAATGTCACCGCCACGGCCTTGAGCAGCAGCACGGCCGGTAGCAGCCGCTCGGCCATGGCGCGCTGGCTGTTT
>Ga0208244_101294_pt1 | contig 14354 bp, 10 predicted proteins | sample SubbioCR12Aug_5A_FD_184828 | JGI IMG/M metagenome (GOLD analysis project Ga0208244, IMG submission 184828) | Serpentinite rock and fluid subsurface biosphere microbial communities from McLaughlin Reserve, California, USA - CR12Aug_5A (SPAdes) | ecosystem: Environmental > Terrestrial > Deep... | reverse complement strand
CCCTTCGGATTCTATCTCGCGATAGACACCCTGCGCTTGGCTACACGACTCGGCTTGCGTTCAGTCGTGACAGGACTTTAACCCGTTAGTTGATGATACTGCACGGCACACAAGAAAAAAGCGGGACTTTGAAAATCAATCCCGCTCTTTCCCTTTCAGTTTGAGGTCTATTTCGTCAACTCTGTTACCGCAGTTCCACCCCCCATGGTGGCAGGGAGCTTTGTCTCCATTTTGACCGTCCTTTTGTCGGTTTTCGAAATCCAGATTTTTGATCCCCCCGCATCGTCATCCAACGGTGTGATCTCCACGATAAAGGTATCAAATGCCCCTGCTACGACGGTGACGTTCTCCGCCCCTGTGACTTTGAGGCCCAACTGTTTCGTTTTTCCGCGCATCACATCGATGGTGTTGAGCGTCGCCGTGTACCCGGAGGCCAGTGGGAGCGTGCTGATACACAATTCCAACCCTCCACCATCCACAACAATCGGTCCGGTGAATTTGATATCAACAGGCATCTCCTGGGGTCCGGCTTGTATTTTTCCTTTCACTGCATCAGCAGCGAATTCCATGGAGATGGTGGCAGGGCCTTGTTGTGACGAACGGCGGAGCGGCTGGAGCGTCTCGAATGCAAGTTCGAGAGTATCCGATCCCGATCCCATCGGAGTTGCCGATTCCTCGATGATTCGCCACGTCTTTTTTCCTTTCCATTGGGACTGCGACACATTGCGTTTCGAGGTGATGGTAAACTCCTGACCCATCATCTTCATCTTCGATGAGTATTCTGCGGTGAACGGTTTGACGCCGCTTCCACGAAAACTCGGCGCCGGACTCATCGTCTCTCCGGAGGGTTTCTCCGGCATCGTGACTGTCTTGACATCGACCGTGAGATCGGTCAGCTTCTTTTGAATCTCAGGAGCCATCGACACCTGGTACCTTCCCTTCAGATGTTTGGAAAAGAACTTTTCCATGGCTGCATAGAAAGCCAGCCGGTTTTCTTTTCCGGCAAACCCGTGTCCCTCGTCTGGAGCCACAAGATATTCGACCGATCGATTCAGTTCACGCATTGCCACGACAATCTGATCGGATTCCGCTTTCTTCACGCGCGGATCGTTTGCACCCTGAACAACAAGGAGGGGAGCTTTGATCTGCTTCGCGGAGTTGAGGGGGGATTGGCTCTCAAGTCGTTTGACATCGTCGGCATTGTCAATGTCCCCTACGCGCACGTTGAAAATCTTCTTGATTGGCGCCCAGTACGGCGGAATGGAGTTCAGCAAGGTGATAATATTCGAAGGTCCGACGTACGAAATCCCCGCGGCATAGATATCCGGGGTAAATGCAAGACCCGCGAGTGTCGCATAGCCTCCGTATGAGCCGCCATAGATGGCTACTCGCTTCGGATCCACGATTCCCTCTTTGATCAGGTACTGCACAGCATCGGTGATATCATGCTGCATGGCGCCCGTTCCCCATTCTTTGTTCCCCGCATTCAGATATTTCTTTCCATAACCAGTGGAGCCTCGGAAGTTGGGTTGCAGAACGGCATACCCGCGGTTCGCGAGGTATTGCGCTTCCGGATTGTACCCCCACATATCTCGCGCCCAGGGACCGCCATGGATAACCATGACCGCGGGAAGGTTCTTTGCGGGAACGCCTTTGGGAAGCGTGAGATATGCGTGAATGGTCATCCCGTCTCTTGCGGTGAAGCGGACGGGTTTCATGGGGGCCAGATGTTCGCTAGGGAGCTTGGGACGAGATTTGTACAGGAGTTCCGCTTTTCCTGTCGTTGCATCAAAGAGATACCGCGAGCCCGGATCCACGTCGCTCGACACGGCAATAACCCACAGCTTTTCATCCGCCGTGGTGCTTCCGAACGAGATCTCCCCATCCGGCAGGACTTTCTTCATCTGTTTGTACGTTTCGGCGAATTCTTTCTGTTTTGGATATATTCGAATCCGTTCGCCGACGTAGTACGTCGCAAGGATTTCATTCGTCACGTCCGAAAACAGCGCGCCGGCAAAGTCAACCTCATCAACCGGATCCTTCTCGACAAATGTTGTTTTTCCTGTCGCCAGATCAAAGAGCTCAAACTGGATCTTGTCTCTGCCATCTCCCTTGTTCGTCACCAAATAAAACTTCTTGCCATCTGGTGTGAAGCGGGAGGGTCCTGCTGATTCATACGGGGTGACGGCATAAATTGATTTCAGCGAATCCCCCTCAACCTGGAGAATTTCGGTTCCCCCATCCGCAGTGACGCGAATGCCAAGCCGCAGTTTTCCGTCAAGATCCGTCGACCAGCCAGCGATGTTATCGTCGTTTTTCCGGATGAGAGTCCGCTCGGCCGTGGCAATGTTCACGGCGTACACATCGTGCAAATCCGCGCGCCGGTCATTCAATCCGATAATGATGGTGTTGGGAGTCTTCTTCGGAACAGCAATGATCATGGCGCGAACGCTTTTGTAGGGAGTCAGATCGCGAGCTTCAGGCACCGGATCCCCTTTTTCCCGCGGATTGACGGCATAGACGCGGTAGTTCTCATCTCCCCCCTTGTCCTGAGCGTACAGCACGAAACGGCTATCGTGCGACCAGAAGTAAATCATCACCGGCCGCGTCGTGTCGGCGGTAATCGGTCGGGCTTTTTCGAACGGCTCGTGGCGTTCCTTCACCCAGATGTTTCGGACATTCAGGAATGGCTTCAGAAATGTAATGTGCTTGCCATCGGGCGAAATTTGGGCCCCAGAAATTTCGGGATCGCCAAAAAACAGATCCCGGTCGATCAATGGTGGTTGTTGTGCAAGCGCAGGAAGCGCCAGCACAAGAATGAATGCCACAAGCGGCAAGAATCGACGCATGATTAATTCCTCCGTAGGTTTTGTGAGATGCTTGTCGTCCGAGGTGATTATGGATGGGTATGTCTTAAGAAACGAAAGTCTGAAGACTATATCAACGTGAATCTTGATTGAACGCGACGAAGTCAGTACTATTAACTATCTTCAATGCGTGTGAGCCCCCAGAATGACCACCAATATCGGATTGAGACATGAGCTGGATCAGACTCATCGAGCCCTCTGAGGCTCCCGAATCTATACGTCGAACCTACATTCGAGTTTCAAAGAACGAGAGAGCCGTTGACAACATACCAAAAGCCCATAGCCTTCGACCCCATACGCTCGAGGGACATCTCGCTTTGCACAGGAGCGTCCTCCATCATGACGCCAACAGGCTGCCAATGTGGCTACGCGAGTCGCTGGGCGTCTATGTCAGCATTCTGAATGGATGTCAGTACTGCATCGAGCACCATTCACGCGGCTTGAAGAGAGCGCTTGACGACGATGACCGGGCGGATGCGATCCTGCAGGCTCTGGCCTCCTCCGAATATGGTTTGGCGTTTTCACCACGCGAGAGAACATTGCTGGAATACGCCAGACTCTTGACGATGGAACCGTCAGGCATCCGCGAATCAACGATTGTTAAGCTTCGTAATGCAGGATGGGATGACGGGGAAATTCTGGAGGCCAACCAGATCATTTCGTATTTTGCCTACGCCAATCGTACTGCGCTTAGATTGGGCGTGCAATTGCAATTAGAGTGCGCTGAGCCTCCTTTGATCATACGCGGTTGGATGCACCATGGACATCGCTGTCAAACATTACATTGCCCATCTTGATCTCGACTGCTTCTTTGTTTCGGTTGAACGGATCAAGAATCCCGCTTTGAATGGGAAGCCGGTTGTTGTTGGGGAAAGTCCGGGCGGGCGCGGGGTCGTCTCTTCCGCATCGTACGAAGCTCGGAAATTCGGAGTCCGTTCGGCTATGCCGACGGGCCAGGCCCTGCGCCTTTGCCCTTCTCTCATCGTCGTCCGCGGAAGTCACGGGTCCTATTCAGAATACTCCCGCAACATCTACAGCCGACTGTGTGAACTTGTGCCTGTCGTCGAACAAGCCTCGATCGACGAAATGTACCTTGACCTCACCGGCTGCGAGCGTCTGTACGGCGACCTTCCGAGATTCATCGCAACCATCCAACTGCTCGTGCGAGACGAGTTCCAGCTCCCCTGTACGATCGCCCTCGCGTCAAACAAGACGGTCGCGAAGATTGCCACCGACACAGTCAAGCCGCAGGGACTTTGTTTCGTGGAGCATGGAAGGGAGAAAGAATTTCTCGCCCCATTGCCGGTCAGCGTCATTCCCGGAGTCGGTCAAAAAACGGAAGAAATACTCAAAAGCCGGGGCTTTCGTTTCATCAAAGACATCCAAGCCGTCCCCGAAGAGAACCTGGTCACGCTTCTGGGAAAACACGGTTTGTGGCTCCATCGCGTTTCTCAGGGATCCGGACGTGAACTTCTCGCTTCGGAACATGTTCGAAAGAGTATTTCGCAGGAGGAAACGTTTTCGTCCGACACGCGGGACCACCAATTTCTTTTGAAAACACTCTTCTCTCAGGTGGAGAGCGTCTGTTCGACCCTTCGAAAACGCAAATGGAAAACACGCACGGTTACACTCAAGTTTCGCGATTCCGATTTCAAGACTCTCACCCGCTCTAAAACGATCGATCCCACGGATCTTGATCCAGAGGTATTTGCTGCCATCAGGGAGCTCTTCAACCACAACTATTCGGGTCAGAAGCCTCTCCGACTTGTCGGCGTCCACATCACGAATTTCACGGATGCCGCCCTTTCGCAACTTCCCCTCTTTCCCTCTGAGGATAAGAAGAAAGAGATGCTGACGGCGGTGGATACGCTCCGTCGAAAATTCGGCAAAAAAGTGATCCGCATCGGCGGTCCCAACTAGAGATGCGGCCGAAAACTCACCCTAATAACCCAATGTCATTCCGGACTTGCTCGCCCCGTGACGCTTCGACACGGGGATCCGGAATCTGATCCGCTGAGATGCAGATGCCGGATCGTGGTCCGGCATGACGAATGAAGGGATGCAGATGCTGGGTTCCCGTGTTACAACATCACGGGGCAAGCGGTGCCCGCAATGACTGTTTTGTGGGCATGAAGGCTCGCATAAAGACTGTCTGAGACAGCTGCTCACTTGAGGTTTTCGGCCAGACCTCTAGCCTTTTGCTAACCCGTCCGACTTTGCTTCTTTCACAATTACCAACCGGAACATTGGAACATCATCGCGGCGGCTTCGTCTAAGATTTCGAGTTTTCGAAAGTCCTAACGTTCCACGACTGAAGGAGAAGAACGATGAACCGTCGTTTCCACGTGAAAATCACCGCCATCATCCCCCTGTTGGTACTGTCGTTGATGGCATCTTCGGTCGCCCAGACCGCAAGAACGGCTGATGAGAAACAGGGGTGGCTCGGCGTCTCCATCAGCGATGTTACCGCGTCACAGGCAAAGAAGATGGAAATCAAAGATACTGATGGAGCCTATGTAAACAGCGTTTCGGAGAAGAGCCCAGCCGAGGCGGCCGGCATCAAGAAAGGAGATATCATCATCGAGTTCGCGGGAAGAAACGTTTTTGACGCCGATGATCTGTCAAAGGGGGTGAAACGAACGAAACCAGAGACAAAAACGAGCCTGACGGTGCTTCGGGACAAAGCAAAAAAGACGCTCCAGGTCACAGTGGGAACCATGCCCGACCCGGAGAAACTAATCGCCCGATCATTCCGGATGACCACTCCGCACATGACCTGGTTTGCCCGGGGAGGCACAGTCGGATTGAAGCTCATCGAACTAAATTCACAACTGGCTGAGTACTTCGGAGCTCCGGATGGAGAAGGCGTTCTTGTTGAGGAGGTAAGAAAAGAGAGCCCGGCCCAGAAGGCAGGATTCAAAGCAGGGGATGTGATTCTTCGATGGGGTTCGAAACGCGTTGACGAAGTGCGAGACATCCAGAAATCCGTTTCAGAGGGGAAAGAAGGAGACAATGTCGAGGTTGAAGTGCTCCGAAAAGGCTCGCGGAAGAAGCTCACCGTAGTGTTAGAAGAGGGAAGTGAATGGAGAGGCGAGTTTGAGCTGTTCAGAGAGGGAGGACCCCGGGTTCGGTTCTTCGGGCACCCCGACGGAGAGGAGTTCGAGCACTTCCTCGAATTGGAGTCGATTAGGCCGAAGATGGAGGATCTGAAAATCAAGATCGAGGATATGAGGCATGAAATGAAAGAAAGAAGCCTTAAGTTACAGGAGGGTCTCAAGAACAAGATTCACAAGATTCGCATCATTAAAGAAATATAGATTCGCGTCTCAGGCCACATCTTTCAATAGCGGCTGCAGCCAGATCGCAGCCGCTTTGGTTTTTCAACCTCAGGCGACATCCAAACGATCCGACCCTTTGCTTTCCATCAGGAATTTCATATTATGGATACACATTTCTATTTCTGTATCCATGCCAACCCGAACTCCTCACGAACAGCCATGAGACGAGTTGTCACTCCACTGCTCATTCTTCTGATTGCTTCATTTCCGCTCTCTTCCCAGGAGCAAATTCCCCACTCCGAGGTGGTGGATGCCGCTCTGGCCCACACCGTTTCGACGAGCCAACTGGGGCTTTACCAGCAATCCCTGCTGAAGAGACTTGAGGCATTTCAGGATATTCTCGAGGCGGACACATACGTCGTTCTGCGGAAGGCCATCGAGAACCAGTATGCGCCGCAAAAGCTCCTGGACGAGATCTCACGTCGCTGCGCGCCTCACCTCAACCGGCCACAACTCATCACATATCTCAAGTGGTATGAATCCCCTGTCGGGTCGAAGATCTCCCGAGAAGAACAGGAGGCGATTCGTCCTGCGAGTGCTAAGGAATTCAGCACGTTCCGGGCAGGAGAAGCTCAGAAGCATCGCTCCCAGAGGCGCCGTCTTCTTCTTGATCGCCTCGAGGGACATATAGGAACGCACTCGATTTTGGACAACACGTTGACGAGCCACTTCCGGAAACTGCTCTCTCAATCCGACCCTCAGATCTTCGGTTCCCCGGGCACCGAATCCGTAACAGTCAGAAGGAACATGGAATCGTTGCTCAGCCAGGTTGAAAGGCGACATCGGGATGACCTGGATATGATGCGCCTCTTCACGTATCGCCATGTCACGAACAACGAATTGCAGATGTACAACGAATTTTATCAATCAGCAGACGGCGCGTGGCTCATTGGGCTTGTTTCACGAGAGCTCCGCGGCGCACTCGACAACGCCTTGATCCAGGCAACAAGGGACCTTCCCTCTTTGCCCGGGAATCGTCCGAAATAAGTGACCATCGATATTTTTCCACCTATGTGAATCTTGTTATGCCGCGCGTTCGCCTGGAACTCCCTGAGAAATTCGACTTTTCCGTCACCATTCCCATCCGCATTACGGACATCAATTACGGCGGGCACCTGGGCAACGATGCATTTCTTACTATCATCCATGAGGCCCGCGTGCAGTTTCTGGCCAGCTTTGGCTATACGGAGATTAACATAGAAGGACGCAGCATCATCATGGCAGATGCGGCTATCGTCTACCGATCGGAAGCGCATTACGGCGAAAGACTTTGCGTGGATGTGGCCGTGCAGCATTTTTCCTCCGTGGGATGTGATCTTGTCTATCGGTTAAGCGATCAGGCGACCGGTCGGGAGGTTGCCAGGGCAAGAACAGGGATCGTCTTTTTTGACTACGAGAAGAGAAAACCGGTTGAGGTTCCTCCGAAATTCAGAGAGAAATTCGAATCAGGGGGGACAATAGTAGTGTAGAATCCCTGCGCCATGATGTTCAGGCCTGGCACGACCGTGCCTTTGCAAGTCTCCCATTAATTCGTACATTTGGCGTATCAACGAGCGCTTAAGAGAACGTATGGACAGAACAACTATTCTACGGCTTATTGAAGAGGTATTGAAGGAATCCAATGCTCAAACCTGCTGCAAGGACGGCGTCTGTACGGATAATCTCTGCCTTGTGCATAACAAAGAGGGGGTGCAAAACCTTGTCGACAGCGGTGCCGACCGTATTTCCGCTGGTGTCGGCGTCAGTCAGGGCGCATTCGATGTCAGCCTGGCCCGGATGATCGACCACACGCTTCTGAAACCCGAAGCGACGAAATCGCAAGTTGAGCAGCTGTGTTCAGAAGCGAAGAAATACAGCTTTGCCAGTGTATGCATCAATCCATGTTTTGTTGCCCTGAGTGCTGAGCTGCTGCGGGATAGCAGCGTCCGCGTGTGCACGGTCATTGGGTTTCCTCTGGGAGCAACTACGACGGAGACCAAGGCGGCTGAGGCGCGGCAGGCCGTTGCCGACGGAGCGCGTGAGCTTGACATGGTGATCAACGTCGGCATGCTGAAGTCGGGAGAATACGATTACGTCGAACGAGACATTGCATCAGTCGTCAATGTTGCGCGGGAATACCAGATCACAACAAAAGTCATCATTGAAACCGGGCTGCTGACCGACGAGGAGAAGGTGAAGGCATGCCTTCTGTCCAAACGGGCTGGAGCGAGCTTTGTCAAGACCTCCACGGGATTTTCCAAAGGAGGCGCTACCGTTGGCGATGTGGCCTTGATGCGCAAGGTGGTTGGGAGCGCGCTCGGGGTGAAGGCCTCAGGCGGGGTTCGATCCCATGAGGATGCCGTCGCGCTCATCGCCAGTGGAGCCGATCGCATTGGAGCAAGCGCGAGTGTAATGATCGTCATAGGGGATAAGAAAACGGGAGAATCGGGCTATTGAGCAAACCTATGCCAATACAACTACGGAATATGTTGTTTGTCCTCGCTTTCGGTGCGCTCCTCATGTCTGCGGGATGCAGTGCCGCCGATGAGTCCACATCCGATCAGAAGGCAGCGACGACTGAAGTTGCGCCGCTCGGTGTGTTCCGGTCGCCACAGCCCGCGAGTGCTGACACGGTCGCCGGAACGAACAGAGCCACGAACCTCACCTCGAAAGAGGACACCCTCACCGCTTCGGTAGTTCAAACCTCCAGGAGCACAACTCCACCGGCTTCGATCTCTGAGGGTAAATTTGTCACGGTCTTCACGATTCAGATCGGAGCGTTCGGCGACGCCACCAACGCCCTGACGCTTATGAAAAGAACCAAGGAACGGTTCGGGGACATTCCGGTGCTCAACCGATTCGAACCGCGCGACCGGCTCTACCGCGTCAGCATCGGTTTGTTTGAGACACGCGAACGGGCGATCGCATTTCAGCAAACCCTCATCAAAAACCACGGCTCTGAATTCAAAGATACCTGGGTCTCACAGATTTCCAAATGACGTTCCGAATATTTTCTATCCTTTTCTTCCTGGTGTCCCTCCTCTGGGTTGGGTGCAGCGGACCGGAGCGCGTGACTGGCGAGCGGACGGAACGTCCGGACCAACCGCCGACACAACGAAGAATCCCTCTCGCGGACGTGGAGCTTACGCTCCAACCCTCTCTATATGATGAGGTTCCTAAGGATATTATGAAACAACAACAGGACCGCTCTGATTCAACGGTGCCTGACATTCCTGAAGCAAATGTCAGAGTTGAGGAGGAGATTCGGCAAGGGTTTCGGATACAAGTCTTTTCCACATCCAGCATTGACGACGCGAATCGCGAACGGCTTGCTGCGGCCCAGAAACTCCCCGAGGATTCTGTCTACGTCGTTTTTGACCCGCCGGTCTATAAGGTTCGCGTCGGTGATTTCCGCTCGAGGCTCGATGCGAACCGCATGTTACCAATCTGCGTTTCCGCCGGATATGCGGACGCATGGGTTGTTTCGGATCAGATTATGCTCCGGAAGAGGGTTGACGATCGACTGGAGAAACACCGCCAATGGCCCGATGATTCATATCTCCAGCGCGTGAAATAGCAAAGCCTGGCCGTCTGTGACGACCAGGCTTTCTTGTTCAGAACCCTCGCGGTGTTACGATATGTCAGCGTACATTTTATTGATCAGGTGTGAGTACTTTTTTTCCACAGATCGTCGCTTGACCTTCATCGTCGGCGTAATCTCGTCCGCCTCCACCGTCAACGCCTCCGGCAACAGCTCAAACCGTCTCACACGCTCGAACGCGGGGAGATCCTTTTGCAGACGGTCAATTTCGGTTTGGAAAAGCTTCCGGACATCTCCATCGAGCGCCAGGTCCTTCTGGTCGTTATAGACAATCCTCCGATCGGCCGCAAATTCCTTCAGAATTTCATATTCCGGGACAATCAGGGCCGTGAGGAACATCTTTCCGTCCCCAATCAGAATGAATTGATCGACGTACTTGCTCTCGAGGAACAGATTTTCGATCGGCTGCGGCGCGATGTTCTTTCCACCGGAGCTGACAAAAAGATGCTTCTTCCGATCGGTAATTACGAGATGTCCCTCGGCATCAAACATCCCTATATCACCGGTGTGGAACCAACCTTCCTTATCAATGACTTCCGCAGTCGCCTTGGTGTTGTTATAGTAACCAAGCATGATATTCGGACCTTTGGCGAGAATCTCACCATCTTCAGCGATCTTGATCTGGACTCCAGCAATTGGTTTTCCCACCGTGCCAAACTTGTAGTCGTCCATCCGGTTGGCCGTCAAAACGGGAGACGTTTCGGTCAGACCATATCCTTCAAGAATCTGGATCCCTACAGCTTCAAAGAACTCTCCCAGCATTTTAGGGAGGGCGGCGCCGCCCGAGACAAAGTACTTGATCCGACCGCCGGTTCGTTCTTTCAATTTTGAAAAGACAAGCTTGGATGCGATTCGATGCTTAGCCTGAAGGGTTGCTGGAATCGACCCAGCCTTTCGGGCTTTTGCATGGTCTTTCCCAACCTTGAGAGCCCATTGGAAAATCTTTCGACGCGCCGCAGGGCTCGAATCCACCTGCTTCTGAATCCGGCTGTGAATCCTCTCAAACAGGCGAGGGACAGTTGTCACCACTGTGGGCCTGACCTCTATGAGGTTATCCCGGACTGTCTCGACACTCTCCGCGTACGCCACGGTCGATCCGCAGGCCATGGCGGTGTAGTAACCAGCCATCCTCTCGAACGAGTGGCACAATGGCAGAAAGGATAGCAATACGTCATCCTCGCCCAGAGAGATGATCTCACTCGATGATTTGATGTTCGTCACGAGATTGCGATGTGAGAGCATCACTCCCTTCGGATTTCCCGTGGTCCCAGAGGTGTAAATGAGGGTAAGAAGATCCTCCTGTTTAATCTGCGCCATCGATTTTCGAAGATGATCGGGATTTTCCCTTTGGTACTCACGCCCCATGTTCAGCACTGATGAAAATGCGAGCACGGAACCGCCCGTCGGTGCGTCCTTTTCCGACATAACGATCATGTGCTTAAGGGTCTTTACCTCTTTCTGAATCTTCAGAACCTTGTTCAGCTGATAGAGGTTTGAGACCACGGCGACCTTTACACCGGCGTCGTTGAAAATATACTCGATCTGCTTCGGCGTCAAAGTCGGATAGATCGGAACGTTCACCGCTCCCAAAATCACCATCGCCATGTCACTGATGACCCAGTCAGGCCTGTTTTCAGCAACGATCGACAGCCTGTCCCCTCGCTTCACCCCCAGGGACGCCAGCCCTAATGCGAATTGTTCCACCCGCGTCCTGTATTCTTTATAAGAGATTCCGATATACTCCTTATCAACCTTATGCATTAGCATCGGCCTCTCGGAATTCGCGAATTTCGAAGTAACCTTGTCGAACATCTCGCTAATGGTGCCAAAATCGGCTGCAACAGGCATAGTTCATCTCCTCAAATGGGACTTGTATAGGCTTTCTTCGTAAGGTGGACTAAAGTACATCATCACGATTCCAGATGCAAGAACATTTGGCGGGGGGAAAGATGATTACGAACTTCCACATAGCAAATTTTCACGTAGAGCTCGGAGGAATTACGCTTTTGCTCCCCAAGAGTGTGACAGCGGCACGAGAGCGATCTCAATGTTCGGAAATATCGACCCGCGGAACTCCCTCAGAAGTGATGTATGTCAATCAAAACGTTTGCGCAACCCAGTTTTTCTAAAATTTAACTTGACAAATCTTGCCTAAGCGGTTATATTCCAAACCAGTTATGCTAACCCGAATTTCCACAGACGTGTACAACTTCCTCCCAACAGAATCGAAATTCAGCGGTTTTCATAGCTTTCACGTCTATCCCTCTTCTCTCTAGAGAATCAGCGTTATTCAGACGGCATAATAGTAATCCCAACGTCCGGATTTGTTCGCCGGCGTGAAGGTGATTTTTTCCAATCAGCGCTTTACCAATCGTGAAGGAGATGTTCCATGGGTGATCGTGGACAATCGGAGGGATCGGGAACCATCGAGCAACGAACTCGACCTAAAGCTCATGGCGAGTTGAAGTTCGAAAAGTATTTTTCAAAATCAGGTCGTCATCCCTTTGAGACTGTCGAGTGGGAACTTCGAACTGCGACCATCACCAATGAAAAGGGGGAAAAGATTTTTGAGCAGTGCGACGTTGAGGTTCCGAAGTCGTGGTCAATGACGGCAACCAACGTGGTCGTCTCCAAGTACTTCCATGGCACGCTTGGAACACCCGACCGAGAAACCAGTGTTCGTCAGATGACCGATCGGGTCGCCCGCACGATTCGGGACTGGGGCTTGAATGATGGATATTTTTCCACCAACGAAGAAGCAGAGGTGTTCTATCACGAACTCCTCTACCTGTTGGTGCACCAGTACATGTCATTCAACAGTCCGGTCTGGTTCAACGTCGGTATTGAAGAGCGGCCTCAATGTTCGGCCTGCTTCATAAACTCAGTACGCGATTCCATGGACTCAATCCTCACTCTTGCAAAAACCGAGGGGATGCTTTTCAAATTTGGATCGGGAACAGGTTCTAACCTCTCTTCCCTGCGATCTTCAAAGGAGCAGCTCTCCGGAGGCGGAACTGCGTCCGGACCAGTCTCGTTCATGAAGGGATTCGACGCCTTCGCTGGAGTTATCAAGTCCGGGGGCAAAACCCGACGTGCAGCGAAAATGGTTATCCTGAATGCCGACCATCCCGACATTGTTGAGTTCGTGAATTGCAAGGCGGACGAAGAAAAGAAAGCCTGGACTCTAATCGAAGCGGGATATAACGGTGGATTCAATGTGGTCGGTGGAGCCTATGATTCCATCGCCTATCAAAATGCCAACCACTCAGTCCGATCGAGCGACGAATTCATGAAGGCCGTTCTCGAAGATAAGGAGTGGATCACGAAGGAAGTGACCACGGGTGAACCTTCCGAAAAAATTCGTGCACGCGACCTGATGCGGCAGATTGCCGACTCGGCATGGATTTGCGGCGATCCGGGTATGCAGTATCATACAACCATCAACAACTGGCACACTTGTCCGAATACGGCTCCCATCAATGCGTCAAACCCATGCAGCGAATATATGTTCCTGGACGATACGGCCTGTAACCTTGCCTCACTGAACCTGATGAAGTTCAGGAAAGAGAATGGGGAATTCGACGTCGAATCATTCCGCAGAGCGGTCCACACCACCATTACGGCGATGGAGATCGAAGTCGGTAACTCCAGCTACCCGACTCCCGCCATTACCCAGAACAGCTATGATTACCGACCCCTTGGGCTTGGGTACGCCAATCTTGGTGCGCTCCTCATGGCCTGTGGCCTTCCATATGACAGCGATCAAGGGCGGGCATACGCCGCGGCGATTACGTCGCTCATGTGCGGTGAAGCGTACAAACAATCGGCCCTGATTGCCAAAGAAATGGGACCGTTCAAGGGCTATGGTATCAACCGGGAACCGATGCTCGACGTGATGGCAAAACATGGGATCCATGCTGAGCGTATCCCCACCGATTTTGTTTCCGAGGAGTTGTGGCAGGCCTCCCATCAGGTTTGGAAGGAAGTCCATGCTCTCGGCAAGAAACATGGATACCGGAATTCTCAAACAACCGTTCTCGCTCCAACAGGAACCATCGGCTTCATGATGGACTGCGATACCACCGGTGTCGAACCTGATATTGCCCTTGTTAAGTACAAGAAGCTCGTGGGGGGGGGATTGATGAAGATTGTCAACCAGACAGTCCCGGAAGCGCTGTCAACATTGGGGTATGACACCGAAGAAATCGAACACATTCTCGCCTACATCGACAAGAACGACACCATCGAGGGGGCTCCGCACCTTAAGGAGGAGCACCTGACTGTGTTTGATTGCGCATTCAAGCCCGCGAACGGAAAACGCTCCATTCACTACCTCGGACATATTCGGATGATGGCGGCGGCACAGCCCTTCCTCTCGGGCGCCATCTCCAAGACCGTGAACATGCCGACCGACGCGACGCCGGAAGAAATCATGAACGCATACATCGAGGCGTGGCGGCTCGGTCTGAAGTCCATTGCGGTGTACCGGGATGGCTGCAAACGCACTCAGCCGTTGAGCACTTCTTTTCCTGAGCAACAGAGCGCAAAAAAGAAGGGGAACCCGGCCCG
>Ga0208244_101293_pt1 | contig 14360 bp, 3 predicted proteins | sample SubbioCR12Aug_5A_FD_184828 | JGI IMG/M metagenome (GOLD analysis project Ga0208244, IMG submission 184828) | Serpentinite rock and fluid subsurface biosphere microbial communities from McLaughlin Reserve, California, USA - CR12Aug_5A (SPAdes) | ecosystem: Environmental > Terrestrial > Deep... | reverse complement strand
AGTCCATTAATTCGAAAATTAACGGGTTCTCTTGCTTGCTTTTTGGTCATCAATATGTCAATGAGCTTTTTTTCCCCTCTTCCCTCCTTTTTCTCTCATTTGGGGAGTGCAAAGGTAATTACTTTTTTATTCCTATCAAGTATTATTTGAAAAAAATTGAATTTTTTTTTAGCACTTATATTATATCGTTCACTATCAGCGCTTTAACATTGAGCTTTTTATGTAAGCTCAATACTTCTTTTCACAAATTCTGTAAGCTTCTCTCCTTTGAGAAGATTCTTAGAAATCATAGCCAAATCGACCAATTGCTTAATAATCTTTTCTTTACCTACTCCATCTATTTCTTCACTTATTTTATAAATAACCGGGTGGTTACTATTTGCAACTAGGTTATAGTTATCCGGCAGCTGTCCGAAATAATTCATTCCACCTAAGGCCGACATTTCTTTCATCCTACGCATGTACTCTGATTGCGTAATTATCATAGGCTGATCTGTTTCACTTAAATTTTCAATTACTACATTAAACATAGCTTTATCGATGCATTTTTCGATATCTTCCTTTAGTTTATCTAATTGCTCCTTTGAAAGCTTTGAGGGCATTTCCTCATCTTTTCCTATTAGTTTATCAACCACATCTGAGTCAACTCTAACAAAGCTAACATTCTCAAGATGAGACTCCAACATATTAATAAAGTGACTGTCTATTGGTGTATCGAACAAAAGGACATCATATCCTTTCTCCTTGGCACTTTCAATAAAACTATGTTGATCGATCAAGTTGGTTGAGTATATATGAACTACCTTTTTATCTTTATTAGTCTGATTAGTTTGTATATGATTTTTATATTCATCTATTGTAAAATATTTATTGTCAACATTTTTTAATAAGCAGAACTTTACAGCTCTTTCCTTGAATTTTTCTTCGCTTATTATTCCATATTGAATAAAGACCTTTATATCATCCCACTTTTTCTCATACTCTTCTCTTGAGTTCTTGAAAATATCCTCAAGTTTATCGGCTACTTTCTTAGTAATATGAGCGCTGATTTTTTTTACATTAGAATCACTTTGCAAAAAGCTACGAGAAACATTTAAAGGTATATCAGGAGAATCAATAACCCCATGAAGCAATGTGAGAAAATCAGGAACAATACCCTCAACTGAATCCGTTACAAAAACCTGATTACAGTATAATTGAATTTTATTCTTTTGAACTTCAATCTGTTGCTTTATTTTTGGGAAATAAAGAATTCCGGTAAGATTAAAAGGATAATCAACATTCAAGTGAATATTAAATAAAGGTTCTTCAAAGGAGAATGGATACAATTCGTTATAAAATTTTTTATAGTCCTCTTCTTTAAGATCAGCCGGTTTTAATGTCCATGCAGGCCTAGTATTATTTATTATTCTTGGAGTTTCAATTATTACATCTTTATTTTTGCCTTCTTTTTCTTCATCTTCATTTGCCTTAACAGATTTTTTTTCTGTTCCAAAAACTATATCAACCGGCAAAAACTTGCAATACTTATTAAGCAATCCTAATATTCTGTCCTCCTTAAGAAACTCTTCTGAATCATCTGCTAAGAATAAAACAATATCTGTACCTCTAGATTCTTTCTTTGTTAGAGATATTTTAAATTCAGGATTCCCATCACATTCCCACTTAACAGCCTCAGAGCCTTCTTTATATGATAGAGAGACTATTTCAACTTTTTTCGAAACCATAAAAGAAGAATAAAACCCTAATCCAAAATGTCCGATTATTGGGTTCTTACCTTCAAAAGTTTTATATTTTTCGATCCATTCTTCGGCGCTTGAGAATGCAATTTGATTTATAAATTTATTAATTTCCTCAGCATTCATGCCAATACCTTTATCTTTAATGGTAAGAGTTTTTGCCTTAGCATCTAGCACAACTTCAACAGATAAATCTCCCAGCTCCCCCTTAACTTCTCCAACAGAAGCAAGTGTTTTTAGCTTTTGAGTAGCGTCAACTGCATTAGAAACAAGTTCTCTTAGAAAGATCTCAGAATCGGAATACAAAAACTTTTTAATAATTGGGAAAATGTTTTCTGTTTGAACTTTTATTTTTCCTTTTTGCATGTTTCTATAATTTTTTAGTTAAAAATATTTTTCTCCGAAGGCATATCAAAGCATATGCCACCGGAATTATCACTGACAATTTGTCTTGTTTGATAAACTATCTTAGAAGAGTAACCGTGCCAGACCTAACTATGCGATTGCCATTTGTGCATAACGCGTTTAGCTTCCAAACATATGCACCTAATGGCACAAGTTCGCCCCTATGATATCCATCCCATCCAATTAAAGGATTTGTTGTATAGAATATCATTTCTCCCCAGCGGTTAAAAACAGAAAGCTCGTATTGTTCAATTCCTTCATATAATGGGAAAAACACTTGATTGTTTATATTATTTAAATCATATGAGCCTCCGCTAGACCCTGATAAGCTAGGAGTAAATGCATTAGGAAAATGAATCCTGCAAATTTCTTCAACCCTGACAGCATTTTCAATAATCAATGTATCGTGACACTGAGGAAATGTACTTGTGCTTACAGCAAGTAGTATAGAGTACATTCCTGGCTCAGAGTAAAAATGTACCGGCTCAAATTCTGTTGACGAATTTCCATCTCCAAATTCCCAATAGAAATATTCTGCCAGCTCAGACTTATTGACAAGTCTGAGTGGCTCATCCGGTATTCTTACATAAGGGCTAACAAGCTCAAATAATGCTGTTGGGTTTTTAAAAACTTCAATTCTTCTGTAGGTAGTATCAACTCCTCCATCGCCAATAGCAATAAGCATCACATCGTAAATACCGGGGAATAAAAATGTATGAATTGGGTTTTCTATAACACTCATTGCTCCATCTCTAAAGTACCATCTGTATTGATAACTATATAAGGATTGATTCTGAAACTGCACTGTAAATGGGGTACAGCCTTCTGTTGAAGGACTAAATGCAGCAATTGGCATAGGAGATGTAACAGTTACATATTTGATCTTTGAATCATAGCAGTGATCGTTGTATGCCTGCAATTCAACTTCATATATTATTGTAGAAAAATCTCCTGGGTCTCTATTGTAATTATGATAAAATGGATTTCTTAAATCTGTGTTAAAAGTATTACCATCTCCGAAAGACCAAATGTAACTGTAATCACCCGGACTAGTCTGGTTTTCTAGATATATTGTTTGTGATGGGAAAACCTGCAAAGCAGGAGTTGCTCTAAAGTCGGCCAAAGGTGATGGCAAAACTGTTATATCAATATTATCATAACCTAAGCATAAATATGATGAAGCAGTAGTTAAATTGACATTATATACTATTGAGTTGGCAGTATAGTTGGAAAAAACATGTAAAGGATTAATGCTTGTACTAGTGACGCCATCACCAAAATTCCAAAGCATTGTTACACCAACATTAGTTGAACTATAAAATTGTATGTTTAATCTTGAGCAACCTTCTACCAAATCGTTTTCAGTTGAAATTACAGTTGTAACTTCAGGATACACAGCGATTGTTGAAGAAGTAGCATCGCTACATCCATATACATTTTCGGCAGTTAATGAAACTAAATAATTTGCGGGCAATAGTCCTGTATTATTCCATTCATAGGAGAAATCTCCAACTGTATTAGAGTTATTACCATCACCAAAACTCCATAAATAATTCAATGCACCAATTGAAACATTAAAGATGTCTGGCTCAAAGGGCGAGCAACCAGCTACTTCAGATAAATCGAAGGCAGCAAGTGGCAGAGGATTAACAATAATTGTTTGACTATATGAATCTATGCACCCAAATGCAGAAACAACAGATAATGTAACATCATAAGATTCCTGATTTTCATAATCAAAATTCAAAAAGACATACAAAGGGTTTTCATTTTGAGAATAGCTTCCATCATCAAAATCCCAATTATAAAAATTAGCACCAATAGATGTGTTATTAAAGCTAACATTTAGAGGGTGGCAACCTTCAGCAACAAAGTCAAATTGAGCAGTAATGTCAGGATAAACTGTTACATTTTGGCTATATGAGTGAGAGCAACCATAAATATTATCAACTACAAGATTTATTGTAAAAATGCCAATTCCGGCACCTGCAGGCTGGTTATATTCATGACTAAATGATGTGTTATGATTAAAAACATTTCCGTCTCCCATATTCCATTGATAATTAAGTGCACCAACAGATGTGTTTACTATTTGAAATTCATATGGGGAGCATCCGGAGCTAACAGGCAGTGAAAACTTAGCAAAAGGCCTAGGGTTGACTGTGATGTCGACATAAGTAGTATCACTGCAGGCATTTTCATTAAATGCAACAAGCATTACATTATATGTTACAGGATCTGTATAACTATAATTATTAAAAGTATGAGTGTGAATTGGCGAAATATTAGAGGACGTTTGCCCATCGCCATAATTCCAAAGAAATGCAGAATATGCAGTAGCACCCCTTGACTCGTTTGTAAATGAAACCGTTAATGGATGACAACCTTGAATAACATCCGTAGAAAGAGCAGCTTCAATATTTGGGAAAACTATAACCTGCTGATTAAATAAATTGTCACAGCCGTATATATTTGAGCCTTCTAATATTATAGTATAAATTTCAGCGCTATCATCAAAATCAATTTCATACAAATGAGTGAAAGATGCATCATCTTGAATTCCGTTAGTTCCATCTCCAAAATCCCAAGAAAAATCTGTACCACCAATAGACTGATTGACGATAACAGCATCGTGAGGTGAGCATCCCTGAGGATTCTCAACGTAGAATGATATATCAGGCCTTGGATAAACATCAATATTATAATTAATCAAGGCTGCACAACCATAGATAGACTCAGCAAATAATGAGACATTAAATGTTGCAACGTCAGTATAACTATGATTATAATATATATGTAATGGATTCTGCTGTGTTGAAATAATTCCGTCACCCATTTGCCATAAAAAGTAATGAGCATTTTCTGACAAATTTACCAGCTCGGGGTCATGTGGGCTGCATCCATCAGGATTATAAGTAAAGTCAGCAGTTACTTCAGGATAAACAGTTATAACTATTTCTTTATAATCATCACATCCATCAGTATTATTTACATTTAGAGCAAGAATAAAATCAATGGGATCAGAACCAAGGTTAATGTATGTGTGCGTGATAACAGGATTACCATCATTAGATGTGGGGCTACCATCACCAAAATCCCAAACAAAGTCTGTAACCCCTAGAGACAAATTATCTATAGAAACAGTAAAAGGGCTACAACCGGCAACTTTTTCTACAAAGAAATTCGCATTAATTGCAGGAAACACTTCTATGACAACTTCTATTGAATCGCGACACAGGTATTCAGACACGGCTTTAAGTTCAACATTAAATGAGGTGGTGTTGGAAAAATCGTTATTAGTAAAAATATGAGAAGGATTTGTTTCAAAAGTACTTCCACCATCACCAAAAAGCCACAAATAGGAATTTCCTCCAATAGTGTTATTTACAAAATCGACTTCCAAAGGACTGCAGCCCGTAATTGGTAAAGCATCAAATCCTGCAATTATCTTAGGATAAATTGTTATTCCCTTATCTTGGCGACTAATACAATTTTGAACATTTTCAGCAACCAGACTAATTATATACGTTTGTGGGGTTGGGTCGTTGTGATCAAATGTATGAGAAACGTCAGGTGTATTAAAAACGGCTGGAGACCCATCACCAAAGTCCCAGTAATAAGAGAATCCCGAATAACCAATAATATTAGAAGAAAAATCAATAATAGCCGGATTACAAGCAAATTCAGGTGTAAAAGAAAAATCAGCTGTAATCTCAGGATGAACAGTAATATCAATATATAAAGTATCAGAGCAGAAAAACTCGGATGAAACAATTTGCATTACAGTATATACAATTGTTGCATTTGTTTTATTTTCAAACACATGCAAAGGATCTGACAAAACCGAGCTACCACCATCTCCAAAGTTGTAATAGTAATAGTCAATCTTTCCAACAGCTGTACTATTAAAATTTACAGAAAAAGGAGCACAGCCTTCAATTTCTGAAGGGGCAAAGCCACTGCTTAAGAAAGGATAAACAATAATCGAATCGACAATAGAGTCCCGACAACCTTGATTATTCTCAACATATTGAGTAATTATATATTCAATTGGTTCATCAGTAAAATTATCAAGAGAAATATTTACAAAATCAGCATTTGAATTTGAAACAAGCACATTATCAATATAATACTCATAAAAAACGGCCCCAATAGCAGTATTTTCGATTGTAATTTCATGTGGGGCACAAGATGTTGAGGGCGTAAAGCCAAATCCTGCTTCAATGTACGGGTGAACAGTTACAAGCACAGAATCATAATCAGTGCACATAACGTTTTCAGACACAACAGTTAAGAAAACAACATAAGTGGTATCTTGATCTGTAAAGTTTGTAAATGTGTGAGTAGGATTATTTTGTATCGAGAAGCTGCCATCACCAAAATTCCACAAATGATAAAATATTGGGCCATAAGAATTGTTCCAAAAATCAATTTCCAGAGGGCTACAGCCCGATTGATCGGCCAGTGGGCTAGGAACAGCCACCACAGGTGGAGTTAACTTAAATTGCTTACTAAAAATATCCTCACATCCATGTTCATCAACAGCTATAAGAACTACTGTTACAAATTCATAATCAGTTGGCTCATCAAAAACATAGGTTAATGAAGGATCTCCAAAGTTAGTAAAGAAAACATTCCCATCAATATGCCATTCGAACGATATCGCATTTTCTGAAAGATTTAAGAATGTGACTTCATGAGATTCACAAAAAGTTCTTTGAGGATGAAATCTAGCCTTCACGGCAGGATAAATAATTAAAACTTCTGAATCAGAATTAAAGCAACCATTTACGTCATAATACTCATAAACCACAATATAGCTTCCACTTCCTAATTGCAATGGGTTAATTGATGCAATGTTATACAAGCTCCTTGCAGGAATTGAATATGTTCCCCCCAACGGCAATCCACCCGTAAGAATAAATTCATTAGTATTCCCGCACACAGGGTCGAAGGGCTGAAGAGTAACAACCGGCAATGGGTTAACTGTAATGGTGATTTCGGCAGAGGCTGTTTGCACAGGAGGCCCGGTATCTGTAACCGTAACATAATAGGTTGTAGTTACAATTGGATTGACTATAGGGTCATTTACATTTGAAACAAAACCCGGAGGGTCACTTGTCCATGCATAAGTTATTGCGCCGGTACCTCCCGTGACAAGAACAAAAAGCTGTACAGTTTCACCAAGGCATATTTCAGTGGGGTTTGCTTCAATAAACAGAATTTCAAGATCACCACCTGTCACATAAATAATAACCTGATCAGTATTAATACATCCAGTATCTTCATCTACAACAGTTAGCGTAAAAATTGTAGTAACCCATAATGGCACAGTGGTTGTGTTTTGACTATTTGGATCAATAACCAACCCAGCTGGAGACCAAAAATATGAGTAATTCCCTGCACCTCCGGGCGCAGCATTAAGATTAGCAGTTGTGCCTTCTGGGATAATTTGATCAGGACCTGCATTTGCATTTGGTAAAGGATTTACAGTAATAAATGCTGATGCCTCGTTATAACAACCATTTGCATCAGTGTATCCATAGAAAATCTCAAAAGTACCAGGGCCAGAAGCACCCATATCAAAATTCCCTCCGGAAACAAAGTTTCCAAAGTAAGTTCCACCTGGCGGTGTAGCCCCGGACAAAGCATGCAAATTTCCGTACATACAAGCATCTATATCAGGAAAATCAACCACTGGCAGTGGATATACTGTAATAGTTTGAGTATCTGAACCAGTACATCCAGAAACAGGGTCTTCATAAATATATGTAATTTCGTAAGTGCCCGGGCCATGTTCTGAAGGGTCGAACCAGAAAGCCATTACACCATCAATATAGTAAGTTCCTCCGGTAGGGGTGCCTGTATTAAAGAAAAATAAGGGAGAATCTTCACAAACATCATTGAAAGGAGGCAGTACAACGTCAATATCGTCAATAATAACAGACGTTATAAGTAAATCATAAGTAGGATTGCCGGTTCTGCAGAAAGTAAAATAGTGCGGACCCAGGCCATCAAAACAAAGCCTAAGGACTCTGTTTCCCGGAGCTGCTCCACCATAAACACAATTTACATAATAAAAGGTATTGCCTGCGGCTGTGTTCCATGATAATATAACGCCCCCTGCATCTTCGTGCAAATATAATTCTATTGTAAAGCAGTTGTGGTTTGAAGGTGCACTACAACAGGGATTATTAACATTAAGGCTTCCAAAAAAAACAGAAGCTGTTGGACTAGAAGATAAATCTGCAACATGCACAGGACAAGATTTTTCCTGTGCAAAAACAAACATTATATTAAAGCATAATAAAACGCAGAGTATAAAAAATGATTTTATAGGCTGAAAGTTTAGCAGCAATGTTTTTGTTTTATTTGATTTTCTGAAAAACCTCATTATAACCTTTATTTTCTAACCGATTTCTTATTCTCAATCTTTGCAAATTTATAAATATAGAATTCATTTTCGCCGATTATTCTAATAAAATATGCACCTTCTTTCAATTCGCCAATAAATATTTTTAATTCATAATTAGGCGTTGGAGTAGTTTTTTGACTGATTAATAGTTTCCCTGTCAAATCTAAGACCTGAACCTCAAACTTTTTCTCATCAAGATTCAAGCATTGAATATTAATGAAATCATTAGCGGGATTTGGAAAAATATTACACTCCTTATTATCAACATCGACAACATTTGTTGCAGGGGAAATTAAAACTTCATCTCTTGCATCGCAGTTATAAACATCAAGTACTTCAACCCAATGTAATCCAAAATTTGACACATCAAAAACTTGACCGGTATATCCATTATGCCATAAATAAGATGCGAATCCGGCCCCGGCATCAAGCGCAACAGTATCAGGTCTGTTTGTAAGTATATCAGGTCCCAGATTTATCTGAGGCCAGCCGGTGTGCTCAACAATAAACTCCTTAATATTATTACTCTGATAAACATCTATCAAATCAAATTTAGCTACAAGACTATACTCACCTATTGAAGTAATATCCAAAAGCTCTTCAAACTCTACTGTAATTTCGCCATTTGGCAGTAGATCATTTTGAAGCTCAACAATTTTTTCAATGAAATCATTATCATTAAAGCTATATGAAAAGTTAACTAAAAAACCTTGTTCAAATGTGTCATATCCTATGTTTTTAACTTTGAAAGCGAAAACATTTTGTTCTTCAATAACACAATTACTTTCAGGCGAAATAATATCAGTAATAGCCCAATCGTAAGTCAAAACGAAAACAGAGTCATAGGCAGAGCATAAATTTACATCAACAACAAAAACATAATACCATTGAGAGATCCCGGATGTTATATTATAAAACCTTCCATTGTGACCATTCCCCCATTCATAAGACACAAAACCTTCGCCTGCATCAATCACATGTCCTATTGGCGTACTCGTAAATATCGTATCCGGCAAAGCAGTACTCAGAGCTTGGTAAACATTAAAAGTACTTTGAATAATATTATTTGTCTCATCAATATCATTATCATAATCAAAATAGGCCGCAATATTATAAATACCAACAGAAACATCATTAATTGTATTCGCAAGTAAAAAGTCTTTATAAGTATTAGGATAAAAATCACTCGAAAGCACAAATGTTTCTTCAATTAAACCGGCTCCATCTATTTCGTAAAAGAAATCTATTTCCTCACCGACCAATAAAGGAGCGGGACCATGATTGAAAAGTTTAAATATCAGTTCAACTTCTAACCCTTCATTAAAGCAAACAATCACAGGAGAAACAATTTCCTCGAAAGATAATTCCCATTCTTCAGGGACAACAATTGTAGTGACACTGCCTTCACACCCAAAATTATTAGTTACTGTAACTGAATATACCCCCCAATCATTGATTGATAAAGTTTGGTTTGTGCTATTATCATTCCAGAGATAAGAATTAAAACCTGCCCCGGGGTCTAAAATCACAGAAGAAGGATTGTCAGTAATGATATAAGGAGGTAAATATGGCTCCGGATAACCATGAGTAATTATATCTACTGACAAAACATTATTCGATAGATTTGCATCAACATTAAACACTTCAACAACAACATTATATGTTTTAAATGCAGTCATATTGACAAAAAAATCGAATTCTAAGTCGATAGCGTTTCCAATGTTTATTGGGTTTTCTATGTTAAAAAACTGACTTCCATAAAAAATCCCGTCAACAGTTAGTGAAGCCTCAAAAGTTGTTGGAGGAAAGTCATCCAACCCTGCGCTGGTTAAACGGAATGTTATTTTCTGGTTACTTCCAAGTTCACATTCGTCTTCAGGACTTATTATACCAGCAACTTCAATATCATAGGTAACAATTAAAGCTTCATCATAACTACTACAGCCATAAACATCTGTAATATTTACCCAATACAATTGAGTTAAATTACTTGTAACATTATAAATTTGGCCATCATATCCATCATTCCAATTATATAATGCCATACCCGGTCCTGCATTTAATTGAATTGTATCCGGCTGCAATGAATAAATTGTTTCGCCCAAATCTATTTCAGGGTATCCTCTTGAATAAACGTTGAAGCTATTTATATTATCATCAGAGTCAGCATCTGTAACATTCATTTGAATTGAGAACAAATATTCCCCAAAGCTCATCATTTCTACATCATTGTTAAAATCAAAAATCAAATCTTCACCTGGGTTTAAAGGCTGATTGAGATAAAATGTTTTAGATTCATTTAGAACAGTTTGGAAATAAACATCAATAGGTATTTTGGATCCTATCTCATAGGGGTCGAATCCTATATTAGTAATTACCACTTTTACCGGCTCAGGCTCAAAGAACTCGCAATTACTAAGAGGAGCTTCCAATGCTGTAACTTCTAAATTTCTTGTATATACTAGAACACTATCTGAGCTTTGGCAGTTATTTATGTCGGTTACAGTAACGGAGTACCATAGAGTATGAGGACTTGATACTGAATACGTTTGATTAGTAGAATTATCTTGCCATAAATAATTAACAAATCCGGGTCCTGCATCAAAAGTCAACAAATCAGGCTGGGTAGTATAAACAGTATCTACAGGCCAAATTGATATTTCAGGAAATCCAAAAACAGTAATATTTGTAGAAGTTGTATCATTAAAAAAGCCGGGGTTAAAGAAGTCGGTATCACCCGGCATAAGAGTATAGGCGGTTATATTATAATCTGCAACTTCAGAAAAATCAAACAAATTAACAAAAAACACTGATATAGTTGCTTCAGGCTCAAGGTCGGAAATTAACTGGAAATTTTCAATAACAGCATCATTATCATTAATGTCGACACCGGCAGGAATAATTGTTCCGGCAGGCAATGTTCTTATGCCATAATTTTTTATTTCAATTGATAATTGTTCCTCGGAGCTAAGCGAACAATCCGAAACAGGCTCGAAAATAGCGCTTACGCCAACATCATAAGGAGTTTCGTATACTTGCACTGCATCAAATACAACCCCTTCTTGATTAGTCACCGGAATAACACTCTGTGATGCAAAAAGCATTCGGAATCTAACAGCAGGTTCTCCATTTAGGGATTGAGGCAAAATTACTCTTACTCTTTGCCATTCTTCAGTAAGGCCGCTCCATCCTGAGCCATTTCCTGTAGTGTTTTGTAAAGCAATAATGTTTGTTGTTCCATGCCAATTCCATACAAGGTCATCAGACCTTGGAACAACTCTAATCCAATTTAATCCTTGATCAATGCTATATTCAATTGCGGCACCATCAAGTCCGTATTGAGTATCAACTTTAATTGAGAATTCAATAACAGGATCTTCTATATTTGAAAAATTAAAACAAGGGCTTTCAACCCAAGAAAACTCGTCTGAGTTATATTTACCATAAGGGTTTGTAATCCAAGCAAAGCTTCCATCATAAGCACCACTCAAAGTAGTTCCTGAAGGAACGCCTCTTACAAGAGATTTATTCGTGCCATAAGCTGTCCATAATCCGTCATTAACATCGAAGCTCTGGCTATATGGCATTTCGAAAGTTGGGATACTAAATATCTTATGATTAAACGCATCATTGGAATTATCTTGATCTCCCGGAAGAAATGTTCTTGCGATAATATTATTATACCTGCCCGGAATAGAAAAATCTGCTTTAGGATTCAAGGCGAAAATCGCAGTTTCTTCAGGCTCTAAAACACCGTAATATGTATCATACTGCCATGTAACTCCGCCATTTAAAGAAAATCCAATTGGTATTTCTGCTGGGCTTGGTTCTGCTCCAAAATTTCTAATTACAACAGTAACTTCTTCCTGATTTGTAAGTCCGCAATTGCTAACAGGTGTCAACCAACCAATAATACCAACATCTTTTGTAACATAACTGCCGGTAACAATTAGTTCATCAATATTCCAACCACTTTGCAAGTTGGAAGTTCCTGTATTGCCAAGAGTGAATCTCAGCTTAACACTTTCTTTTCTATTGGCTAAGGGAATCGAATAAGTTCTGAAATTCCATGATGCCTGATTTTCGATAGATGTATTATGCCAAATTACATTCCATTCAACACCGCCGTTAGTACTAATCTCAATTGTTGCTTCATCAAAAATATAAACATTAAGCCAGCGATAAAATTGCACGGCAACATTTGTGTAATAATAACAATTGATTTCAGGCATTATAGCTTGATATTCTTTAGGATTAAGGTTAGGCTCATAATTTCCGGGATAAACGCCTAATCCAGTTAAATCTGTTCCTAAAATTCTTGAGCCAATGACAGCAAATGAAGGATCAGCATTACCCTCAGTAGTTCCTCCTGGTCCTCCGCCTAGTCCCATTGGCTCACCTATCTCCCATTCACCCATTAAATCCCATCCCAAATCATCTTCGAAATTGTCGTAAAAGATAGTTTGAAGAATTACTCTATGACCAAGCGGACTTTGATTACTCGCTGGGTAAGAATCACCATTCACTATTATTCCATTTACAGGAATAAACGCATCTGCAATATTACTTTGACCTGCCAATAATTCTATATCATAAGTAACCCATGCATAAGAATATCCTGTAGGAAGGTTTAAGCCAATATCCTGAAAAACAATTTCTCCTCCAACAAAATTACCCTGAGCCAACAAATTATCTGTAGAAAAAACATCCTGATTAGTAAAATACAATTTAACTCCACCTGGCTTTATATCGCTGTCATTTGTATTTAATGACCTTACTGTAAACTGCTGTAGTTCAAGAGTACCATCATTACCAATTACTCTAAACTGTGTTTTTAAAATGGGATTATTATCTGTTCCTGTGGGGATAGAGTTAGTGCTGGCTTGAAATGTATTCACATTAGTCAAAACCCTTTCCATAGAATCGATATCCAGGATTAAAATTGCATCTATACAAACACTGTTATTTCCGGGATTATCTTGAAAACCCTCAAATGCGATATAAACATTTGGTTGATTAAAAGGAATGTCAATAAATCTTTCTTCCCAACCAAAATTGGGGGCATTGTAATTCGCCAATTGAGTCCAAGCCCCACTAGTACCAACCCTTGCAAGCACTCTCAACCTATTATATAAATACCCTCCCGGCTCTCCGGCTGGATATTGAGCATGATAAAACGATAATTGTGGCCTTACAGCAAATTCAGTATTTATTGGGGGCGTGATTGCTCTGGCTATTTGATTAGCTTCAGCACGTCTGAAATAAATATTTTGTTGTCCAATCGCAGTAGAATCAGGCAGTCTAGACATACCCATCGACCCCGGACCGGCTCCAACACCCATTTGCCACTGCCCTGAACCGGCAACTATATTGTTTGTCCAATTGCTTGGCAATGCAGACCCTGCATAATCAAACATCTGAATAAAAATAGTATCTTGGCTATAGCTAGTAAAACAAGCATATAGCAATATTATAGTTGAAAATATGAAGTTTTTTATCAATTGATTTTTCATAACAGCCGATGTTTCTATTAAATCATAATTCTCGTAAAGGTAAGAATTTTTCTGCTTTTCACTATCAGTAAATAATGTATTTTTTTCACTGATATATTTATTAATGCTGAATTCAAGTCACAAATGCAACTTTTTGTTTAATCAAATTTAATGATAAAAATTCAATTGGTGATAAGAACCCCAATTTTTTTCTTGGTCTGTTATTTAACTTGTGTTGAACATATTGAATTTGTTGATTAGTAATATTTTCAAAAGAAGACCCTTTAGGAAAGTATTGCCTGATAAGCC
>Ga0208244_101292_pt1 | contig 14360 bp, 13 predicted proteins | sample SubbioCR12Aug_5A_FD_184828 | JGI IMG/M metagenome (GOLD analysis project Ga0208244, IMG submission 184828) | Serpentinite rock and fluid subsurface biosphere microbial communities from McLaughlin Reserve, California, USA - CR12Aug_5A (SPAdes) | ecosystem: Environmental > Terrestrial > Deep... | reverse complement strand
GGGTTAGTCGTTGCGGGTCTACTGGCAGCGTTGATGAGCTCGCTTGCAGGTGTATTCAACGCATGCTCGACTCTGTTCACGATGGATTTCTATTCGCGTCTGCGTCCGAACGTGTCGCAACAACAACTGGTTTGGATGGGAAGAGTCGCCACCGGTGTGATGGTTGTTGTGGGATTGATGTGGATACCGGTTATCAAGGGGGGAAAAGGTCTTTACGATTACCTCCAAGGCATACAGGCGTATTTGGCGCCCCCAATTTTTGTTGTGTTCTTCCTCGGAGTATTTTATAAACGACTGAATGCGAAAGGTTGCCTCGCGGCACTGGTGACCGGTTTTGCTCTCGGGCTATTTCGTCTCGCCGTCGATACTCCCGTGAAGTTGATTGAGGGGTTCGCGTACTCTCATGGTTCTTTCCTTTGGATCGTCAACAACATGTTCTTTCAGTACTACAGCATTGTGATCCTGCTGATCTGTGTTGCTGTGATCCTTATTGTAAGCTATGCCACGAATCCACCATCCTATGAAAAGATAAGCGGTCTCACATACGGAACCATCACGGATGAGCATCGGATAGAATCGAGATCGAGCTGGACCATGGGGGATGTTGTTTCATCGGCGACCGTTGTCCTGCTGATCATCGCTGCGTATTTGTATTTTACCGGATGAGGCGAGAAAGATAGGAACCGTAGTGCACAGTACACTTGTGCCATCCCTGAACCACAACGATTTCTCTGATTCGAACGAAATCTCTTCCTGAGCGCAGGCAAGATGAGCATAGAACTTCATTTTAACGACCGACACACCCTCGCCCCGACGGGCTTTTCTCTTTTTGAGTGCGGCGAATCCCTCGGCCTCTACATTCCCACCTCGTGTCAGAAGCAGGGAAAGTGCAAGGAGTGCCTGGTGGAAATCGTCGAGGGAATGGAGTGCCTTTCGGAGCCGACTCCGCAGGAAGGACATCTCAGAGACAACTTCCGCCTTTCGTGCCGGACCAGAATCCTCGCCGCCTCGGGGATTGTGCGTTGTCATACCATGCGGCGTGGCGACATGAGGATTGAGCGCCATGCATTCCATCTTCCGACCAATCGCTCGACCTTGGAGCTCAGCCCCTGCGTTACTCGCGATGGAAACCGCGTTCTTTTGGATGGTAAGGAAATCGACCGCCGCGATGGACCGATTCACGGTCTGGCGATGGATTTAGGAACGACGACGGTGGTCATCCGGTTGCTGAATCTGGAAACAGGCGAGGTAATCGCAGACTCATCGTTCGAGAATCCACAACGGTTTGGCGGCTCGGATGTCATGTCGAGAATTCACTATGACACGCTTCACACAAACAAGATTCTTCAGAGAACCCTGGCCGGCTATGTCACCCATGCCATCGAACAGTTTCCGGTAGATTCGAAAACAATCTATGAGATGGTTGTCGTTGGCAATTCGACGATGCGCGACCTCTTCTTCCGACTCAGTGTCCATTCCATCGGCCAGAACCCGTACCAGTCGATCACCGAATTGGAATTGAAAGATGGAAAAAGAATTACGACGGCTCTCGAGGCCGCACCGAAACGTCTTCTTCTCCCCATTCATCCAAAGGGGCGCGTGTACGGATTACCGATCATCAGCGGACACGTCGGCGCCGACGCGGCGGCGTGTATGTTGGCTATCGACATCGCTAACGAGGAACGGATTGTCGCACTCATGGACATCGGCACTAACACCGAGCTGATTATCGGCAACAGGCACAAGATTCTCGCGGCATCCTGCCCTGCAGGACCGGCGTTTGAAGGAGAAAGGATCTCGTTCGGCATGCCGGGTCTCCCGGGCGCGATCGAAAAGGTCACCTTAAATGAGGACGGCTCCTTCGCGTGCAGGGTCATCGGTGACATCCCGGCAGAGGGGATCTGCGGCTCAGGCCTGATCGACCTCCTGAGCGAGCTCCTCAGAACAGGCAGGATCAATTCGCTGGGACGTTTTGAGGCCGAAGAACATCGTGTCTCTGTGCAGGCAAACGCGAATGGGGAGATTTATCTGACGGAAAGCGACATCAATGAGCTCGCACAGGCCAAAGGCGCGAACGTCGCGGGTCTGCACGTCGTCTCCAACGAATACGGAATCCGGTTTGAAGATCTCGACACCTTTTACATCGCGGGGGGGTTCGGACGACACCTGGAGATTGAATCGGCAAGACGTATCGGCCTCATTCCAAATATCGTGGATTCGAAAATTGTGCAGGTCGGCAACGCAGCGATTGAAGGGGCCTGTATCGCGCTGTTGTCCAGGACGAAGCGGACCGAGCTTGAACACGCAGTCACGAAGGTCAACCATTGCCGCCTCGAGGCCGATCCGAATTTCTTCAACTATTTTGTGGAAGGCTGTCAATTCAACGCCATTGATTCAATTCCAGCACCCGACATCTCCTGACGTCATGGATAGCCTCGTGTCATGTTTGAAGTGATCGACAGCCAGCCGGATATCAAGGTTCAGGAACGCGAATATACGCGACTGCTGGGCCTTCCCATCGGCTATCAGCTCAACGGACGTTCGCGTGAACTCGCCGACTGGGCACGGCAATGGTATGAGGAAGACGGAAGGCCGTGGATGTACATCCGTCAAGTTGATGCGCTCGACTTTTCCAACGGTCAAGTTGTGATCAACGGTGAATCGCTGTCATCGCAAAGGCTGCGTGATTATCTCGCTGAGGTAAAGGCGGACGGCGCGATGCTTGTTGCGGTCAGCGCGGGGAAAGAACTTGAAGAGAAAGCCCGACAACTCTGGAACGAAGAAAAGCCGGACGAGTATTTCTTTTTGGAGGTTTACCGATCTGCCATCGTCGAGCATTTGGTTGCTTATGCGGCATACCGGTTGTGCGAGTGGGCGGATAATCACCGGAAGGCTGTATTGCCCCACTACAGTCCCGGATATCCAGGTTGGAGCATATCCGATCAAAAGAAACTCCTGCACACAATCCGGAGCGGAAAGCATCATAGATTGCCGGGCGATCTGGACATGTTCGATTCGGGCATGCTGGCCCCGAAGAAATCCCTCCTGGCACTATTTGGGATCACGTCTTCCCTCGAAAAGGCTCAACGCCTCACGGAATTGATTCCCTGTAACAACTGTTCTCTCTCTCAATGCCAGTACCGCCGAGCTCCGTATCGAAGCAGCCTTCCACAAATCGAAGGGGTACAGCATCTTCAGTCCGAACCGAGTGCATCGGTTGAACATGCCGTGAATGTTGCGCGTGGACACCGGTACACGTTCAACACCGAGGCGCTCAAAAAGTGGTCACGGGATCGGCTGCAACTTAGTTTTCTGGACGATCGTTCCGTGGAGGGGAGTTTTCGGTACGAAGGAACAACGTGCTCGAACCTGGGACGGTCTCTTGAGTTTGTGTACTTTGTACGGCTTGGTCCAAGGGAGGATGGATACAAGATTCTGGACGCATCTTGCGTGCCGGCTCCCGGCGACAACGGCCACAGATTCATGTGTCGTTACATCGAAAATGCTATCGTACTCATGAAAGAAATCGATAGCGAAAAACCGTTGGTCGGGAGCCGATTAGGCGACATCTTCGAGTGGGAGCGCCCCTACGCTCCTTCAGGGTGTTACTGCACATCTGTGAGCCGCAATCACAAGTGGGGTCTGGTTCTTGACGTGCTTCATTATGCTCTTTTCGACAAAAACGGAAAGTTGGATTAAACAGCCGAAGGATACAATGATGATCAAAATCTGCGATGTCGATCAATCCGCAAAGGAAAAACTGCCATCGAAGCTGCGGGACAAATCCGGGATTGGAGTTCACTACGTCGATGCGTTCATCAAACCGATGAACAAGAGTCTGGAGAACGGCACGCGGGTTGCGTGTAAGCGGAAGGGGCTTAAGATCACACTGACGATCGGAGACAAAAAAGGTGAGGGGCTCATGCGAAGGCTCGACGTAAGCGAAGATCCTGTCGTGATGCTGAGCGCCGCGCTTCAGGAAGCCGCCAAGGCTGCAGGATTGGAATTGAAAATTACCGATTCTGAAATATTGGTCGCGTTGTGATGAGCTGACAAAGACGCCAGTCAGCTCTCATCAGATTCTGCGTTCATCCACAGGCTCATGACTGCCTCTGCCTGTCGAAATCCAGCCATCTCGGTGCTTTCTCCCGGAGAGACTCTCCCCTGTTCCAGCGCATGCCGAAGCAGCTCCACCATCCTATGATTCGCGGGCAGCGGTTCGAGTGCCGATTCCGGATTGACGATTGGAAAATCCAGGCCTGCTTCCAGCCCAATCGTCAGATAGGCTTTCTCAATCTCATGCCGAACATGCTTCGGAGTCCCCCAGGCAAAATTGGAGAGACCCACTGTGATGTGAATACCATACAGATCGGGATCTTTTCGAATCAGTCGCATCGCATCAAGTCCGATGTTCACCAACCCATATGTGTCCGCGCCGACAGGGGCCAGACCCGGATCGATGATGATCTGGTCATTGGTACATCCTGCTTTCCTCCTCAGAAGTTCCACAAAATCCTTCGCTGCTGCATGAACATCCTGAGGGCTAAGACATTGTGCACTTCCCCCTTCGACAAACCGCTCGGAGGCCATGACGACGACCATCGTATCATATTCCTTCACCAATTCGATCATCTCGTTCAGATGTTCACGGGACGCGGCTATGGAGTCAATGATGGGCCTTCCTCCGCGAGCCCGATCGTAATGTTTGAGGGCAACTTTATGGTATTCCATGGAGGGATTATCAAAACAGAGCGGCAACGACGAGGCCTCTTGCAAAGCAGGGACAACTTCGGGCAGAAAGTTCAGCATCTCCTCCGGTTTTACCTGGATTTGCGACGTGCCGTCCAGGTTGACGTCCAGATAGTCGACTCCCAATTCGGTCTGTAGTCTTGCCAGGTGTTGATATCCCTTCAGATCGCGTTCGCGAAAGGATTTCCGGGCTCGGCCATAGGCGTTGTTAATGAGATCTCCGATCAGGTGCATTTTTTGTTCACTCATCGTTCTTTGGTTCTCTATTGATTGTTTTCCATTTCCCGGAAGTCTTTGCAGCGTGCTTGGCGCTGTGGTCTCGCCCGAGCCAGCTGTTTGCCCATGATGATGTCCCTCGTAGTCGTTGATCCTGAACGACCGGTGCATGCGCGAGCAGGTCTTCTTCCTTTCCGTCGAGCTTCAACCGCTGGTAGGCACGAAGCCAAATACACTGCCCATAACCTTCGACTTCGCAGCCCCCTTCATTTGTGCCTCCGCACGGACCGTTTCGCTGGTTCTTTGCACATTGAGACTCCGGACAAAGAAACGCGATGTCGGGCAAAGAGCAGTCGCCGCAGTCTTTGCATCGATACAAGAGTGCCTTACTCACACGTTCAACCATCCGGAGAGGTAGATGTCCCTGGGACGGATCGGTTGATTGGCTGGCGATCTTTGCACACCAAGACGATACAGTGCGGCCGGGCATGAAAATGAGATCGTGTGTCCGCTTCGAGAGGTGATACGACACGGAACCCAATCCGGCAGTTCCCCTTGAACGGGTTGTGATCCTGGTTTGATCGGCCAGTCCCGTCACGGGATCCTCTTCATAGAAACGAAACTCGCCCGGTCTTGAGAATCGCATTTCCCTCGCGAACTCTTTCCAGTCATCCCTTGAAAAGCTTCCTTCAATCTCCATGATTCTCTGAACTGCCTCAGAATCATGCACTCCCCCTAAATAAGCTCCGCGATATCCCAAGCCGCGATAGATGGCAACTTGCTTCGCGGAGAATTCGAGAAAGAATTCCTTTCCGTTGTCAGGGGATTCAGCATGCTTCAGACAGAGTTCCAGAAGAGCGGGGGTAACAACAATGCCGGGAACTCTTCTCTTGCTGAAGAAACGGGCTGCCTTCGGGTTGAGCAGATAAACATTTCCGATCAAAGGGACGTGGCCTATCCCATGGCCATTCATATAGAGTCGCAATTCATGCATCTTTCGCGCGTCAAAACCAACCTGGTTGATGATGAAGTCTGCTCCGCATTCGATTTTCTTCCTCAATTTGAGGTATTGAGGTATCACTTCCCCTTCCAGCAGTTTGTAGTTCGTCGTGACTGCACCGATGCAGAATTGCGTTTTTTCATGATTCTCATCGAATCCGTGGTTCATCTTGTTCAACATGGAAATGAGACCGACAGAATCGATATCGAACACCGGCTTCGCCATTCCCTCGTTCCCGGTGACGGGATAATCCCCCGTCATGGCGAGGACATTGTGGAATCCCTCGCTGTTCAACAACCAGGCCTCGCTCTCCAGTCCGTTACGATTCAAATCTTTGCAGGTGAGGTGAAGGACGACTTCCTTGCCGGCATAGAGGATCGGTTTTCCAAGGGCCTGCGGTGCCAACTGCGGATTACCGCCGGCGTTATCGGTGACAGAGATCCAATCGACGCGGGGATTTTCGACCAGTTGACCGGCAAACGTGCGAGCCTTGACTGCGTTCCTCATTCCCATGGAACCGCGGATCGAAACGAGCTCAACCCCGAAGAGGAACTCGTCTGACTGAGTGAGTCTTTCGCGTAGTGTCTGCATTGTTGATTTGCCAATCACGCAACGGCGATCTCGCACACCATCAATCACGACTGAGATCGATTATTGCGCCGGTTAAAATCATCCACGATTTCACGAATTGCCCGGGTATGATCGGGCGTACTTCCGCAACACGAGCCGATAATGTTGGTTCCGGCCTCAAGCGCTCCCATGACAGCGGAAGCCATATCCTCCGGAGATTGTTTGTAGACAGCTCGTCCCCCTTCCAGAATGGGGAGACCCGCGTTGGGTTGTCCCATCGTGGGAAGCGAGCTGTATTGACGATATAGTTGCACAACATGCGCGACGGTCGCCATGTCTACTCCGGTACCACAGTTCAATGCCACGATATGGGCCCCCTTTTGCTCGACAAACTCTGCCGCCTCTTTCGGTCGCACACCCATCATGGTGACGAAAAAAGACTTGTCAGCGGACATGTCATACGAAAGTGAGGCAATAATGCATGGCGCGTTAGCAGATTTGGCGGCATCGATGACAACGCCGAGCTCATCAAGAGAGGTTTGGGTTTCGATGATGATGGCATCGACACCGGCGTCGACCAGCGCGTGAGCCTGTTCCTCATAAACAGCCCTCGCATCGGCGATCGGCAATTCTCCGTACGGTTCCAGGATCGCACCGAGCGGACCAATATCTCCGAGCACATATCCCTCCCGACCATCAAAAGCTCTGCGGGCAATGCTGACCCCCGCTTCGTTGATTGCCCGTGCCTTGTCCCCATGACCATGACGTTGAAGCATGATTCGGCTTCCACCGAACGTATTCGTGATGAGGCAATCAGCACCAGCTTCAACATAATGCCGATGCATTTTCTCGATGCGGTCAGGTCGGGCGACATTCCAATACTCGCCGCACCCTCCCGACTCGAGGCCCGCGAGCATGAGCTGAGTTCCCATGGCGCCGTCGCAAACAAGCCGACGTTCGAGGGCCACTTCGTGGAGCAATTTCTTCATGATCGTGAGAATTCCGATTCCAGTTCGCTTATCACGGCCTGAGTCACTTCCTCGGCCGTTCCATGCCGTTCTTGCTCATCACTCCAAGCCCACTGACTCAGATACTCGTCGGTTCCGGTTAATCCCTGCGATTGGGCGGCCTGGTCGATGCGCGCAACGAACCGCGATGAACGTTCGACCTTCACCTCGTCGAAATCGTCCCAGACCCTGACTTGCGACGGTATCCCTTGCCACGAGAGTATTTGATAGAAAGGCATGGAGATACAGACCCTGTTGCGTCACTTTTGCAGAAGCATCTTGCCCTTTGCGGAGTGACTTCCCGCCTGGACATTGTAGAAGTACGTCCCGCTTGAAAGCCTGGAAGCGTCAAACGTTACTGAATGCAGCCCTGCAGAGAGGTCGCTTCCAACAAGCTCGCCGATTTCTTCGCCAAGAAGGGTGAACACTTTCAGAGAAACAAATGAATCCGCCGGAATCTCAAACGAGATCGCCGTCGTCGGATTGAAGGGATTGGGATAATTCTGGAGGAGTCGCAACGCACCTATTTCAAGCTCAGTTTTTTTTTCGATGGATGTCGCAGGTCCGACCGGCTTGGTGTACTTTGCGGCAAATTGGAAGAACGCGGGCCAATCGGGCGCGTCCGTATGGCCGCCGTTGTGATACCGGTAGGCGATGTCACCTGCAATATAGCCGACATCGAGTTGCGGTTTCGGGTCCGCCATGATCAATCCCTGTTTTCCGAGCATCTCGTACACCGGAGTCGCACCAACGCCGGTCAAATAAGTGCCGTAGGGATCAGTCCACGAATCCTGGTTCCCGCCGTTAAGAAACACGGGGCGCAGGGCACAGAGCGAAAGGAGAGAATGCGCGTCGACTGGACACTGTTCAATCTTGCGCGGAAGGTACGACCCCGGATTCAACGCCCCTCCCCACTTAAGGAAGTTACCGGCCATCCAGTGGTACTCCTGGTCCCAGCTGGAATTCTCAACATCCTGGCCCCAGTGCCTCCTGTTCATCTTCGTCCCCAGGCTTCCACCGCAACTGGGGAATGCAATGGCGAGGCGTGGCTCGTACGCCATGGCCACGAGGGTTGCTTTCCCATAGCGCGAATGTCCTGTCACACCGACACTTGACGCGTCAACTGTCGTATCGGATTCGAAATAGTCGATGAGTCTGCTGATCCCCCAACTCCACGCCGCCAACGAGCCCCAATCTGCGGGCTTCCTCCAATTCCCCTGATTGACCAGACCGATCAGATAGCTGGTGAGACCCGAGCCGTTATCGGGTTGCAGCGCCCCAGGATTGAACACGCATACTCCCCAGCCTTGAGGGTAACAGTAGTTCCAATAGGTGGTGAGAGAAAAAGCGCCGATCACCACCATGACCGGGACCGGGCCGGCAGAGTTAGCCGGAGTCCGCAGAGTAGCGGAAATCCTTGGCACATTCCGGACCGACGGGTAGCGCGAACTATCGATGGTGCCGGTAATAACCTTTTGAACATATGCTGAACTTCCACTTCCGCCGGTCGTCACCGCAACCGACCATGTCACCGATGGAAGAACGCTGTCGGGGGGAATGACTCCCCAAAACTGTTCCGCGACATCTTTGACAATCTCGGGGCGACGCTGATTCCACCATTGAGCCGGTGTGATGATCGTTGATCCGTCGTTCATTCTCAGAAGGTCGATGGGTGTGTACGATCCGACCCTCAGCGATTCAGGACCGGGAAATAATCCGTTGGAACGATCGTCATAGTTATTCCAAAGTCCCCAGCCGGACCTGGTGATCGTGTGGCCTGCAGCGTTGGTCCAGTTTCCTTCGGGGTTCAGCGCGTCGGAGGGATACGAGTTGCGGGGTGCATTGGGGTCGATCGTCTTCCCCGGCAGGGGAGGAAACGAGAGGCCGAGCTGCCACATCATTTGATTTCGGTCCATGATTCTATCGACGTTGTTGGGTGGAATTGCGGGGAACTGTCCCACCACCATCGACAGAGGGAGAAGACAAATGACAACGACTATTTGGTATCGAGGGTTCTTCATTTGAAAACCACGTTCGATGTTTCGATCTCTTTCGGGGAGAAGGCTCTCTTTCTTTCGATTACGTCTTTCCGACAAGTTTCAGGAAAATGTCCACCGCGGTTGAGGCATCAGCCCCGTATCCGTCGGCCCCGATTTCATCCGCGAACATCTGACTAATCGGCGCTCCTCCGATTGCCATTTTGATATCCCCGAGGCCACGTTCCTTGAAGCCATCGATCACGATCTTCATGTATGGCATGGTGGTGGTCAGCAGCGCACTCATGCCGATGATATCCGGCTTGTGTTGTTCCGCCGCGGCGAGAAATTTTTCGATGCTCTGATCGACGCCGATATCAATGACCTGAAAGCCCGCCCCTTCCGCCATCATACAGACAAGATTCTTGCCGATATCATGGAGATCCCCACGGACAGTCCCGATTATCAGCACGCCGGCGGGTTTGACATCCGAGTCCTTCGCGCTCAGGAGCGGTTTCAGGACTGCCATCCCTGCCTTCATCGCGCGCGCGGCAATCAACACTTCCGGCACATACAGGATATTGTGCCTGAAATCCTCCCCGACAACGTTCATGCCGGCAACGAGACCCTCTGTCAGCACCTCTTTGACACTTCTCCCTTCGGCAAGCGCATCGCTCGTCATCTTCTCAACTTCTTTCGCTTTGCCTTCGTACAGATACTGATTCATCAATGCATAGTCAGGCATCCGATGATTCCTTTGTTCTTTTATGTTTTTGCATGTGCTGAATTGAATTCTTCCAGCGCGCGTAACATGGCGAGAATATTCTCGCGGGGCATCCCTGGACTGGTGCCACCCCCGACGGAGAGAATGATCCCCTCCCCGCCGCTCTTTTCGAGAACATCCAGCGTCGCTTCCCGCACTTCCTCCGGGCTTCCCCTGACGCCGACTTCAAGCGGATTCACATTCCCCATGAGGCACATGCGGTTGCCAACCCGGGACTTGACATCAACGATATCGGTTTGTTTTCCCCAATTCAAGACGTTGAACCCGCAATCCGGCAGATGGTCGAGACATGCGTTCACGTCGGCATCATTGTGATAGATTTTCACCCAGTCTTTTGGAAACGCGTCGCAGATCCTTTTCAGGTACGGATGCGCGAACTCCTGATAATGTTCTTCGTTAATAAACCCCACGATATCATCCAGAATAAAGATCCCTTCCACTGTGTTCCCCATGGCCTTGTGTTGCGCCTTGAGCCAATCAATGACAAGACTAGTGCACAGATTGATCAACTTGTGCGCCCATTCCGGCTTTTCCACAATGTCAATCATGAAGTCCGTTGTGCCGCGTACGAATCCCGCTGTGCACAGAGGACCACGCGCGGTTACCAGGGGAAGAACTTCACCGGTGTCGAGAATACGCTGCCTGTGCATTCGAATCCGGTGCAGCGTCATCGCCATGAACGCATCGGCTTCAACTTCATAGTCGGGAAACTGTTCGATATCCTCGATATGAAACAACGTTTGGTGCTCGCTGGGAGTGTTATTCTGCCAGAATTTGATCTTTGCCCCCAACGCCGACGGTTCGGCGGCCATTCCGTATTCCATCCACCAGGACGGGACAAAGATAACGTCCGGAAATTCCTTGTGAATTTTCAGATTGGAATGAAACCACAACTCGGGATCAAGGTAGTAATCCATGTGATTGAGACCGAGATACCCCGGTATCCATGGACTATCGATGATCATGGCCATCGGAATCTTATCGAGCTTCTCGAGTCGGGCGGCTTTCTTGAATGTCTCCCATTGTTCCGGTTTCATGTGATGGTCCCTTTCCTGAAACTCACGTGCAACAATGCCTCGGCCTCCGTCATGCGGCGTTTTACCTTTCTATCACTTCCGTTGCCTGTACCCCTTGACGTGCTCTGCAATGTCAACTAATGGCGCCACCCAGATCTCTTCTTCATGTTGCTTTAGAAAATACAACAACTGCCCATGAGCATCTAGCGAGACGTCAAGGGAGTGTTCACCCCCAACTCCGTGAAAAAGAAAAACGACCAGCGCATTCTCCTTCATCGCTTTCTTCACCAGACCGATGAGTTCATCTCCAGATTGTCCGCTAATCATATATGAACCGATTCGATAGGGGTCGATTTCATCTATGCGCTGCATCTTCCCTTCCACGCCCCGCGCTCCAGCGAAGCCGTCCATTATCCTGGTCACATATTCAGAATCACCGATCCTGGTGTCACCGCAAGGGTATGCAAACGTTCTCTTCATCCTGCCATCAATGGCCTTGAGCAATATGTTTGCCATTGTGATCTCGTCCAGCAATCGTTGCATTGTGTAGTTATTGAGATCATAGTCGGGTTTAACCCATTCTCTCCCCGGCATCGTTCCCTCACAAGGATGGAACAATGTATGATTTCCCAATTCATTTCCCTTATTCGCCACGGATTCCCACTCAGCCGAACGTTCTCTGAACGCGGGGAAGAATCCCGAAAGGTAGAACGTGGCTCTGAAACCAAGGGAATCGAGGATTGGAACAACGTTATCCAGATGCACATTCAGCGCGTCATCATAGGTAAGACTCACCGCGCACGTTTTGTTGTTCCATACCGCTTTCTCTTGCGCACTCGATACTTGTGCGAGAATTGCTGAGGAATAAATGAGCACAACACTAACTGCTGCCAACCGTGTATAAATCCACTCATTGAATCTCATCGTGTGTTACTCCCCCCTCAAGATCTTATGCTTGCGCAGAAACTCCCGTATCGCATCAAAACTATTGACCAGCGCTTGACGATTGAATCCGCCATGTTTGGCGCCTCGAATAGTAACCAGTTGATTCGGTACACCGGCCTTATCCAGTGCCGCATGCAGTCTCACCGCATGGGAATATGGGACGATATTATCTTCATCACCATGGAAGGTTATGACAGGCGGAAGGCCGGCACGAACATGGTTGATCGGTGAGACTTGTCGGGCGAGTTCCAGACGATTGCTGAGACTGCCGAACCATTCGATTGCATAATGTTTCGCATTCGGGCCTTCAATGAGATCGGCCACATCGGTGATTCCAAACCAGTTGACGATTGCAGCGACTTTGAGAGGGGGTTCTGTGCCATCAATCCAGCGCGTGCTGTTATCGGTGGGACACCCGCGATCAAAGACCGACTGCGGAGGCAGCATTCCTGTAATCAATGCCAGATGCCCTCCCGCAGAACCCCCGGTGAGGACGATCCTTGAGGTGTCAATGTTGTAGTTCTTCGCTTGGGAGTAGACCCAGCGAAGGGCACAGCGGGTGTCTTCTACCGCCGCAGGAGCGAGCGAATTGGGGGCCAGACGGTACTGCACATTGATGACAACCCAACCCATCGACAAGTATGGAAGAAGTTGCATGACATTGCGTTCTTTTTGCCCCGCGACCCATCCGCCTCCGTGAAACAATACGAGAGTCGGTAATGGTGTCGTTTGGACATTCGGGAGATAAAGATCCAGCTTTAGCTCAGTATTGTTGCGTATCGAGTACGTGATATCAGGAACGATGTTATAATCCCCCGAAACGTAGTCGACCCACCTGTCGGAACCGGGAGATTGAGCCTGTCCAACGCTACAGACAGCTGCAATCAACAAAACGTGGAGCACAGGAAAATATGATCGTCGCATAAATCCTCCGTGACATGTGACAGTAGTGCTTTCACCGGCCTCATCTAGCGAAACCTCTCGTGGGATACTCCATTCAACAACGCGTTTGCGGCATGGACGAGGAACACATAATGGGCACCGATGCTGATGACATATTCGTTCTCCCCCCACAAAAAAGGCCAGTCCTCTTTGTTTTCCGGAAAATCGGGCCGCAGAACCAGAATACCCGGGACGACACCGCCTGCAATGAAGGAAGAAATTCGAGATTGAATCCAGCAAGGCCTTCCAAGGTTTCTGACAACGGCTGCTCGAGATTGACGGAGATAACGACTCCTCCTTCACGCGCCTTGGCTCGTATCGAGTACGCGAAATCGTGTGATGGGTATCTCAGGAATGCTTCGATGCTTTGGGCAGACCTGTCGACCCTCCGTTCAAGAAACTGCGGAATGGGATCCCATTGCTCCGGTGTGGGGCTGAGTCTGACGTCTCCGTTCGTCGCCGTTCTCACCTCGTGGTGGATGATCTCGATTCCACTGATCTTCGAATCACTGAAGAGATCGTTGTACCAGTTGCTGAAAACCAAGATGTTCAGGCCACGGGTTTCGAAATACTCGAGATCGTTCAGCCTGAGCGTGCTGCGTTCTTCGCGCGGCAACAGCAACAAGAATGCGGTCAGGGTAAGCAACAATGGACGTCTGTTCATAGCCATAGACAGATTCTTTTTGACAGATCCGATACAATCGAGCGCAGGCCACAGCCTGAGTTATCGGCGAACCACTACTTATTTCATCAACACCATCCCTTTGACATCCTGGAACGTGCCAGCCTGCCCGCCATCCGTTTGGCGGGCCTGCAGGCGGTAGAAGTATACACCGCTTCCCAAATTGTCGCCCTTGAACTCGACTCGATATCCTCCGGCATCCTGCTCTCGGTCAACGAGTGTCGCCACCTCTCTTCCGGCCGAATCATAGACCTTGAGCGATACCCGAGATGCGACCGCGAGATTATAATTGATGGTTGTCGTCGGATTGAATGGATTCGGATAGTTCTGAGTGAGCACGAAACCGGCAGGCGTTGGAGAGAGTTGTTCGACCCCAACGATTTGATCTCCCGTCCAGAAACTTGCGACATCAGAGTAGAGACCAGTACCGCTGCTATTCATGGCGCTGACTCGCCACCAGTATCGCGTGTTCA
>Ga0208244_101291_pt1 | contig 14377 bp, 11 predicted proteins | sample SubbioCR12Aug_5A_FD_184828 | JGI IMG/M metagenome (GOLD analysis project Ga0208244, IMG submission 184828) | Serpentinite rock and fluid subsurface biosphere microbial communities from McLaughlin Reserve, California, USA - CR12Aug_5A (SPAdes) | ecosystem: Environmental > Terrestrial > Deep... | reverse complement strand
CAGCAAACGCGCGACGGTGGTCTTGCCCGTTCCGCGCGGTCCCGCGAAGAGATAAGCATGACCGACCCGGTCTGCCTTGATGGAGTTGGTCAGCGTTTGGATGACGTGGTCTTGTCCGATCACGGTGTCCCATTGTTTGGGGCGGTACTTGCGGTAGAGGGCTTGGGTCATTTGCAGGTGTCAGGTTTCAGGTTGAAGGTCGGGCGATATTCGATATTGGATAATCGATCATCGTTTCTCGAACATCGGGTTTATGAATCATAGCACAGAAATACGTGCGTGAAATGCGGTCAGGGGATGTCGGTGAGCAGGAAGTTATCAAAGGAGACATCGGTGCGGGAGGCTTGGGCGGCGCTCCAAACGAACAAGCCAACCCCGCCTGACGAGTAGGTCCAATCCGTGGCGGTGGCGATCTGAATACCATCCACATACAGGGTCAATGTTCCATTCCCGCAGTCCGCGCCGAGGCGGTAGGACGAGGCGTAACGGGGGATCATATTCGAGTTCCCCCATTGACCGTTGTTGGTGAGAAAGGCATCCGATTGATCTGCAGAGGTCCTTGCGATCGCATACTGCCCGGCGGGCGTTATCGCAAAGTAATAGAAGGAACGGCTATCTGATTGAAGGTTGCACATCAGGCCAAATGCAGTGAACTGGTCGGTGTCATTGTTGAACGCGGTCACTTCCATGCGGACGTTCGAATAGGCTTGGTTGTTCGGCACACTCCACGTGAACCAGTCATTGGGATGGACGATGAACCGCAGGGTGTTCGCTTCATACTGAATGGAACTGTTCGAATCGGTCCCCGTTCTCCAGACAGCGGCGGTCTGTGAGAAATCATCCTGCAATAGAATCGTCGCAGCAGGGATGACGGGAACTTCGGCTTCGGGGGCAGGCACGTCCGTCGGCACGGGACTTTGCTCAGCAGGGACCGAAGGGGCTGGGGCAAACATGTTCGAGGCAAAACGGAATATTCCCACAGCAGAGAGCACAATACAGAAAAGAGCAACACATCCCACTGCCAGGCTGGTAAGCGTTTTTTTGGATGAGGTTTGGCTTGTTGCGGGAGGTTGATATTGGGAAGGCGATTGGGAAGACCCAACGTTGGGCAGCCGATCGGTCATCGTTCCCTCGATGGGCATTTGATCCACAACGGTCTGCATGGAAGAGACCGAGTCCACCACGGTGTTCATGGAAGAGATCGTGTCCATTCCCGCCAGGGCTTTTTTCCAGGCGGATAAAAACCCAGCCGTGTTGGCAAAGCGATCCTCCGGTTTCTTGGCAAGGGATTTGAGAACCACTTGCTCTATCGCAGGCGGGATATCCGGCTTGAGCAAGGACGGTGGAGGCAGTGGATCGCCCAGATGTTTGAGAATGACGGCAAGCGGTGTATCCGCAATGAAGGGGACGCGCCCTGTCACCATTTCATAAAGGATGATGCCGAGCGAATAAATGTCGGAGCGTTGGTCCACGGGCTGCGCCGCCGCCTGTTCAGGGCTGATATAGGCGGGTGTGCCGAGAATGGCGTCGGTTTGGGTGAGGCGCGGGGAGGCGCTTTCAAGCAGTTTGGCGATACCGAAATCAGTGAGGAAGAGGTTGCCGCTCGAATCGATGAGCGCGTTGGCGGGTTTCAGGTCGCGGTGGACGACTCCCTGCGCATGAGCGTACCCGAGCGCGTCGGTCAATTGGGTGAAGATGCGGTCGATCTCCTCCCAAGAAAGCCGACGCGCCTTCATTCTGTCCTTCAACGTCCCCGCTTCGAGATAGCGCATGACAAAATAGGCGACGCCGTCTTCTTCGCCGTAGTCAAAGACGGGCAGGATATATGGATGTTCAAGTCTGGCAATGATGCGCGCTTCCTGTTGAAAGCGTTTTACGAATTCTTCACTTTCCGCCAATTGGCCCGGCAGGACCTTGATCGCCACGTTGCGGTCCATCGAAGCCTGGTACGCTTTATAGACAGTCGCCATCCCTCCCGAACCGACTTCGTTAATAACACGGTATGGTCCAAGCATTTGTCCCGGTTGTAGTTTGTTCATTCCTCTCTCCTCTAAATCGTAGTTGATGCTTCTTCTGTTATTCCATGGTTTTCTATGGCACTCGATATTCTGCCCGTAAATTGCCCTGCGAATCGAATAGTTTCGCCGTCTCGCCCGAACTCCAGATGGATTCGCCCATCCCCCAATACAGGTCAATGATACTGTCCATCCCTGAGGCGGTGCGTACCTGCACAGCTCCGTTTTGATACAGTGTAATTTGCGGGAAAGTAAAGGTGTTGCCGTTTTCGTCCTTCAACTGCCACGAAGTCAGATTTAACTGCCCTTCCCCCTCGAACTTGATCACAACCACTTCCGCTGCAAGGTTCCCCGCCCCTATGACACTGCTGATCTTCACGGGGATGTCGGTCTGCAATTCCAAACTGGAGGCGGATGCGGCATTGATGGCGGGCTGTTGCGCCACAGCGGGCTGGCTGACGGCGCGGTAGTTGCGGTCGTACCAGAACAGGATGCCCCCGGTCACGCTCGCCGAGACGAAGATGTTGAGCAAAAGATATTGGATGAGTTTACGGCGATCCATGATGCGCGAATCATAGCACAGAATTTTCAAATGTCATTGCGAGGGCGATGCTCTTTTGCCCGAAGCAATCTCCAACAAATTAGGGGATTGCTTCGCCCTGTCGGGCTTGCAATGACATGATTATTTCTTCATCGATATCGCAACCCAATCCTTCATTTGACGGGTTTCGCCTCGTTTCAACCCCCGGGCTTGCCCAGCCTTAATGACATCTTCCGCCTGATGATCGAGGATTCCACTTAAGATGATCTCGCCGTTCGACTCGACCAGATCCGCCAGCCCCGCATCGAAGAGACGGATCAGCACCGGCGCGAGGATGTTCGCTACCACCAGCGGTGCGGACTTAAATGCGAACTGCCCCGCCAGCACCTCGGTCACAGAACCCTGCCCGAGGATGAGTTCCTCCCCCACTTCGTTGACATCCGCATTCTCGCGTGAGTTCTTTACGGACTCAACGTCAATGTCCACGCCGAGGACGGAGGTTGCGCCAAGTTTGAGGGCGGCAACGGATAAGATTCCCGAACCGCAGCCGACATCGATCACTCGATATTCGATATTCGATGATTGACTTTCGACGCTCGAATATCGAATATCGAAATGCCTTTCCATCAACTCCAGGCACAACCGCGTCGTCGGATGTGTCCCCGTGCCAAACGCCATGCCGGGGTCGATCTTGATGGGGATGCGTTTCGGGTCGGGCGACTCGAGCCAAGCAGGCAGGATCAGGAGTCGCGATCCGATGAGAATCGGCTGGTAGTGTTGCTTCCAAGCTTCCATCCAGTTTTGATCCGCGATCTGCTTGTAAATGGGAGGAGGCACGGGCTGAATCATCCCCAAGTAGTAGAGCGATTCCTCTATTTTCTGCCGCGTCTCTTCGAGTTGCTCATTAACCTCCAAATACGCGCGGACGGTGATGGGACCCGTCGCCGTGCCTTCGTCCTCGTCGTTGACAAAGCGCACGCCCTGTTCGGTCATCACGCCATTGGGCGCGAAGCGAGCCAGCACATCCGCAACGGATTCGGCAAGTTCGCCATCTACGGTTAAAGAGACTTCAAGCCAGTTCATGTTCATCTCCAGATCAAATGCCCGAGGACATGCCCAAGCCAGACGGCAAGGATTCCGAGGGTCACATTCGCGCCAACGTTCGCCATGGCATTCATTACAAAATCCTGCCTCACCAGATTGACCGTGTCATTACCAAAGGCGGAGAAGGTCGTGAACCCGCCCAACAAACCGATAAATATGAACGCGCGAGACTCATTCGAGAACATCCCATACTTTTCGCCAAACTGCGCCAGCAGACCGATGACGAAACAGCCGATGACATTGACCGCCAGCGTGCCAAAGGGAAAATCCATTCGATTCGTGGTCTGCTGCACCCATCCGCTGAGGAGATAGCGCATGACCGAACCGATAAATCCGCCAATACCGACAAGAAGAATGTTTGTCACTCAATTTCCTTTACAGCCCAGCGGATCAAGTCCTTCTCCGCGAACAGCATGTTGGGCAGGTCGCTCACATCGAAATATTTCATTTCAGAAATTTCATGCGACGGTTTGAACTCGCCGTTTTTTATTTTACACAGATACACAATACCGAGGTGGGGAAATTCTTTCGCACTGGCAACCTTTAAGAGTTTCTCGATCTCGATTCTCATGGCTGTTTCTTCAAAAAATTCCCGCACCATTGCATCGGCAGGCTGTTCACGATATTCGAGCCCGCCGCCGGGGATGCCCCACTCGAATTTGCGATAGGTGTGTTTGAAAAGAAGAACTTTGCCCTGCTCATCGAATACCAAAGCAGAAACGCCAGCATTGAATTTCGGCTGGGTTAATCTCGTAACAAGGACATGTACCCACATCGGCAATAAGCGCCAGAGACGGAATAGAGGTTTGATCATGGTCGAAGCATTATAAAGGACGATGGACACTGTTGGTCAAGGAGGCGCTGTGGTTTCGATACGCCCTCACTATCGTTCAGGCTACTCAACCACCTTGCATACCTAAAAAAAACGAGCGGACAACTCACATCCGCCCGCTTCTGCATTCCACTTTCTGCCTTCTGAGCTAGCCGCCCAGCGCCTCATTCAACCAGTCCAAAAATCCCTTCTCCTGCGGCTTGACCGTCGTGCCGAGGCTCTCCGCCAGTTTCTCGAACAATTCGCGCTGTTCCTTTGTCAACTTGGCGGGGATTGCCACATTGACGATGACCAGTTGATTGCCGCGATCCTTGCGGCGAAGATACGGAACCCCCTTGCCCTTCATTGTAAAGACTTTTCCCGGCTGGGTACCGGCGGGGATCTTCAACTTCTCGTCGCCGTCCAGCGTCGGCACGTCAATTTCCGCGCCAAGAACGGCTTGGGCGACATTGACATCGAGATTCAACAAAATGTCATTCTCACGGCGTTTGAAGAATTGATGCGGCTTCACGTCCAGCACGAGGAACAGGCTTCCGTTCGGTCCGCCAAAGACGCCGGGACCGCCCTCCCCGTTCAAGCGGATCTGCGTCCCGTGATCCACGCCCGCAGGGATGGATACTTTCTTATTAACCTTCTTGCGTTCCAGCCCTCCGCCGCGACAGGTGGTACACGGTGACGAGATCGTCTCGCCGCGTCCGTTACAAGCGGGACAAGTCGCCGTCTGCACCATTTGACCGAGGAAGGTCTGGCGCACCTGGCGCACTTCACCCTGTCCATTACAGGTGGAACATTTTATCGGTGACGTGCCGGGCTCGGCTCCGTTGCCGTTACAGCGGGAGCAGGTCTCCTCGCGCGAGAACTCGATCTCCTTCTCCACGCCGAAGACCGCCTCCTCAAAGGTAAGCGAAACCTGCATTTGCAGATCCCGCCCCCGGCGCGGAGAGCGGCGCGAACGTCGTCCCGTGGAGAATCCAAATCCGCTGAAAAGATCCTCGAAGATGTCGTTGAAGTCCACAGTGTAATCGTGGAAACCGCCCCCCATGCCGCCCAGCCCCGCCTTGCCAAAGCGGTCATAGCGCGCGCGCTTCTCCGAATCCGAAAGCACGCCGTACGCCTCGTTGATCTCCTTGAACTTCTCCTCGGCGCCGTCGTCCTTGTTCACGTCGGGATGATACTGGCGCGCGAGCTTACGGAACGCGGCTTTTATCTCGTCATCGCCCGCGTTCCGTCCCACACCCAGTACATCGTAGTAGTCTTGGTTAGACATGCGTTTACACGTTAACACGTTGGCAGGTTTGAACGTTTCAACATTCAAACCTGTCAACCTGTGAACATTACTCCTTCACCTCTCCATCCACCACATCGGGATTCTCATCCGACGAAGGACCCGCCTCTTCCTCACCCGATGCCTGCCCAGCCTCCCCAGCCTGCCCCTGCTCGTAGACCGACGCCCCGATCTTTTGGATCGCCTGCCCCAGCGCCTCCGTGGCAGATTTGATCTGCTCCATATCCTCGCCCTCCGCCGCGGACTTGACCTCCGCAACTTTGGCTTCGATATCGCTCCGCACCTCCGCAGGGACTTTGTCGCCGAACTCGCGCAAAGCCTTTTCTGCGGCATAAACCGTGTTATCCGCATTGTTGCGCGCTTCGATCATTTCCTTGCGCTTGCGGTCTTCTTCGGCATGAGCCTCGGCATCCTTGCGCATATTCTCGACTTCCGCCTCGCTCAAGCCGGAGGATGCGGTGATAGTAATATGCTGTGAGCGTCCCGTCGCCTTGTCCTTCGCGCTGACTTTCAGGATGCCGTTCGCATCCACATCGAAGGTCACTTCGATCTGCGGGACGCCGCGCGGCGCAGGCGGAATACCATCGAGGATGAACTTGCCCAGCGATTTATTATCCGCCGCCATCGGGCGCTCGCCCTGCAACACATGAATTTCGACCTGTGTCTGGCTGTCCGCCGCGGTCGAGAAGGTCTGCGTGCGGCGGGTCGGGATGGTCGTATTGCGTTCGATCTGCGGAGTGGCAACACCGCCGAGCGTTTCGATTGCCAGAGTCAACGGGGTGACATCCAGCAGGAGAATATCCTTCACGTCCCCGCCAAGCACGCCCGCCTGGATCGCCGCGCCGATGGCAACGACCTCATCGGGATTCACACCCTTGTGCGGCTCCTTGCCGAAGAACGCGCGCACGCGGTCTTGGACGGCGGGCATGCGGGTCATCCCGCCGACCAGCACGATCTCGTGGATGTCGCCCGCGTTCAACCCGGCGTCGGACAATGCCTGTTTGACGGGAGCAATCGTTCGGTCGACAAGATCCGCGACCAGTTGCTCGAGTTTTGCGCGGGTGATCGTCATCACCAAGTGCTTGGGACCGTTTGCGTCCGCGGTCAAATACGGCAGGTTGATCTCGGTCTGCATCGTCGTCGAAAGTTCGATCTTCGCCTTTTCGGCGGCTTCCTTTAAGCGCTGCAACGCCGGGCGGTCGCTGTGCAGGTCGATACCGTTATCCTTTTTGAATTGCTCGATCAGGTAGTCCATGATGCGCAGGTCGAAGTCGTCGCCGCCGAGAAAGGTATCGCCGCTCGTCGCGCGGACCTGGAACACACCATCGCCCACATCCAAAATGGACACGTCGAACGTGCCGCCGCCGAGGTCATACACCACGATGATCTCGTTCTTCTTTTTATCGAGCCCGTATGCCAGCGACGAAGCCGTCGGCTCGTTGATGATGCGCAGGACTTCGAGTCCCGCGATCTTGCCGGCGTCCTTTGTAGCGTTGCGCTGGGCATCGTTGAAATACGCGGGAACGGTGATGACCGCCTGCGTGACCGGCTCGCCGAGATACGCCTCCGCATCCGCCTTGATCTTCCCGAGGATCATCGCGGAGATTTCAGGCGCGGAATAATCCTTGCCGCCCAGTTCGACGCGCACATCGCCGTTATCAGCGGCATTTACCGCGTACGGCACACGCTTGCGGGTGCGCTCCACTTCGGGGTCATCGGACTTGCGTCCCATGAAACGCTTCACCGAGAAGATGGTGTTCTGCGAATTTGTGATCGCCTGGTTGCGCGCCACGCGCCCCACCAAACGCTCGCCGTTCTTGCTTACCGCCACCACTGAAGGCACAAGCCGCTCGCCTTCCGCAGAGGGAATCACCATCGGTTCCCCGCCCTGCATCACCGCCGCAACGGAGTTGGTCGTGCCCAAGTCTATTCCAATGATTTTTGCCATGATTGCTCCATATTTTTATGTAGGCGCGCAGCGACGCTGCGCCTCTACGGAATTTATTGTGCCACCCTCACAAGGGCAGGTCGGATCACGCGCTCGCCGATCGCATATCCATTTTGGATGACTTCGATCACATGACCGCTTTCCACGCCATCGGCAGGCTCATGCGAGATCGCTTCGTGGAAGTTCGGGTCGAACTCCGCGCCTTCCGCTTCGATGCGCTTCACGCCTTCCAATTCCAGAATATTCTGGAACTTGCGCGCCACCAACTCGATGCCGCCCGCCCACGCATCGTCCGCGGGACGGTTTTGTAACGCGCGCTCCAGGTCGTCCAGCACGGGCAGCACCTTCTTGATGATATCGCCCTTCATCGTGGACCTCATCGTTTCGTTGTCGCGCTCCACGCGCTTGCGGTAGTTCTGGAACTCCGCCTGCGAACGCATCCACGAATCCTTGAACTCGGACGCCTGCGCCTGCGCTTCCTCGAGTTGACGTTTCAACGCCTCGGACTCATCCCCAGTCTGCTCGGTCTCCCCGGGCATTTCCCCCGCTGTGGGTTCCGTCTCTTCGATTTCTTCCTCGTGTTTGTGCTTTTTCTTTTCAGACATATTCTCACTCTCGTGATTATGTCATTGCGAGGAGGGCTTCGCCCGACGAAGCAATCTCCTACTACTTTGGAGATTGCTTCGTGTCGCTAAAGCGCCACTCGCAATGACATGGGATTTTATTCACTCGAAATCGTGTCGTTCACCAGGTCGCTCAACAATCCAGCCACGAATCGCACGGTGGGGATGGTTTTTCCGTATGCCATGCGCATGGGACCGAACACGCCCAGCGCGCCCGTCGCCATGCCGGGGACTCCGTAGCGCGCAATCACCATCGAACACTGGCGCAGTTCCTCCCATTCGCCTTCGCCACCGATCAATACTTGAAGTCCGCCGATGTTGCTGTTGATCGTCGTACGGGCAAGCAGGTCCTGCAAGGTCGAACGTTCTTCGAAGATCCTCAGCGTCTTGCGGGCTTCATCCGAATCGGAAAACTCGGGTTCCGCCAGCACATTGGTCAAGCCGTCGGTGTAGATCTCGCCCGCCACACGCTTCGCCGTGTTGCGCATGTCCTGCAGGATGAGGAGCCGAATATCCTGATCAAGCGGATCGGAACACTGTGAAAGGGAGTCAATTCCGACCACGGTGAGACCAGCCAAAAGGGAGTTGAGACGCGCAGCGGTCTGGCTGAGTCGTTCCTGCAGGACGGGTTCCGCCAGCGTCAGGATCTGCTGGGAGACCTCCCCACCCGCCATCACCAAGACCATCAAGACCTGTCGTCCCTGTGTGGAGATCAACTCGACATGTTTGTATTTCGCCTGCTCCGCACGCGGGGCGGTGATGACGGACACACCCTGCGATTGATGCGCAAGGATGGACGCCGCGAGGGTCATCCACTGGTCCACGTCGGGGCGCGCCTGGTGGAACTGATGCGAAATGGTGCGCTGTACGCTTTGGGGCAGTTCGGCGCTGTGCACCATCTCACTGACGAAATAGCGATAGCCTTCCTCGGTCGGCACGCGCCCGGCGGATGTGTGCGGCTGGCGCAGGTAGCCCATCTCGGTCAACGCGCCCATCTCATTGCGGATGGTCGCCGAGGACAGGTCGAGGTGGTAATGCTCCGCCAGCCGCTTCGAGCCGACCGGCTGCGCGGAATCGATGTAGTCGCGTATGATAAGAAGGAGCAGGGTTTTCTGGCGTTCGGTCAGTCGATTCATTAGTCACAATTTAGCACTCTCGAATCGAGAGTGCTATTCTCACGGGAACAATGATAACAACCCGTAAAAGGTACGTCAATAAGAGAAGTGTAAGAAAACTCCCGCTGGCGCGGGAGTAATGGGATCATGGTTCCCGAATGATGGGACGCCACACAACGTGAAAATCCTGCGCCTTGTCGGTTGTAATTCGGACCTGCTCCCCGCCGGAGACGGTCATGTAGAAAATATCCAGATTGCCCGCATCCGCCACGCCTTCGTACGCCAGATAGAAACCATCCGGCGAATATCTCGCGCCCTGAATGAACGGAAGCCCGCTGAACCGCACGCGCCGCCCTTGTTCGCTCGAACGGTCGGTGGCGGAAATGTTCATCAGGTAGGGATTACAGAACGTGGTGGCACAGCGTTGGGTGAACAGGATCAAATCGCCTTTTGGAGACCAGGATGGCAAATAATCATGAAAGGCGGGTCCACTGCGGACGATCTGAGTCTGCTCTGTTCCGTCGGCACTCATCATCCAGATCTGGTGCACGCCGAAACGCTTGACAGCATAAACGAACTGCGAGCCGTCCGGCGACCAAACCGGCATACGGGATTCGACCAGCGGCGGACCGCTGGTAATCTGCTTCACTGTGATCAAGTCACCCACTTCCACAGTGAAGATCTCCATCTGCCCGGTGCGCAGGGAGGTAAAGGCGATCTTTGTTCCGTCCGGCGACCAGGCTGGATCGAAATTCCCACCCGGCGAGGACTCCAAGCCGACCAAGCCGCTGCCGTCCGCATTCATGATATACAAACTTGCGTTGCGATACGAGGATAGATCATCCAGTTCCCTGCAGGGGGAAATGAAGACCAACCGCTGTCCATCCGGCGACCATACAGGCTGGCACGCGCCGTTCGGCATGTCGGTCAGTTGAACCGTTTCACCATTCAGGTCGGCAAGATAGATTTGGGGAAGCCCGCCCCGATTGGAGGCGAAAGCAACCTGTCCAGACCCGCCGCCGGGGAACGAGGACGAAGGCTCAAGTGTGATCGTAACGGGCGGGGATGGTGTCTCGCCGACGCCGGGAATAAAGGTATTGGTCGGGGCGGGTGTAAAAGTCGGCGGTGGATCTGTGGGAACTGTCGTCTCGGTGGGAGCAAAAGTATGGGTCGGAAGCGGCGAAGGCGTTGCGGAAGGTTCCGGCGTGTCGGTCGCAGTCGGCGCACCGAGGGGAATCATGGCACGCACCTCCGCAGGAATGACGCCCGGCACAAAATAGATAACGCTTCCAAGGGTAAGGAACAACAACAAAGTGGTAATCGCAAACCGCATCAGCACCCTGCGGCGTTGACGCTCACGCTCCTTCTGCCGCTTCAATGGGGAGACAAAGGGTTGATCCTCATGCGGATGCGGCTTGGGGGGGAGCGGTCCCCTGGGCTTCGGGATTTTTGCAGATGCTTCCGGTTCGTTCCCGGCAGGGGCGTGTTCAAGGTCGCCTGCTTCGAGCGCTTCCGGTGGGGGCGGCAGGACGGTATATGTGCCGGGGATTTTCTGGGTTTTCGCCTTCGACGCCAGCAAAGCCTTTTTGAACTCCTCGGCGGTTTGATAGCGGTCGCTCGGATCCACCGACATCGCCTTCTCGATGACCGCAGACAGGCGGCGCGAGACCTTCGAGTTCCGCCTGCGCAGGGGAGTAAGTTGGGCGTTGTCCATCGCGCGCGCGAGACCATCCTCCGGGATGATGCCGGTCAGCGCCGCGTACAAGGTCGCGCCAAGCGAATAAATATCGGTGCGTGGATCGGTGCGAGCCGTGCCGTACTGCTCCGGCGGGGAGTAACCGGGCGTCATCGCGCGCGCGCCGGTGGTGGTCGCCTGCCCGTCGCTTTGATAGACCTTGGCAAGCCCGAAGTCCACCAAAAAGATGTGACCGTCCGGCGTGATCTTCACATTGCCGGGTTTGATGTCGCGGTGCAGGATGGGCGGTTTGCGGGAGTGCAGGTATGCCAGCGCATCACAGATCGCCGCGCCGATATGCACGGCTTCTTCGTCGGTGAGCATGCCCACCCGCTCCATGCGGTTGCGCAAGTCCTCGCCTTCGATAAAGTCCATGACGAGGTACTGCCCCTGATCGCCCAGGACAATATGATCGGAGACGCGCGGCAGGTTCGGGTGACGCAAATTCGCCAGGATGACCGCCTCAAGGCGGAACTGGCGCGCGTATTCATCGGTCGTAAAGAGGTTTTCCTTGAGAGCGATGTGAACGCCCAGGTTCTCGTCCACGGCGCGGTACACCGAGCCCATGCCGCCCTGTCCGAGAATTTCAACAATGCGATACCGATTATGGAGTAGGATATTCTTATCCAGCGTCATCGAAAAACCTTGAAGCCCGCCCACATGCCCGTCGGGCGGCGCGTCTACCTTATCCTGATTATGTCATGCAAAATTGAACGTGGCAGATTATATCAGATGGAAGAACGCGGGGAAGAAGATGTTGTTAATTTGAAATGTAGGAACACCCAGGGCGCGCCGCCTGTCACCCACCAACCCACAAGCGTATAGCGGACGAATCGCAGGACATAGACCAGCAAGTCGTCGCCGCGCGGGAAGACCGCCCCCAGCCCCATCCACAGGATGAGGACGCCGACCAGCCCGACGGCGTAGCGGACTATACGCTTCCATACGGGACCATCAGCCTGGTACCCGCCCCTCGAGTTGATCCACGCCAGACCGGCCGCCAGCCCGAAGAAGGACCCAGCCGAGGTGAAGACTCCGTTCAAGTCCACCGGGGCAGGCAGCTCGGTCCCGGCCAGACGCGCATTGTCCATCCACATTTCAGGAACCTGGAAGTCGCTTCGGGGCGCAGTCACCGCCCATCCAGCCGCTACAAAAATCATCGATACAATGAATGCCGTCCATACCTGCTGTCGGAAGGTTTTGCCCGCCAGCCATGCCGCAACCGCATCCCAGTAACGGATGAATGCCCACAGGATCAAACCGCCGATCAACCATCCGAGTACTACGTCATGCGGAAAATGCGCGCCGAGGTAAATGCGCGAAAACCCGATCATAAAAATCAACAGGATGCAGATTGCCCGCACCCAGCCTTCGCGGCGGGAGGCGGCAATGATGCCCCACACGCTCATGGCGTGTTGGGCATGCCCCGAAGGCGCACCGAACGAGGTTTCGGGCCACCATGCGCGGACGTCGGAACTTACCCAATAGGGGCGCGGTCCGGCAAAGGCAAGTTTGCCGATGTAATTGAATACATTGCCTACCGCCAGGATCATCCCGACCCGTACGCCGAGCCCGGCGTCGATGCTCCAGTAGATGAGCGGCAGGACGATGAAAAAGAAATCCTCTGTGCCAAGCTGGCTGAAGAATTGCATCGGGGCGACCAGCCAATCCCCGGCGCTTTGCAGGGCAAGTACGAGGGCAATACCACTGTCAATGATGGGTTGCATACGTCCTCCGGTGGTTTTTTTCACGATTTCAATTGACGGTTCGTTCCCATCATTGTACACTCAAAGGATGCAAAAATCACTACCGCGCTGGTGGGATTTTCCCGCCGCCGTGTTCCTGCTGTTTGCTGTTTTCTTCATGGCATGGCGGCTGGTTTCCACCAATTGGGTGGACGGGCTGGAACGCGTGCTGACGATCTCGATGATCGGCGCGGCGCTCGGGCTGGCGCTCGGGCAAAGCCTGTTCGGCAGGCGCGGGGTGATTCTCCTTTCCATCGGATATATGCCGGCTGTGTTCTTCTGGCAATGGATGGGATTTATCGAATTCGAAAGGGGGATGCCGCTGCTTGAGAGGTTCGCCATCCTCTTCGGCAGGCTGTGGACCGGGGCGGGCGAACTGCTGGCAAACCGCTCCGTGGATGATCCCCTGCTGTTCATCGCGTACCTGAGCGTCCCGTATTGGCTGGCTGGCGTGTACAGCGGGTATCAGACAGTGCGTCACGGCAACGCGCTGGCATCCATGTTGCCGGGCGCGGCGTTGATGTTCCTTGTTTATCTCAACCATTACAGCGCAACGGATTACAACTGGCTGTTCGGGGCGTATTTTCTCGCCGCCCTGTTGTTGATCAGCCGCCTGAAATATATGGCAGACCGCAGGGGGTGGCTGAAAAGCAGGGTGCAGATCCCCGGCGCAAGCGGCATGGACATCGGCAGCGTTTCGGTGGTCAGTGCGGCATTCCTGATCGTGCTGGCATGGGCAATCCCATACTCGCCGCCGTTCAACGCCGCAGCAAAGGAACCCTGGCAGAAGATTTCCAACACCTGGTTCCCGGAGGACCGGAAAAAGATGTTTACCTCCGTCACGGAGGAACGCCCGCCCCAGCCCTCGACACCGCCCATCCAACGGGAACTCTCGCTCGGCACGCAAGCCCCGCAAAGCGCGTTCGTGTCGCTGTTGGTCTATGCGCCCGGCACGGCTCGGGAAATCCCGCGCCTGTACTGGCGGGGGTATATCTATGACCGCTTCGAGGACGGACGCTGGGAAAGTTCCGCGCCCGAAAGCCTTGCCTTCACGCCCGCCGACGGTGAATTCGACATTCCGCAATGGGAAGCGCGCACGAATTTAAACTTCACCTTCGATGTGTATCTGCAAAGACAGGGGGTGTTGTTCACTCCCTCCGAGCCTGTCTGGGTCAACCAGCCCGCCGCCATCCTCCATGCAAAAACCTCCGCAGAGGACCCGCCCATCGATGTCATGATCCTCCAGGCGCTCCCGCCGCTCCGGGCAGGCGATATTTACCGCGTCACCGCGCTGATCGCAGACCCGACCATCAAAGAACTGCGGGAAGCGGGGGAGAACTATCCCAACTGGGTCGTGGAAAATTACCTGCAACTGCCGGAGGATTTCTCCCCGCGCATCCAGGAACTCGCCCTTGAGATCACCGCCGACCACGA